>VTLG01000850.1_pt1 | contig 28121 bp, 22 predicted proteins | sample 4694571 | NCBI WGS metagenome assembly VTLG01 (sample SAMN12604809, study PRJNA352737) | marine metagenome | biome: ENVO:00000447; feature: ENVO:00000209|ENVO:00000569|ENVO:01000036; material: ENVO:00002151; isolation source: viral sequences binned using virsorter ...
TAAATTTTCTTCATGAGTGTCTTCTCCCTTCTCATCTCTATTGATTACTGTTGCTTGTGATATTTCTTCCTTGTTATTAGTCAATAGCATCAGTTCCTCAATGTGTTTATCAGGAACTACGTTTTCTTTAATAATAATCAAGTCATATGGGTTGTGTTGCATCATAATAAAAAAAGGTTTAGTTATTTAGACAGCTCTAATAGCCATCAGAGTATAACCTTGACCACCATGACCAACTGTATGCCAATTAGTACCAGGTATTTGAACTGGTGATGATGCTGCTTCTAATTGTGCTGGTGCTTGATTTTGCCCTAAGGCTCCAGCATTATTAAATCCCCATGTCCATAATGTTCCATCAGTTTTAGTTGCCATTGAAGTATTACCAGACATAGAAATTCTATCCCAATTAGTATCAGATCCTATTTGAACGGGTGAGGATCTTCTATTATTAGCAACACCATCATTTTGTCCTAAATTTCCTTTATCATTACCTCCCCATGCCCATAATGTTCCATCAGTTTTTCTACCTGCAACTCCTTCACCAGCATTCTCAAAATAACTCCATGTACCAGGAACTTGAACTGGTGATGAATATTGTGTTAGATTATTTTGTCCGTTACTTCCAGTACCACCATCTCCCCACATCCATAGTGTTCCATCAGTCTTGATAGCACCTGCCCCCCTAGAAGTATTCATACTAGCACTAGCCCAATCAGTATCACTACCTATTTGAGTTGGTGATGAGACATGTGTATTAGTATTAAGTCCACCTCTTCCACTCCCACCAGATCCCATTGACCATAGGGTTCCATCAGTTTTAATTGCAAGGATAGTATTATATCCACCATATGCTTTATCCCATGTAGTACCAGGTATTTGAACTGGTGATGAACGTACTGCTAGACTATTTTGCCCTAATTCTCCCATTTGATTAGATCCCCATGTCCAAAATGTACCATCAGTTTTAATTGCAAATGAACCTTCCCTTGTAGTACCACCAAGTTTCCAATCAGTACCAGAACCTATCTGAGTTGGTGATGAAATTCTAATACTAGGACCACGTTGATTTAATCCTAATTGTCCCCAATCACTACCTTTTCCCCATGACCATAGTGTTCCATCAGTTTTAGTCATGACCTGATGCCATGACTGATTATGATTATTATAAAATTCTACTTGCCATGTAGTACCAGGTAATTGAACTGGCGATGAACGATATAGATTTCCTCCTTGATTAATACCCCAAGATCCAGATTCTTGTTTTCCCCAAAGCCAAAATTCAAAAGGATCAGTAGCATCATAAGACCATATAGAACCCTGGTTTTCTTTATTATAAACCTGGTCTAGTCCCCATACACCAGTTTTCTTATCAGTTATAGCCATTTAGATTATAATGCATTAAATCTACCACTTAACCCTGCTGGATTATAATAACCTACCTCATTAGTAATACCTGCACCTACATTAGTTACAGTCTCATTAGTATGAATACCTGCATGAGATGCTAGTGCTGTTGCTACTGAAGTAGAGTTAATTCCAATACTTGCTATTCTATCATATAACAACCCACGAAGTCCAGAGATCTGTGCATCTTTGGTGATATATGCTTCATGATTAGTTTTAATCTTATTAGCAAGAGCTGTTACAGTAATACCACGAAGAGTTGCTTCTGTTGTAAGTCCTGCATTTGCTGTTCCATTACTAATAAATGCTACTGCTGCATCATACTTATATCCTGATGCTGATGCATAAACACTATCAGAGTAATCAGATAATTGCTGCTTACGTAAATCTTTCTCCTGCTCATATACTGTTACTTTCCACTCTCTTACAGTCTCTTCAATCTTACCTTTGATGTCAGCAATATAATCAGCATCACTTATCTCAAATATAAAGTTATCATTAGACGCACTGTTTATAGTTACGCTATCAGCACAAGTACCATACCTATATTGTCCCCAATCAAATTGCTCAACCAAATCTGTTAGGTTAGGATTAGTAGCACCTTCTTTTGATTTAGTTATAGCAACAGACACTTGTGTACCAGCATCCACTTGTATCCATTTAATATTCTTGGCCATGGGTTTCTAATAAATCCTTCTTTTATATATTTATTTAGTAAAGTGTTTAGAGTAGTTCTAAAGTTTTTTAGAGGTATTTTAAAGCAGCCATACACTTACCAGAAAGAACAATATCAGCCCAAGTACCAGGTATTTGAGTTGGTGATGATTTATGAACAGTACTGTTATCTCCTAAAGAACCCTCTTCACAATTTCCCCATACCCATAATGTTCCATCAGTTTTAATTGCTGCCATCCTTTCACCATGAGCAGTTACAGTACTCCAATCAGTTCCAGAACCTACTTGTCTTGGTGATGAATAATCTGTTGTATTATTATGCCCCAACCACCCAGTAGAATTCCTACCCCATGTCCAAAGAGTTCCATCAGTCTTAACTCCAAAACTAAATCTACCTGAAGCTGTTGCAAATCTAGTCCAATTAGTACCTGGTACTTGTTGTGCAGTGGTACGTTGTGTTGTACCATTAAGTCCTAGTTGACCATACGAATTCTTTCCCCATGCCCATGCTGTTCCATCAGTTTTTAATGCACAACAATGCACTTCTGCATTATATCCACCCACTGATATATGGTCCCAATCAGTATCAGAACCTAATTGAACTGGTGAATTAGTTCCTGGATTAGTAGCTCCTTGTCCTAATGCTCCCTCTGTATTACTTCCCCACATCCATAATGTTCCATCAGTTTTAATCGCTCCACCAGTATCACCACGCTGAGAACATCCATACTTATCCTTTTTCCATGTAAGATCAGAACCTATTTGAGTTGGAGATGAACGAGAATCTCCATCACCTAAACCCAATGATCCATTAACATTAGATCCCCATGTATATAATCCACCAGAAGTTTTAACTCCAATACCACCATAAAAAGACAGTTGAACGTTAGACCATGAACCAGGTATTTGAACTGGTGATGATTTTCTATGAGGGGTAGAACCTGGGCCTAGTCCTAATGCTCCATAAGTATTAGATCCCCAAGCCCATAATTCATTTGCATTTTGATATGCAAAAAAGTTTTCTCTAGAATTAGACTCACCAGACCAAAGCCCAGACCAATTACCACCAGGTACTTGGGCTGGTGATGAACGATGTGCTCTAGTACTATCACCCAATGCACCATTACTACCATTTCCCCATGTCCATAATCCAAATACCTCACTATAATCCCACAAAGATTGCAGTTGCTTATCCCTTACCTGTTGTAAATTCCATACACCCTTCTGAGTTGCCATTATCTAACCTCCTTAAGATGTAATCTGCTTACCAGAAGCTGTGACTTCTAATCTATCTGCTTGGTTGGCATATACTCTTAACTTATAACCTGCTGCAAGATACTTAGGTTGCTCACAAAGTTCAACTGTTGAATCAGCAGGAACTATCAAGTCATAACACAAGTATGCTTGTATAGTATCACTTCCATTAGTCCATACAACTCTTGCCTTTACGTCATTGGTTCCATCATCATTAGCAAGAAGAATACTCTGAACTACAGAAGGATTAGTAGTAGAAGTATATAAGTCTGTCCATGTAGCACTAGAAGTTATATCAACTTGAGCATCCCATAGGTCAGTATCCTCTTTCTGCTCTGCAATAATGGTTGCTTGTAATGCTGAGTTAGCACTTGCTTGAAGTTCTACTGTCTCACTAGGTCCAAGAACCTTAGGTTGTTTCAGTAATTCAACTGCTGAACCTGCAGGTATTGGTATGGTATGAGCAAAGGAGAAACTTGATTGCATCTCACCACTCACAGTAACCTCAGAAGCACTGATATTAGCAACATGAATTGAATGTATAACTGTTCTGTAACTTGAACTTGCATTAGCAGTTAGTGCAGTTGCCATTGAAGTGGTAACAGCATAGGCAGTAGCACCAGTAAGACCAGTGTTGAACTGTCCAGAACCACCAGCAGCAATACCAGTTAGGTTTGAACCATCACCATACAGAGTCTTAGCAGTAACAATACCAACAATCAATTCACTGGTAAGACCAGATGCATCCATAAGACCAGCAGTTGTTCCAATACCAACCTTACCACCTGATGTGATGCGCATCTTCTCTGTCGCATTATATGCACCATCAGGAGTTGTATAGAAAACTAAACGACCAGGCATATCATTAGTGCCAGGAGTTCCATCTACTACAGATCTAATTTCTGCTGTCTGTGGATTCATATCTCCACCATCAGCACCATTAAAGGTAATAAGACCTGTTACATCACCATCCTGCACAATAGTAGAAGAACCATCAGATGTTCCTCTGCTCTTACCTAAAGCTAGATAAGGATAAGATGCATCATTACTATTTCTAACTATACTTGCAGAAGAAGTTGCACCATCCAATCCTTCTATTGATAGTTTTTGTTGTCCACCCCAAACTGTTCTTTGAGATGTAGCACCAATAACCAATCTTTGACTAGAATCAACCCTAAATGCTTCACTACCACCTGTCTCTGCTGTAATTGTATCAGCAGCAGGGAATCTTATCTTTGTATCTGTATCTCCTGTATGAACTATAGTATCTGCTAATGATAAATTACCACCAACAGTAGAAACACCAGAAATATTATTTTGAGTACAATTAAAGTTGGTTATAATTGCAGTAGCAATAGTACCAACACCAGTAACATTTAAATTAACACCCCTTTCTTCATCATACACTAAATCTCCAGTAACATTTAAGTTACCAGCAACAGTAGCATCTCCACTTAAATTTATAGATGTTCCACTAAAACTATGAGCAGTCGTAACACCAGAAACATTAATACCACCAACATTAACAGTTGCTATACCTGAACCACCTGCACTGAATGATAAATGGTCTGCTGTTCCACCTTGGAAGATACCTGTATTTGGATCATCAGTGAAATTCCAACTTGGAACTGTCTTAGTACCTGCTGTATTTCCTATTGAACCATAAGAAGTACCACCATATGCTGAAATATACTTACCACCTGCATTGAATGGTGCAGCATCTACCCAAACTGCAGTAGATCCAACACCTAACTCAACCTCATCATAATAAACAAAGGTTCTACCATAATCAATACTATACCATAGGTCTCCATTAGTAGGATTTGAGGGAGTAGCACTACTAATACTTACTGTGCCACTTCCTCCTCCACCTTGGAAAAATACAGTGGCAATACCAACATTAGTATTAAAGTAAGCAGTAGATACACCAGCCCCTCTAAAGTCTAAGAAAGTTACACCATATCCAACTACAGCACCAGCAGTTCGTACACCAACAGAGACACCAGTAAGCGTAGAACCATCACCATAAAACTTATTCGCCGTTACAATACCACTGACATTTACATTAGTAATATCAGCAGACGTTGCTTTAAAGGTGGCAATAGTACCCACCCCTGTAATATTAACATTATCATACCTTGCAGTAGTACCAGTTGCTACATGAACTGTTCCAATACCACCAACAAATAGAGTAGTTGCACCAATACCTCCAATAACATGGAGTTTCTCCTTGATGTAACTGGTCCCAATACCTACAGAATCTTGACTAGTATCTGCAACCAAAAGATTGGACTTAACTTCAAGTCCATTCTTGACGACAAAATTCTTATTTACAGCCATCGGGTTTCACTCTCCGCCCTTTTCTTTTTATTTATAAATATAAAAAAGTATTTCAATTAGATATGGCTGCCCAAGTATTAAGTGGATCAGGTAATGTTACTTATACCAATTCAACAGGTCAAAACGTAAGAATAGTTATAAATTGGTTAAATATAGGAGGATCTACAGCAGAATCTGCTGATGTTTCCTTTGGTGGTGCAACTGTTGCAGTAAGAGGGGGAACTGCTTTAGGTAAAAGTCTAGCTTTCAGAGCAAACAATATACAATCCCCTAGTACTTCTTTTGGTGATAAGATGAGTGCTGGTACTTCTGTAGCTTGTCCAACAGAAGTTGCTCTTGCTAATGGAGATACTTTTTCAATAACGCACGCAACTTCTACGCTTATTGATGGATATAATATAATTATTATACCAGAAGCAGGATAACCCTAGTCAAAAGAACCAGGGAATCCTTTAGTTGTGAATGGATAAGGTGAAGCACTGTCAACATTAAAGTTTAATTTATTACCAGAGTCATCATAGGTAACAGTAATACCTGTTTGGATACCTGCGCTTATTGCTAAATCAACAGCATCCTGTGCTCTTTCATTGGTAAAGTAAAGGTTGTTATCACCTTCAGTTAAATCATTTGTAGTAGTAAGAGCAAGTCCAACTATGCTGCTTGCAGAAATCCAATCTAGAACTCCACTACCAGTAGTAAGAAGAACATCACTTGATACACCTGCTCTGGTAGGTAATGTTAGAGTAACACTACCAGTATTAACATCTAATGTTCCTGGTTTAAGGGCAGTATAATAAGTTCTGGTAGACTCATATAATCTATTCTCACCAGTAATAGCAACATTACCTAAAACATCTAATGATCCCTTACTAGCACTTGTAGTTTTAACACCAAGATTACCACTTACATCTACAATCACTGGATTAGCATCACCTGTAGTGGTTCCACTATCAACTCTTAATACATTACCAGAACCAGAAGTAGATTTAATTCTAAGTGCTTCTCCTGATGCTGTTACAACTTCTAGTTTTGCTAAGGAAGCACCAGTAGTACCCAAACCAACAGATCCAGTTGCAACTTCAAGAGCAGCACCACCACCAGATTGAGTTATCTTACTTAAACTAGTATCAGTTGAACCTGATATTTCAACATTAGTTCCATCATAAGTAAATCCGCTACCACCACCAAAGAATCCAGAGTTATTATACTGAACTGAATAGGTAGAACCTTGTGGTTCAGTGGTTCCAGTACCACCACCAGCCTGATTTGCTGTGATTATTATAGTACCAATACCTGTAACTGACTCAAACTCACCACCAATGGTTACACCATAACCAACAAAGTTGATTTGTGTACCAATACCTAGAAGATTATTCTCTCCTGATGCAGCACCAGTAGAAATAGCAACTCTAGGATTGTTGTCAAAGGTATATGTAGCAATACCAACACTAGAATTTAAAACATTAGTAATAGTAATTCCATAACCAATTATATCAATCTGAGTAGCAAGTCCAACATAGTTTCCAGCACTTGAAATACCAATGTTAACAGATGGTTCTTCTCCATCTAATCCAATTCTACCAAATCTTTCCCACTTATTAGCAGAAGTATAAACCCAACCAATCAAACCACCACTAGCAGCTCTACCATCATAAACTACATCACCTACATTACCAGATAGAGAAGGAGTAGCAATTCCTACCGTATACTTTCTAGCAACATCCCTATCTCCCTGAATATAAAGAGTATTTGCTTCTATACCCTTAGTAGATGTAGATGTTAGTTTGTTGTTAAGAACAATAGGACCATCAAACTTAGAAATAATATTACTATCAGCACCACCCTCTACAATAAGAGAACGTTTGACTGTTGCTTCTAATGGATCAATAACATCAAATCCTACATTAACTCCACCACCAACACCTAAGTCCTCACCTGTTACAGTAGGAATAGGAGCATTGAAGAGTTCATCTTTACCTGTAGAAGAATTGACCTTCTTATTACCAATAAAGAAGTCTCCATCTTGGTTCATAGAAGTGAAGACCACACTACCACCAGAAGCCTTAATTGACTGTGCTAATAGTTCCTCTTGAGGATCTAAGTTTCTATCTTGCTTAGTTGGGAATGATGTAGAATAGTTACCTGGTCCATATCCAAGATACTCAAATGTATGTGCAGCAGACCTAATAATTGAGTTCCTTCTAAGTTCAATTGGTCTTGGTTTGATTCTCTTAATAACTACACCAGAATCATGAGCAGCATTAGTAGTTCCTAAAAGACCCCTAAACACTGAAACAGCATTAGCAGTAACATTAGTCTTAATTCTTACAATCTCATCTCCTATTAAGAGGAAGTCTCCAACATTAAAATCAAAGTTTGTAGCATTAGCAATACTAATAGATGTAGCAGTATTACTTGTGGAACTAGCTGTAATAGTACTAATACCAGCATACTCACTGATTAATCTTCCAGATGTTGCTTCAGTTGCTCTTACAATATTACCACCTCTAGCAACAAATCCTAATGGATATACTTGTAGATTACCTGCAGCAAGACCAGTGAGTCCAGTTGTAGGAGTAACAGTAGCAATACCAATATTAGCAACGAATGATGTGGTAGAACCTACCTTAGTAATAACAGCATCACCATTTAAGATGTTATCATTAGCACCACCAATCCTAACATTTTCATCAACTTCTAAACCATGTGGTTCTACTGTACTAATAGTAGCAAGTCCAACAACTCTATCATAGAAGACATCAAATACATTTAATGTCTTACCAGTAAGAACTACATTACCTGTACCTGCATCAGTAGCACCAATACCTGCTATCTTATATCTTGAAACTGTATTAGCAGAGGAAACATTAACTTCCTTATCACTACCAACACCAACAGATGTAATCTTATAAACTGTATTATAATCAGAATTAGCATCTGGAGTGATACCAGTGACCTTCAAAGTATCACCAATATTACTATAAATCTCATTAACTGTTATAACAGCACCAGTATTACCAGTAGTTTCACCAACACCAGATAAAGCAAGTGTATTACCTACACCAAATGCACTACCACCATCAATTATCTTAATAGAACTAACTGCATTACTTGTAACAGTAACCCTTGCAGTAGCATTCTTACCAACTGTTGATGCACCAAATCCAACCAATCTTACATTATAATAGTTACCATTGATATAATTTGAACCAACACTAGTGATACCAACCTTAGCAATTCTATTTAATCCATGATCTATACTACTATAAAGAGTATGAGTAGTTCCAGCAGCACCAGCAGTCTTAATATCAGTTAATGCAAATCCAACAGAAGTATCAGATAATCTATTCTCTAATGTTTCTCTAGTAAGAGACTTCTGCTGCTCATTAATAGCAACCTGACCGATTGTTTGAGGAACAGCAAAAGATTTAGCTGCTGGAGCATCAGATACTGGATTGTCCCTATTAGTCTGAGGATATAAACTCTGAATTGGCTGTGAATAACTCTTTCCTGTATAAGGAGTAATAGTAGGCGCATTACTTGCATTCACTAAAAGTAAATGATAGACACCATCCTGTTTTCCTTTAATATATTCCTGCACTTCCTCACTTCTATAGATGAAGTAAGTACCAGGTGTCTTCTTAGGTTTAAAGTAAGGTAAAGAAGTAGTTCTATTAGATGTATTATTACTAAATGTTCCTGGATCATCTGTTAAAGCAACTGTAAACTGTCTAGCACTACTAATACCTGTAACACTAAAGGTATTATTAAACATAGATTTAGCAACACCAGCAGTATTATTACTACTTGTCACATTTACAATTTCTACTGTAGCACCTGATTTTAAATGATGTGGAATCTCAGTTACAATAGTGGCAACATTTCCACTCCAAGATGCATCAGCAATATATCTTGGGTTTCTTAATTCAGTAGAGTTATCAAGAGTTACACTAGAAGGATTATATAAGTATGCTACCTCACCATCAGTAGAACCAATGGAAGCATTAGATTCCTGTATTACAAATCCTTCAATAGGAGGTCTTGCCTCTAATGAAGAAGCAGAAGGAAGGACATATCTTGCTCTATAAATGGTATCATCTAAACTTCTTGTCTCAGACTTTCTGTTAATAAAGGATCTAGCAGTTGCATCTCCAAGTGAAGTAGAACCTAAACCAACTATACTATTATAAAGACTATCCTCTGTAGAACCAGTAGCAACGTTTACATACCAGTGACTAGCAGCAGTATCATATTGAATTGGGTGTCCAAGATCACCAGACTTCTTATCTGATACTCTACTTACAATACTTAAAAGACCACCATTACTATTAACAGTAATAGCTTCATCACCTAATGCATCATTTAAAGTCTTACCAATCTTAATTTGGTCAGAATCAGCAATACCAGTTCCTGAAGTAATTGCATAATATACTGTATTGTGAAGCAATCCATCAGGTAAATGACCATTCTGACTGTTTACCCTAATAGTCTCACCATTAATAAAGTTATGGTCTCCAGTTAGAGTAAATACATTACTTGATACACTGTTTACACCAACAGCAGAGTTACCAACTAGGAATTTCTTCTCAGCAGATACCTCTTCTGAAGAAAATTCAGTGTTAGGCATAACAATCCTAGCTGGAATAGATGTTGTAACTCCAGATTTAGATATTAGAACATTTAATGTATCATTTTCTTTTGCACCAACTCTATATCCATCAATAATTGATTCAGGAGGAACCCCAGAGTTAGTTTCATTATAAAGATACATCTTATTGGTAGCTGCCATACCAACAATCTTCTTCACATCCAAAGCAAGAAACTCAGTTCCTGTTTCTGTATTATTATTAACCTTAGGTGGAATAATATGACTGATATATCCTACGTCATCTCTTGTAAAGGCATCCTTTCTAAATCCATCAGCAGTGAAACCATTTGCACCAAAGTTAGAGTTAGAGTTGGTGATTGACAATTCACCACCACTTTCAGTCATAAAGTGATGAGCATAACCAATAGCGAAACAGGAAACTGCCTGTAAAATTGAATTATTGGTTGCCTTTATGTGGAAGTTAGCATATGCTGGTTTATATTTTGCTCTTGAATCTGATTCTAAGTTACTATTACCAGTTGCAGTCTTATCTTCATATGTACCAGATGTTGTATTATACTTAACAAATGCATTATTATCCTTCTGAAGACCAATACCTGTAAACTGAGCAAGGACCATTGACTGGAATCCTGTTGCCTTATCACCATCAGCAAATAAACCACACATACCATAAACTGATCTCAATGAACAGTTAAAGATATATGGTGAGGATGAGGTAACAGTATCTACAGTTACATTAGCAGTAGCACTTGCAATGGTTGGAAGTGGATCATCAGGAGCACTTTGAACCTTATACTGAATATTAGTAGCATCTACCTTATTAGATACCACAAATTGTCCATCATAACCTGTTCCTGCATTAGTAATTCTTAAAGGAGTATCAACATCAAATGCAGTAGCATCTGTAGCAGAGTCTAATGTAACTGTAATAGTGGTTGAAGATGTAGTTCCATCACCTGCTCTAATACTAGAAATACCAACTTCTTTACCTTTAGAACCTACAATTCTATATTCATCAATCTTAGGTTGTATGTCTAATCCAGCAGATGGCCAATCTGGTTCAATTTCACGTCCAGATGAAGGACCATAAGCAATACCAACCTTCTCATAATACATATCAAGGTCAGTTCTAGCAAATTCACCATCTGTACCACTAATGAAGGTATCATCAATATTGACATTATTGACACCATCAGCAAATTCGAAGCAAGTTAGCTTATTATGGGAGAAATTAGGAACATAGGTATTTGTTGTATAATCCTTAAAACACAATCCGTTAGGATCTGCATCTAAAATGGTAAATTGCCAAAAATAGCATCCACCAGTTACTCTGAAAACAGCAGATCTTTCAATATTTGTGTTTTCTGGGTTTGGAACATATTTTGGACGAATCTTAGTTTTTCTAAGATCCATTGCAACCAAAGAAACACCACGTGGGATAATTACACCACCATAGATACTATTGAGCTTATACAGATCATTAGTAGTTGAAGTAAGGTCAAAATTAGTTGTTAAGTCCCATGCACCAAAACTACTAGATGTCTCTCCACTTCTTAATCTATAATTATTAGATCCTATAGGTATCCAACCTGGTCTATTATCTACAACGTGTTCACCTGGATATAATACTATGGTAGTCTTAGCAAATCTATCATTATCCAATCCCTTCTGATAAGAGAATCTAGAAGCTTCTACTAATGCCCTCTGAATAGTCTTAAAAGGTCTAGTCAGTGAGTTACCTTGGTTCTCAATGCTATCAGTAGCATCAAGACTGCCAGGGTCAACATAGATGACACTACCACGAACTGATTTAAGGAAATTATCTAATCTGGAAAGACCCATTTTTACTAATTCGTTATCCGTTAAGATTATTTATCATCACATATATATTCAACTAAATATTTAAAAAATGCTGGCAAAATGAAATCATATTCTGACTTAAAAGAAGATTTAGAGCAAAGAAGGAAAGAACTTCAAGCTAAGCAAAAAAAGCAATTAGAAGATCGTAAGAAAAAAGCAATGTCATACCGAGATGTAGTAGCTGGCAATATGGAGAAGGAAAAGAAAAGAAAGCAAAAAGAGCTAGATCAAGAAGCAGAGAGAAAACAAGCAATACGCGCACGTGAGCAAATGAAGCAAGAACTCAAAAGAGAGCTAGAAGCAGAGCGTGAAAGATAGTTCGAAAAAAGTAATAGGGCAATTTTTGCCCAGAGTTTTTTTTGCCCCGATTTTGGAATTAAAAGTTGAATTTCCCTCAGAGAGGGTCTGAATAAAATACCCTCTCTTCTTCTACCTTATCACGCACAAAGTTAAGCACGTTCATAAACTCTTCTACTGTATCACAATTCACTGTCTTCTTATCACCTCCATCTGAATACAAATACACTGTTCTTTTGCTGGTGTCTATAACACACTTAGATAATAAATCATCAGACATAATTAAACCTCAACCTGTTACTGTATTTTGACCACCATATTTGGGATCATTATATTGTGGGTCAGGATAATCTTCCCAACTATCACCCTCATATTCAATGACTAATTTATTTACATCCTTTCTTTCAGCATAAACATGGAAGAAACAATCAACTGGCATCCCTCCTTGAGCTTGAAGATAAATGTAAGAATCATCCCATCTCTTTACTATCACATTTTGATGAGCTCCAATAGGTTGAAGTTGAACTGAAATACTATCAGTATGAACTAAATCTTTCCAATAATCAGGTAAAGTAATAACATTATTTTTATTTCTTACTCTTCCTCTATAATAAACTCCAACTTCTGGTCCCTCAATACAAGCATACCTTAACCTATTACCCTTTCCTTTACTTGGATGGACAAGATCAAATGGTTTTGGTTTTTCATCTGCAACCTTAAATCTTTTTGATAATCTACTAGGAGAAATAGCATCGCATATTATATCTCCTTTTACATGTAAAGGATCTTGCGCTCCTCCAGATAATTCTGTACCATAAGTAGTTTTTCCATCACCTTCAATATTAACATTACCTTTTACTTCTACTGATAGATGAGGTCTCAGCATAGTATCTGTGTTATATTCTTCCGCAATCATTACTGTTGCACTAACTTCATCATACTCAGTGTCTCTTCCTACCTGAACAGGTCCTTCAAAGTATGCTGTTCCTCTTATTTCATCCTTTGTTCCTCTACCTAATGCCTTTGGTTTACCTAAACCAACAAACAATCTTTTTCCTACAAGAATGTTACCAAATTTCATTTGTTTCTTTCCTCATTAATAGATGGGAACTTAGATGGTTTCCCTTTAGTAGTTCTGTCAGCAAAGTCAACCAACCCACCATAAACATTCATGATTCCTTTACCAATCATGTCTATAGTCTTCTCTGAAAATATTTTAGTAGATACTTTTGATTGTATATCTACAGTCTGAGCATCTAGTAAAATTTTATCATCAGCATTGATATTTACTACACCAGTCCTACCATCAGAACCTTTAGCAATAATTTCAATAGCCTCTGCTGCTATTTTAATCTTTCCTCTTGGTGCTGTCAAGACGATATCACCATTCTCTGCTTCATAGTAGATGGCAGGGAGATCTCTAGGAGTATCAGACCCTTTAGGATAGTTTACAATATCCTTTCCAGTTAAAGCAGTAAGAGTACCTGGACATACCATAGTAGTAGATCCCTTTGACCCATCCTCTTTACTTCCAGTCTCTTGCATCCTAATATAATGACGACCTGCATCAGGTCCATTAGCTATCTTACAAGCATCTATTTCATTTGAAAAAGTATTAACTCTACCAAAAGATATAGTTCCATGCTCAGTTCCTGCGCAGTAAGGATGTTTATTTTGTTGTTGTGCCATTAGAATTTACCTACACAATCTATGACTGAAATAACTGAACCAGTAGAAACTGTCTCAGGTGCTATGTCTTCTCCAACTCTATTTACCTTGAATATAGGCATTAACTTAGCGTTATAACCTGTATTACTCTTAATAAGAATGTCTGGATCTTCAGTATAACCTATACCACCATTAATTACATCCACTCCAGTAACAGAACCCAAATCATCTGTTTTAATTTTAAGTTCTGCACCATTACCCACTATAACCTTATCATTTGCATCATATCCAAATCCAGGATCAACAATATTAATATCTTCTATCTCAAGAACCACAGGATAATCTCCTGCACCAGTAGATGGGAATAATCCTTTTTGACTTTCAGGTTTATCAGGAGGTAAAGGAGAAGTGATACTAGTGGACTCAGTAACTACTACAGGAACCTTTCCAGGTGTAGTATATTCATCACCCTCATTCAAATCAATAACTTTTCCTGGTTTGTAAGGCATATCATATGTTCCATCAGAACGTTTAACTGTAGTTTCATCTGCATTTGCCCATGTTCTACCATCACCTCCCTGACTTCCATCCTCTGCCTGAAGATAATCAATACCAGTATCATCTATTATGATTTGAGTTACTCCTAAGGTAGTCTTTCCTGTAGGATCTGGAACTAAGGTAGTTGCTCCATTGGGATCTGGAACTAAAGTAGTTGCTCCATTAGGATCTGGACCTGTGGTGGTAGTCCCATCAGGTAAAGTTGTTGTTACTTGCACTGGAACACTTACTTGTACTGGAACTCTTACTTGTACTGGAACCTGACCCATAACTGCCCTACCTCTAGCACCTTTACCTTTATTACATGAATCGGTAAACTTAAGTCTTGGAGCACCTATATATCCTCCACCAGGAGTAATAATATCTACACCCAACACAGTAGTAAGAGCACTCACAATAACATTTCCTGTTGCTCCACTGCCACCTCCACCTATAAACTCAACAGTAGGTGGTCCACAATTAACTGGTCCAGTATTACAACTAGGTTTCAAAGCATCAGAAAAGTCAGCATTCTTAGCAATGTTAGAAAGAGTATCTCCAATATTAGTAACACCTTCAACTGCATTCTGAACTAATCCAGCAGCCTCTTTAGCTTTATTAACTATAGAAAATAAATCTAGAGTGACTGGTGCTTCTGCTCCACCTATAGGGTTCCACTCTTTAACTTCAGAACATCTAGGATCTTCTTCACAAGAAAGGAATGAAAGAGCATCAACAGCAAATCCCATTACATCATCAATAGCAGATGTTGCAGCACCCATACCAGCAAGTAAAGATTTAATAGGAGCCATTACAGAACTGATTGCTGAGTCTATAAGACCACTAACCTTACCTAGCAGTGACCCTATGAAATTTTCAGTTGCACATGGAGGTGTAGTGATAAATCTATCCATGATCTGATCTAAAAATCCTCCTACCATTCCAGTAAGATTCTTCATTATATTTTTAAAGAGACATGCCAATTCATCATTAGCTATCTCCACTTCTACTTTTAGTTGAGGTAACTCAGTAGGAAAGACTTCATTAAAAGACTCACTAAAAGCATCATTAACTTTCTTTAAAGCATTCTTTTGAATTTCAGCAGTTATTCTCTTGATATCTCCAGCAATAGCCTTAGTAGCATTATCTTTTACCTTAGCAATTGCTTCTTCTATATTATCAACCTTAGTAGAAACTTTTGTTTCCCAATCAGTAGCTGTCTTTTTTATCCTCTCTATTTCTGCCATCATATTCTTCATCTCTCTCTGTATTCCTACAAGAGGAGCTGGTTCACACTTACTAATAGTAGGTATTATTTTAGGTCTACTTTCATTCTCAGCAGCTTCTTTACTTGCTCCATCCTTTCTACCAATCAAAGAGACAAGAGACTCCATCACTTCTTTATTATTAGTCTTCCCACTAAAAAAAGTATTAGTAACGTCAACTTCATCTGCAGCTGCCTTTCCCTCCTCTTGAGTAGTACCTAAAGCATTTCTAGGAACAGTATCATCAACTGTATATCCACTAAAGGGTGCAAATCCACCATCTTCAGGAACATCTTTTAAAATTGCTGTGTATTGATTGTATCCAATCACACCCATGATGATGGGTTGTTGAGCATCCTCACCATCTAAAAAGAAACCATAAACGAAATTACCTTGTCTTAATTGAGGTGTTTGTACTGCGCCACCTGATGTTCCAGCAGTAACTGGAAGCATCACAGATGCCCAAGGAAGATCATCATCAGTAAGATCTTTGGGGGAAGCAGTATGATACCCCATGATTCTAACTTTATATCTAAAGTCAAATCCTTTTTGACCGTCAGTAGTATCAGTAGGAGTTTCTGGTAGATTGCCAGCCCATTTTGTTTGGTCTACAACCTGACCAATCCACCATATAAATCCATCCTTTCCGAGGAAGTGTGTTTTTATTAGTCCTTGTTCAAGCATTAGTCGTCATATACTCTACACTCTAATGAGTCTGGATGATTATCACAATACACTTCTAAGTGCTCATCACTATGTCTTTCATGCCAATCATTTATCTTTGCATCATTTTCATCTACTTCATCCTCTGAGTGAGCATGGAATGCATCATTATGCATCTCCAAATCTGCCTCACTATATTCAATCATACCATGATTGATATGCTCCTTATGATCTTTAGGATCAATATATACCTCATGATCTAGGTCATGCTTTGGGGTTGGTGTTGTCATAGTTAGAAAAGTAGAACGTCTCCTTTAGCATTTTGATAGTCTCTGCTTCTTTTTTCATGTTTAGAAGATCTAAACGGTTTTCTTCCAAAAGTATCTCTTACCAGAGTTAAACTAGTATAAGTTTCTCTTGGGGTGATATTATGACAGAGACTTGATATCATATATAGTCCCCCACTTTTCTTATTAACCTGAGTATTAGGTTCTGTAGATAGTTTGGGAAACTCACAATAAATTAAGTCACCAGCACGAAGACTAAAATCTCCTGCTATCATAATATTTATTTTGATTGAGAACATTTGATTGTATCTCATCACAGATTGTACCATAGTCTGTTCGGAATCGAAAGTATCTTTATCTGGTTTATCTTTCCAATTTTTTAATTGTTCTTCAATATCTTTACCAGGTGGAAGAGTTCCCACATCCTTAACTCTATTCATCAATCTAGAAATTGGTAATCTAAATTCATCAGCAACAGAATCAATACCATCCTTACCTGCTGTCACAATCTTATCTTTACTTCCACCTTCTTTACTCTCTGATGATTGAGTAGAATCTACACTAAAATTTCTTACCTTATAATTCATAGCATAGAAATCAAAGAACAAAGTTCTATTAGAATAAGCTCCCATTATTAAGTTATTTTGAAGATCAATATCTCTATCAATATCATATTTTATTATCTTACCAGTATATTCAGAAGGATTATCTTCAGTATTACTAAAAAGATAATTACCTTTAGCATCTTGTTGGAATAAAGAATCTATAGATCTAAAATTAAATCCATCATAAGTTTCATAAAAAAGATATCCTGCAGCTCCTCCTATCTTACCTGCTGTTGCTGGAACAGACTTAGATGCTAACCAAGTACAAACATAAAAAGGTTTTCTATCATTACCTATAAAATTATATTCAAGAGCAGTTTCATCAACATTAACTTTCTTCTTAGTTTTGATACCAACATCTGATGAAGTTGCTTCTGTTAAAATCTTTTTAATATTTTCTGATATCTTACCATTATATCTTTTAACTACTCTACATTGCTCGTTAGCAAACAATTCTCTAGGAGAAAGATCTAAAACATATACATCCTTTTGAGTACCTGGTATAACATTTCTAACCCTATTAATATATAACTTATTATCACCTGAAAATCTTAACTTATTACCATCATGATCCTCAATAATAAGTGTAACAGGTTCTCCTCCTCTGACAGGAAGACCATCTAAAATTCCCACATTGCCAACTTTATTATCATCAGTCTCTCCAGCCTCAGCAATAATAGCACTTAAAGATACTGTATTAGATAATACATCCTCATAATATTTAATATCAACAACTGCCGAAAGGGCATCAATGGACTTTCCTCCATCTTTAGCTTGAAAGATTTCAAACTTTTTTATATCTCCTGTTCTTGTAGATAGTTTGGTTGACATTATTATACCTTATAAAGAGCTACTTTAGATTGCATCTCATACTGACTATTTAATATACTTTCTTTACTCAATCCTAAAGGAATAAATTCTGTCTTTCCAGCTTGAGATACTGAAGCTGTTTGATTTCCTTGTCCATTATTCATTACTACTATCTCCTCCTGTGCTCCTTCTTCATATGATGCAGACTCTGAGATGTCCTTTGATACATCTTCAACTTTATTATCACCCAACTCAGCTTGCTTCTCTTGTATATCATCCATCCTTTCTCCTTCTCCTTTACCACTGAAAGGATTTCTTACTAACATCCTACCATCTTTCATGATAGGGTCTTCTGTTGTTCCTAAAGGAGTCTCAGCTAATGCTGCTGCTATAGCATCAGCAGCTTTCTCTCCCACAAAACTACCAGCCATACCTGTGATAAATCCAGGAACACCTCCAAAAGGAGCACCTATAGCAAAACCAGCAGTATATCCTATTAATGCACCTGCTGCTCTTAGGGCAGCATTGATAGGTGACTCGCCAAATGCAGTGTAATCAATTATCCCCATCAAAGCAGCAAGAACTGCATCAATACCAGCAATCTTTAACTTAGCTCCTTTCTCAAGAACTTTTCTAGTCTTTAAAACATTTTTATTCTTACCTAACTGTTTAACAAGAGACTTAATTTTCTTGGGATCTTTCTTCAACTCCATTACTTGTTTAATCATCTTATTATTCTTCACCATCTTATCCATCTTACCACTAAGCATTCCCTTCACCTTTTCCACCAATTTCATTGGGTTCTTAACCATCTCAGCAATATCACCCAACTGTTTCCTCCATTTCTTAGCCTGTTCTAAACCACCTTGTACTATATCATCAGTCCACTTCACAGCTTTCTTAGCCATATTATCAGCCCACTTGCTTATTCCCTTCCATGCCTTACCTACCCCCTCCACTGCTCCTTTCCATTTTTTAGCACCCCAATTCTTAATACCTCCAAGTAAATTACCTGCACCCTTACCAACTTTACTTTTCTGAAATGCCTTCAGACTTCCTTGTAAAGTCTTACCAGGATTTTTAATTAAATTAGTAGCAAATTTACCAGCTCCAGTTTTCTGAAATGCCTTCAGACCTCCTTGTAAAGTCTTACCAGGACTCTTAATTAAATTAGTAACAGTCTTACCAACTTGAGTCTTTTGCAATGCTTGAAGAGTCTTGCCAGGATTCTTAATGAAATTTTGAGCAGCTCTTGCACCTTTGTTTAAAGTTTTTAATGGATTCTTAATGAAACTTCTTACACCCCTCTCTACAGCTTTACCAACTTTAGTTTTCCTTGCCCAATTTAAACCTTTACCAACAGCTTTTAGAGCTTTTCCACCTACTTCTTTCGCACCTTTAAGACCTTTTCTTACAACATCAACTGCATTTTTTATCCATCCAACCAACACACCACGAACTTTACCAAGAAACTTACCAACAGATGATCCAACTTTTGTTATCCCTTCTCCTGCCTTGGTAAGACCCTTTCCTATATTTCCTTTTAACTTAAGTACAAATTTTATTACAGCATCCTTAGCCATTCTATAGGCTTTGAATCCAAATATGAAAGCTACTACAACATCACGTGCTCCTCCAATCAGAGCATTAATAAACATACCAAGAAGCATATTACCAAAAAATCTTTTTAATCTTTCTAAGAAACTAACTCCAGCATCCTTAACTGGTTTCATTATCTTTTTACCTATTCCCAATCCAGGTTTCTTAGTTTCTAATTCTTCTTCTCTTTCTTCTTTCCTAAACTTAGCATTTAATAATCTTTGCTTCTCTAATCTTTTTTGTGAATCTTCTAAGTTATCATTTAAAGAATCTTTAATAGATTTTACACTCTCTTTTACTCCAATCACAGACTCCATAAAAGGAGTCAACCCCAAGTCTTTAGAATCATTACCCACAACTAATGACCCACCTTCATCACCTTTACTAGAAGGAACTAAACCACCTGCAGGACTAGAAACTATAGAACTAGAAGGTCTAACAACTAATGCTCCTCCTTTTTCAGAAGACTCACCTCCGCCACCTAACATTTTCTTTGCTATATCTTTTCCTTTTACTTTCTTCTTCTTAAACTTAGATTTAATTTTATCCTTTGCTTTATCAATAACAAAATCTTTTGCTTTTGCTTTAAGAGCTTTCTTACCAATATTAGTCGCAATCTTCTTTCCACTCTGCATGAGTGCTTTCTTTCCTGCCATTTTTAATAGTAAGGGCCAAGCCATATTCTTAACCTATCACATTGTAGATTGATTTAACTGCTGGTGTAGCCATATTATTAGGATCAGTAGAAGAGAAACTAGGAACATTATCACCTGAACCTCCTGAAGATGATACTTGACTTGGAGGTTGAGCACCTCCACCTCCACCTATCACAACTACCTTTGCACTTTTTTTATTAGGAGCATCAATACCAGGAACTATTCCACCACCAGCAAACTTCATCATCTTAGGAACATTAGTTCCACCACCTGCTTTATTCATTGCCATTAACTTATCAGCACCAATCATATTAACAGCACCCTTACTCATTACAAACTCACCTGGAGTTAGCATTGCAGGAACTGTATCGCCATTACCAGAACCAGGAACCTTTCCTCCTTTATTATACCCCATGATATTTTCAGGAGCAGTATCAATAACATTGTGTCCTGTACCAAGAATGAATGAATTACTATAAGGAACTACACCACCACCACTAAATTTTCTAACTGCACCTTTCGAAAGAACAGCATCTTTAGTTTTTCCATCAACTTTTATTTTTCCATCAAAATAACTATAACCCTTTACTTTCCCATCAGGTCCTATTAAATCATTATCTTGTAAAAATTTTTGATGTGCTGCTGTTTTCTTTGCACTTGTCGCCTTTGCTGCATCACTAGCATTAAGAATAGGGTAAAGTGTTTCTTCTGGCATACCCACAAGTTTTCCTTTGCCATCAGGATATTGTATAACATCCATGAAATTAATATTCTCATATCCTTCTACCTGACGAAGAGATTCTACAAGTTGGGTTTGATGTTCCTGTAAATCAGGCATCCCAATAGCACCACCAATATCGGTGAAAGTACTTGTATCTTCTATTACCTCACCACCTTTTGTTTTGAGAATAGATTTAAATTCTTGCTTATTATAAACAAATTGATCTGGCATTATCTCACCCATTCCATAACCCATAACCATTCCACCACCTGCATATCCAGGAACTAGTCCACCACCAGACATTGCTACTGTTGTTCCATCTTTACCATCCTTACCAGAATCACCTTGAGGACCAGGAACAACTCCACCACCAGACATTCCTACTGCTCCTTTATCTCCTTCATTCTTTGATTGAGCGGTCTTAGATAAAGGTATCATTGGAACCTGAGGAGGTCCAGGTATCAATGGTATCTGAGGAGGATCTATCTTTGGTAATAATAATAATTTACTAACACTATTAATACCATCTATAATACCTTTAACTCCCTTATTAATAGTACTAATAACAAAATTAATAGGAGCACCAGTAATCATCCACAACCCTTTCATTACTGCATTAAACATTCCAATAAAAACATTAAAGAATTGTTTAATAGGATCTAATAACTGAGCAGGATCTTTAAGAATACTTAATAACCTATTGACAATCACACCTAAGAAAGTCATGGTCACAAATTTTATTAATTTATTAAAGAAACCTCCAGCAGGTTTAGTTACCATATCTAACATCTTATCTTTTAATCCACTACCTGGTTTCTTATCTTTATCTTCTAATTTTTCCTCCCTCTTCTTCTTTTTAGCAGTAAGAATTCCCTGCCTCATCTCTTCATACTGATCATCAGCGGACTTATTCTGATCCTTTAATAGACCTTCAATTTGTTTCAAGTCATCTCTAACATCATCTAGGTTATCTTTAACATCTCCATTCAGAAAAGTAACAATCTTATCTTTCTTACTATCCTCCCCCATTTCTGCTTCAGTTTCTGGTTTGATATCTTTAGAATCAAACCCAGTTTTATTCATAAATTTAGCTGCTTTAAACCTTTTCTTTCTTTCTTCAGAACTTAAAGGTTCTCCAGTTTTTGGATCAGTTCCAGTAGTAGTTTCTGTAAACTCATCAGTTTTTTTATGTTCTTCTGCTGCTGCAGTCTCTTGTCTATTCCTAGCCTGTCTTTCTAATCTTTCTTCTAAAGTTTCTTGAGAAGTTCCTCTCTTAAATTTATCAGCATCTATCTTTGGTTTACTTATTCTCTTACCAGTAACTCTTGTCTTCTTAGCCTTTGGTTTTACTTTTGGTTTTGCTTTAGCCTTTGGTTTTGCTTTTGGTTTTGGTTTTGCTTTTGGTTTTGCTTTAGCCTTTGGTTTTGCTTTTGTTTTTGTACCACCTACTTCTTTCTCACCTCTTACCTCATCTATTAAATCATCAAGTCCCTCAGGCATTTCATCTACTGCTTCAGGAGCATCTACTTCTTCTACTGCTGCAGATGCTGCTTCTCCTTTTTCTGCTTGTTGTTGACCTATCTTTATTGCTACATCTGCTAAATTACTAATCCTAGTCTCATTATCAGTAACTCTTTTCTCAAGACCAAGAACTCGCACCAAAGTTTTCCTTTGCATTGCAAAGGACTTACTTAATGTCTTATGTAATTGAGCAACTTGAATAGGTAAATCTTTTCCAAGACCTTCAACTTTGCTCGCTAGTTGATAATGAGGATCATGCTTTGCCCTCAGAGCATCTATCATACTAGGTTTTTTACTAGGCATTAGACTGCTGTTGCTTGAGTTTTTCATCCTCAAGATGTTGTTTCAACATACCAATGTAGATGTCTCTCTCCCAAGGGATTAAGTTTTCAACTTCTGTTAATGAATATTTATGGTACTGGAGTAGAGCGAAATTAATTTTATAATAACTTTCTAGATCCATATGCACCATACCTAAGCGAAAAAAGACGATAACCCTTCCAATACCACAGTACTTTCAACCTTGGTCTTAGGATTGGTAAAGGTAACACTGTGAGATAACTTAGGCATTGTCTCAAAGAACTTTTCAATCTCCTTGAACTGCATACTATTCATCTGTTCTAAGAAATCTTTCACTTCTTTCTTAGTACAATCAGCAGCACTCCAGACCTCTTCTTCATTATAAATTTTATCAATACAAGAACCAATCAAATCAAATGATTGATCCATACTAACTTCCTCACCAAAATCAAAATTACTTTTAATAAATTGATCCAATGAAGGATACTTCATCTCCATCATTAAATTCTCATCCAACTTAATTTTATTATTATGTTCTTCACTCTTTTTAACTTCTATATCATCAACATTAATAGTAACTGGAACTTGTGTTACCTCATCATCAGGAGCAATTAAATTAACTTCAATCTCTTCTCCAACAGACTTCCCTCTGATGTTAAGAAATAGATATTCAATATCAAAAGTAGGAAGATTATCTACCTTAACTCCTCTAGACTGAATACAATTTTTCAATACAGTTTTAATTGCTGTAGAAATATCTTTTGTATTCTCAGTCTCTAATGCTAGTACTAATAATTTTTCTTCTTTAACTAGAAAGGGTCTGTATTTAACTTTCTTTCCTGTAGATGGCAACTCAAGTTCATAACTTGGAGTAACAATGGTGGGTAATGGCATAATTTTTCAATTCAGTAAGTTTATTTATTAGGTAGTCGCACTTCTTGTTCCAATTGTACGTAATAGATCATTCATACCTAAAGTAGGGTCTCTATTTATTGGAGGTAGTCTATCACTTATCTCTCCAACAGAAACAGTATCTGCTCTTTTCTCTTGAACATATCTAATAAAATTAAATGATGCACTACATTTTAAAACAGAACCTTCCTCATATGAAACAGGAATAGCAGTTAAAGTTATAGGAAATGCACCAACAAAAGTATACTCTAAAACAGATCTAAGACTTGTAGAACCAACACTTCCTGTACTACTAAAGTCTCTTACAAATTGATCCTTTTCAAACTTAGTTAAGAAAATATCCTGCTTATATGTGTTAGGATAAGCCATCCTATATCCAATGTAAGGATTTTTATAATCTCTTTTATTATCAATGCCTGTAATATAATCCATCCATCCTTCTAATAATTCAATGACCTTATAATTTCTATCCACATAAAAAGTTAATCCCACAGTCTCATCATACATTCTTCTATAAGCCATCTTCTCAGTCACACCATGATAATCATTATTGACTTCATGAGTTGTTAAACTAGAACCTGGAAGGGTTGCTTCACAACAAAGCAAATTAATATTTTCATAATCAGCAGCAGAAAAATTTAAAGTACTTCTTACTGCACTAGGAACAGGTATAGTTACTCTATATAAAGAAGATAATGCTACATTAAGTAGGTTCGACTTTATCTTAGATACTGTTAACTTTTCTGGCTTGATACCTGCCATCTATAAATATTTTAGATTATATATTATGTATAAGAGATGGCTGAGAGTATTAAGAGTAGGTACAAACCAAAGCACCCACGAAAATATCAAGGCAATCCAAATAATATAATATGTCGTAGTAGTTGGGAGCGTAAGTTCTGTAGATACTGTGACCTGACTGAGAATATTGTAGCATGGGCTTCTGAAGAGATAAGTATTCCATACCTGTCTCCTGTAGATAAAAGACCTCATAGATACTACCCAGACTTTCTAATGAAGGTGAGAGAAAGTAATGGTAGCATTAAAACTTATGTGGTTGAGGTGAAACCTAAGAAGCAAACTAAACCTCCCAAGAAAAAATCTAGGGTAACTAAATCATATCTGTATGAACTTACAACCTATGCTATCAACCAAGCTAAATGGAAGGCAGCACAAGAGTATTGTTTAGATAGAAGAATTGAATTTAAACTAATCACAGAAGATGAATTAGGTATCAAATAATGTCAGCAAGAACAGAAGAACTTCAAGGTAAAATTGAAGATGAGAATGATCCTGATGATATTATGATGTATATCATGGAGGTGTTTAGTGATACAGAATTAATTCCTGATGCAGGTAACTATTATACCTTTGTATATAATGCCAAAACTCCTGGTGTATTTGATGAGTTCCCTTTAGTTGCTGTTACCTTTGTTGATAGGTGGGGATTCCAAGGAATTAATTTTCACTGGGGAACATCAAGGAACTATACATGGAATGAAATTGTAGGAAGACTACATGTAATACAGAATGATGAGATAGATTATATGCGTTCATTACATTATGCAAACTTTAAGACTAAATAACTAAAAAGATATTAATGGCCATCATTACTAGCGATCCATTTCTTTTAGGTCAAGAATCATTTGTCACTGAGACTGATGGTAATAGTGCTACGGTAAAAAGAATTGCCAAAGGAAAAGCACTTACTCAAAACGAAAAAGAAATTGCTGGAGATTATTATAATAGTGCTCTTGATGAAATAGATTATGCAAAAATATATAATTTAAAATTTGGTAAAAATTGGATTGCTAAACATGGAGCAAGTGATGAATGGATGGCTAAAGCTTTAAGCGATAAAAGTTGGAAAGATATATTTAAAAAAGCAACAGATAAAAAATCACCAAACATAAGTTTTGCTTCTATTGCTGAATCTAATTTAAACTGGCAGTCTATAGCAAATAATACAGATGCTAATAATAGACCCACTAGTAGTGGTAAAACTTATGGAAGATATCCTCTCAATAAAGATTCAAAACCATTTGATTACTTACAAGTAAGTGCTCTTGAATATAGACCTCAACAATTTACTAGTGAAAAAAGCAAATCACAAAGACAAAGTGGTTTGGGTATTACTGAAGAAGCAGAAGCTAGATCTATGAAGTTAATAGGAAGTGTATTTCTTCCTATGCAACCAGGATTACAAGAATCAAATAGTGTAGGATGGAATCAAGATAGTATCAATGCCATTCAAGCTGCTGGTGCTAATATGGTAGGGTCAGCTGTTGAAGGTGCTAGTGAAAGTGTAACTGAAGCTGCTAAAGGTTTTGCAACAGCAACAGGAGATGAAGCAAAAAGTCTTTTAAAGAATGTAGATTCAAGAGATGTTGCTGGTTACTTTGCAGGACAAGCTGTAGGTGCAAATGTTCTTGGTAGGACTACTGGACAGATTGTAAACCCTAACTTAGAACTCCTCTTTAGTGGTCCTTCTTTAAGATCATTTAATTATACCTATAGATTTACACCAAGAGAAGATAAAGAAGCACAAGAAATTAAAAAAATTATAAAATTCTTTAAGAAAAATATGGCTCCAAAACAAAATAAAGGAAAAGTATTTTTAGAATCTCCTAATGTTTTTAAATTAAAATACTTTTTTAAAAATGGTGAAGAACATCCATTCTTAAATAAAATAAAAAAATGTGCTCTTCAATCTTGCACTGTTCAATATACTCCTGATGGATCATACATGACTTATGATGATGGTTCCATGACTTCTTATGAATTAGGATTATCATTTGGAGAATTGAATCCAATATACAATCATGATATTGAACTAGAAAGTAACGACATGGGATTCTAACAATGACACAATCTTATTTCAGACAAGTACCAGAATTTGAATATGTCAATAGGACTAAAGGGAATAAAGATATTTCCAACTACATCACTGTAAAAAATTTATTTAAAAGAGGAAAAATTCGTTCTGATATATTCGGAAACCTAAGTTTCTTTACTAAGTATAATATTATAGGTGATGAAAGACCTGACAATATTGCCTTCAAAGAATATGGTAATAGTAATTTAGATTGGGTTGTACTATTATCTAATAATATATTAAATGTTCAAGATGAATGGCCTTTACCTCAAACATCTTTAGATGAGATACTACTAGAAAAGTATGGTACGTATGATAAATTACATTCAATTCACCATTATGAAACTGTAGAAATTAAAAATACAAAAGGTGGAATTATATTACCTGGTGGATTAGAAACTCCTAATAAGTGGAGGACTAACGGTAATTTTATACAAGCAATCAATACAAAAATAAACCAAATAACAGGTACTGAATCTAAGGTAGCAACTGTTACCCTGTATAATGGTATTAAAAACTTAACAGTAGGAGATGAAGTTTTAATTCAGAACGTATCTGAAAGTGCTTTTAATGGAAGGTTTCCTATTACTGAAATACTTAAGGTAAGAGATGTTATTATCAGATTTAAATATGTTCTTCCAAGTATACCAGAAAATAAACAACCTGAAATATTAGGAACAGAGCAAGTTACCTTTACTGTGGCAGGAAATATAGGAACAGGTAATGCATATTACTATGAATACTATGATGATAATTCATATCATACTATTCCAGCAGCTAATATGACTCAAGAAGTTACTAACTATCAGTATGAAATGAAAAAAGAAGATGCTAAGAGAAATATATATCTACTTAAACCTGATTATTTAAATATAATCTTCAATGATCTAGATGATATTATGCCATATAAAAAAGGTGCCGCTCAGTTTGTGAGTGACACCTTAAAGAAAGGAGAAAATATTAAACTGTATAATTAACTATCAGCTAACTTTTGAAAGTAACTGAGGGCATCATCCTCATCTGAACTAGCAGATGCTACAGGAGCTGCTGCTACTGGAATTTGTTCTTCTTCAGATACAACTTCCTCATCCAGTCTAGGAGCTTGGACAGGTTTCTGTCCCAAGACAGTCTTTAAACGTCTCTCCAAATCTTCATATGACTTAAACTGATCTGGTGCGGTAATAGCAGATAGAGAATACTGCTTCTTCCACAATGCTTCTAATGCATCATCATCATCTAGTAAAGGTGCTACCTTATCAAACT
>VTLG01002507.1_pt1 | contig 28119 bp, 36 predicted proteins | sample 4694571 | NCBI WGS metagenome assembly VTLG01 (sample SAMN12604809, study PRJNA352737) | marine metagenome | biome: ENVO:00000447; feature: ENVO:00000209|ENVO:00000569|ENVO:01000036; material: ENVO:00002151; isolation source: viral sequences binned using virsorter ...
AGACCCAAGAAGACGAGGCTCGGAGAAACTTGTCTATGACCCATTCCTGATGAACATCGAGGGCCATGACAAAGTTCAACGAAGAGATGATTTAGATGAGCCCCATCAATCCCCAAAGGGAAGGTCTGGTGTTTGAATGAAGTGGTCTAGGACCTGTACACAACCTGTATGAGGAAAAACAGATGGTTAGAGATAAATGTCGCATAATGTATAATACCCCTATTGCCTTAGACAATCAGCACAAACAGAACAGTCAGATAAAACAAGTAGCCCTGATAGCAGGGTATACAATCCTCGGCATTCTAATATTAGTTGAGTTGTGGGCATTCTTTTGGATTGCCTGCGCCCTTGATGACGTTTGTTTTGTGGCGAACGGGGGAGTGCTCAACTAATGCCGAAGCTAACAAAAACAGGATTTCAAATTGGCAGTTCTCAAGGGCCGGTCGTTGTTCTTCACAAAAACAAATATGGTGGAACCCGACAAAAACTGTTGAGTGAATTTAAAAAGGTCAGGGCAGGGGTCGAGCTTCTGCCTGAGATAATGCGTAATGCCAGCGCTCTGCGCCGGGGTAAGCACATGGAATATGGTGTAGCACCTTGGGCGCAAGAGGAGCTGGAGATAGCAACCGGCGGCGCTGTCGAAATGTTTGAGCCGACTGAGGCATACGTGCTTGATGACATCGGCATAGCCAGTTCGATAGACCGCATCATAAATCTTGAAAAAGAACTGGTGCTTGAGGGTCACCGGTTTATCGGTGAGGGCATCTGCGAGATAAAAACAGACTTCTATCACTCGGGCAAACCTCACCCGGAGTGGCTGATACAGGTGCAACATCAGATGTTATGCTCTGATATCAAGTGGGGTATCATTGCCTGCATGGACCAGTCCGGCAAGCTGCACTTCTACCCCGTGCCATACAATGACCAGCTCGTTGCAGCGATGCTCAAGGCTTATGAGGAGTTCTGGCATTTGGTCAGGACAGATGGCGAGTACCCGGATGAAGCGGCAAAGCCTGAGGCCGAGGTGATAGATATCACTGAGCTTCTGCCGAAAACAAATGCTGACCTCGAGCAGCTCTGCGCTGATTATCTCAAGGCTAGTGCTGAAGCAAATGCTTGGAGTAAGACAAAGTCAGAGGTTAAGGACGCTATCGTGGTAGCGCTCGATGCCTTGGAGGTCGAACATGCAAAGCTACCCGGCTTCGTCATCAAGTCGCAAACAGTAAACAAACCAAAGAGAAAAATGATTGAGACAGGCGAGTTCATTGAAAGTCTCAGCTTTTCAGTAAAGGAGGTAAGCGGTGAGTAAGCTATCAATTCTTGAACCCAAAACCCTGACGGAGGCTATGCAGTTTGCCGAGGTCTTATCGAAGTCAGGCATTCTTTCTGATGACTATCAGGGCAAGCCATCGAATGTTCTGGTCGCAATACAGTGGGGCTATGAAGTCGGGCTGGCACCGATGCAAGCTCTGCAAAATATTGCTGTTATTAATGGCAAGGCTACAGTCTGGGGAGACAGTGCTCTGGCTCTGGTCAAATCACACCCTGCCTTTCGCGGCCATCAGGAATGGCTGGAAGGGGAGGAGGCTATATGCGAAATCAAACGCAGACTTCCGAACGGTGATATCGAAACAACCCGCCGCACTTTTTCAATACACGAAGCCAAGCGAGCTGGCCTGACCAACAAGAGAGGGCCGTGGCAAAACTACCCCAACCGAATGTTGTGCCTACGGGCGAGGGGGTTTGCCCTGCGGGACAGCTTCCCAGATGCGTTGAAAGGCATCATCACTACTGAAGAAGCAATGGATTACGAAGACGCTGAAAAACAAAGCTCTGAGAAGGCCGTACAAGCGCCAGTCGTATCGTCCGAGGGTGATACTATGCAAAACATAGTCCATGCGCTCAGTGACGAACCTAGCGGGACTGAGGGGGTAAAGCCTCCAGAACCTCTGTTGCTGCAATTGCCGGGGAAAGAACCCATCAAATTTGACACAGATTTGGAGTGGGCTAGGGAATATGCCGACAAAATGCTTGCCATGCGCCTTTACGATAAGATGCCACACGGCGAGCGGCGTACAAAGCTGAAGGAGTTGAAGGAACTGAACGCAGAAACTCTGGACAAGATTGACCCAGAGCTCAGTGGTGAGTTGGAAGAGAAACGCAAGAGCTACAACGCAGCTCTGTCAGTAGAAGCAAAGGAGATGAGTGATGTCCAAAGTGGGGCTAACACCGAAACAGCAACAGGTCTATGACTTCTTGCGTGTTTACCACCGGGTCAATGGTTACTACCCATCTGTCAGAGAGATAGGCGTGGGCAGGGTAGACGGTCAGCAAGTCTTGCCGCAAAGAACCAGCCCAACGTCAGTCCATCGATATCTGTCTGCTTTGAAAGAGCGAGGGTGGATTGACATGATGCCCGGTAAAGCTAGGTCTATTACCTTGCTCTAGGCTTTGCCAGAACCAACCATGCCATAGGCGATAGCAAACGCTTGCTTGCGGGGCTTGCCCTCCTTCATGAGCTTCATCGCCTTGGCAGCTACCTTTTTATCAAACTTCTCTTTTTTTGCTGTCTTTGCCATTATGCTTTTTTCTTTCTGAATAAATCTGCGTCTGCTTTCTTCACCGTTGATTTGCCTTTTGCATGAGCTTTGAGACGAGCAACAGCCCATTGATGAGCAGACATTTTTGGTCTTGAGCCTGAGGAGTAATACGCCCCCAATCCTCTACGATAAATTTTGTTGGCACGTTCTGCGCCAAACATTTTTTGATACTTCTCTGGTGCAGCCATTACCTCTTGCTCCTTTCCTCACTGATTTTATCCATCATGGCAGGCGTCAGCTTACCCATTCTATAAAGCCTGCGTGTCCGGCTGATTTCTCTGCGAGTTGCGGCAGGGTTCTTGCTACCCCTCACATATTTTCTGGGCAGGCCACTCTTCTTATCCTTCGGGACTTCCTTAAACTTTCTCATGACTTCACCAGGCTAAGTGCCTGCTCCTTTGTTTCTTCATTACGCCTAGTCCAGCCTGCACCAAATGTCTCAAAAGTTTTGAGCCGTTCATAGAATGCCTGCCGCCTTTCAGCCAGCTCCTCTATCAGCTTGGTGTCTCCGTAGTCTTTCACTGCATTCAAAGTCATAGGTCCGATAGCGCCGTCAGCGGTCACGCCCACACACTTCTGCAACATCCGAGCAGCTCTGCCGGTGCCACTGTTCACGCCCCAATCAAAGACAGCCCAATCCACACCAGACGGGAGCTGGTCACCGTTGACCTTGTTCCAATACTCTTGCCGGTAAATCTGCTCAACGTGGACATCAGGAATGTTCCGCATGGCCTCTTCACCCAGCTCAGCATCAACATCCATAACCTCATTGAGCCAACGGCTGTAGGTGTTCAGGGTTATGCCCTTGTTCGTCATGCCGCCCGGGTCATCAGGGTGATTAACAAAACCACCTTCATGCTTCAACAGCCACTCCAAGCATTGCTCAAAGTTGCCGTTCATTTCGTTAGCCCTTTCTGTTTCTCGTAGGTTCTAAGTGAACCAATGCCAAGCATTCCACCGAGAACAGTGAGTAACGTACCCATGTCGAAATCCGGGAGGTCAGGCAATTCATACCCGGCTAAACTTGCGCCAAAAACCAAAAGGTCTTTGAGAATAAAATGATATGCAAACGCAATCGCGCAGACCCAACCAACCGCCGGACGCCAGCCGCCCTTGAACAGTGAGCCTGATGCGGCCTCTGCCTTGTTGATTTCTAACTGAGCAAGCAAAGCCTCCTGAGCATGTCGCTCTGACATCGTGGCTATCTCATGGGCGAGCTTTGCCTTCTGGTCTTTGTCCTCAATAAACTTGTCGAGCAACCCGGTGACCGGGCCTATCAGTGCCTGTATCATTGTATTATCCTCACAATGTAGGTTTTCCCATCAACACCCTTAGCTATTTCAACTGTTTTTTCCTCACAAGAATATCTTACAGTGCCTGTTTTTCTATACAGATTGCGTTCAATGGTGCGCTTCGCCTTGAGGCATTTTGAAATCTTCTCAAAGGCAGTATGCTCTGTGACATCTCCGCCCAAATATAAAATTAAAGCGATAGTCTCAACCACCATCCCCGTTCCTCATTATTTCAAGTCTTGCCTCTATTGCACTGATGCGTTTCTCATAAAACTCAAGTGTCAGTTTTTGTTGTTGATCATGCGGTGCGCGACCCTCATCAATCTGTGTTGATAATTCATCAAGTTGGTCTGCGAGATGCTCTATTAGCATGAACTGTTCGCTATCAGCAGGCAGGCTTCCCATTTCACCCCGAGGCCATTTGATGCGGAACTCTGTGTTTTGTTCAAGGTCAGCTTGCATCATGGTTATACTTGTCTTGATGCCATGAATTTCTGAGGTAAGTGTAAAGTAAGCCCATGTCGCTACAGCCACCGCCGCCAGCATCGAGATAATGTTGCGAAGAGGAAGCGCAACCTCGGTATTTTCGTTGACCCTCGGCATTCAAACACCGGGGATAAAGGATGCCAAAAGGTGAGCAGCAACATGGTGCATCAGCCCTTCTCCGAGTTTAGCCAGACTGCCAGCGACCCAGTGGCGGCACCAGTTACAACAGAAATCAATGCTGCTCGTTCAGCAGTTGTTTCCTCGACAGAAAGCCCGGTAAACCACAATATGCAATAAATATAAACACAGGTGAAAACCAAAATCATAAATCGCGGGAGTATCTTTAGCTCCAGCATTTTTCTTGCAATATCTTCCGCACTCATTAGTCAAACATTCCTTTCAACCAAGCCACCCAAGCAACAAGTCCTGCGACCATGGAAGCAACCAATAGACCCGCTGCACCTAAACCAATCGTTTCTGCGAGCTCCGCTCTTCTGCGTCTGGCTAACTCTTCTCGCACCCTGCGTTCTTTTCTAGCGTCTGCCTGAAACTTCTGCCAATCATGCCAGAGCCCCGGTCTGCCGGTGTAAATCATTATTTGTTTCAATTGCTGTTCTTTTTGCCGGATGCTTTCCAGCGCAATAAACTCTTCTAAATCAGATGAACGAACCCCAGATTTTTTCTTTTTGTTGCCTTTACGTTGCAGTTCTTCCTTTGCTATTACAAAGTCTGATATAGCCTTTCCCGCCTTAGCTATATCTCCAGTGTTCTGAACAGCCCTCTTAATAATTTGAAAGGCCGCGTTTGCAGCCGCCAGCTCGGCTAACATTGGTCAGCTTTTCTTCTTCGGCCTACCGGGCTTTTTTGCTGGAGCTTTTTCTTTCACGATCTTAGGCTCTTTCTTTTTGCCCTTGAGCTTTGGATTGAGGTCATAAAGGTGTGGCATGAACAGCCTCCTGAGTTTGGTTAAAATCCATTTCATACTTTTGGTCCTTGTACACTGTTTTTAAATTTCATCAGGCCAATCAGCAATAGGAGCGTTGCCAGTAGGTTGTGGTGGGTCTTGGCTGTCCATAGGTGTATCAAACAAAGCCATGAAAGCAGCATGGTCTTCTGCTCCATCTATTGCTGCCTCGATGGTGCCAGACTTGGTGCGAACTGCCGCACGATATGTTGTTACCTTTGACGGTATTGTTGTTGTGCTATCTTCAGACTTGCGTGTAACATACCAATCTGTCGGAGCCAGTAACCCTGCCGCCTGTTGCTTTATGGTTGCTTTCCATTGGCTCTTGAGGCCAAGCGTCACTACCTGTTCACCCTTTTCATCTAGCACAGCCTTGCCATCATCATCCACTTCGTTTACATCGTCCAACGCTCTGGGTGTTTTTGCATCCCAGTAAAACCTGTTATCGAAAGATGCTGGTGGGTCTTCCCATGTAAGCCCTGCCGCCTTCTTATCTGCATCTGACCAGATAGCCCAATTAGTAGGATGCGTAACGCCATCGTGTGACCAACTACGTCCTTCTCTAATAATTTTGTCACCTAGTTTCCAAGGCATTTTTATCTCCTATCGAGCATTAGAATATTTAAATGGCTGTTCTGCAAAGGCAAGATAGATATATGTTTGACCGCTTGTGTTATTAAAACCATTATCTCTTATTTTAAAGCCATTAGACATAAAATCATAACCACCACTAGAAGTCCCCTCTGCATTTGATAGATTAGCAAACAACTGTTGTGTAGCAGGATTGCCAACATCTCTTGCAGCATCTAATAACGCCCATTGAGAGGTATTAGTGGCGGATTTGTTAAGCAACCATGCGACACGAAATCCTGTGTAAACAAATGGCCCATCGCTAGACCCATTGCCTGTGTATGAACCCATCTTTGAGTAACCTTCAACGCTGTGAAAGCAGTAAGCTATGGTATCTTTTGAAGATGTATTCATGTCTGACCAGTTGCCAATCGTAAATACACTGTCAGTTGGTTCTGTGTTGTTAAAAAATACGGAGTTTGTTGCAGCAGCGTTAGTAGAATTTAAATAAGTAGATTTAGTTGCACCTAAACTACTGTGGTAAGTACCCCATTGAGATGAATTAATGTCTCTTGATTTTAAGATAATAAAGTCAGGAACAGAACCAAGACCGTGACCCACCGTAATAACAGAGCCTGTGCCTTGAAAATTAACGATACTAAACCCCGCTTCAGTATTTACCGACACAGACGATGTAACTGACCCATCATCGTTGCTAGACGCAGAGCCGCCAGCCAGCCAGTTCCATGCTACATAAGTTTCTGAACTTGTGTTCATTGAATAATTATTACCAGAAACTGGAACGTCAATGGTATTATTCGTATTAAAATTAAATGCACTGAAAGAATACTCATCAACAGTTTGATTAGAGTTCAAAAAGAAATCGCCAATAACCCGATTGCCTAAACTGTGATGACCAGAGCCATTGCTTCGACTTTTTATCCAAACAAAATCTGGATTGAATTGTAATATATAGGGAGAAGTAGAACCAATAGTTTGATTGGTGTTGCCGTCACCAGTGTATAAAATTGTATCGAAATAATCCGCTGGCTCTTCGTCTTCAGCAGGGTCAATACTAGGGTTGGGTAGGTTGGCTGCACAAAGGGCTAAAAATCCAGACGGTGGACTGTAATAGAAGTCGCCCTTGCCGTTACCATCTGTGTTTCCTTGCGCTGTTTCTGCCCCAGAAAAAGAACTATCTTGACCAAAATTATACTGAACAAGGTTATCAGTGCCGCTTAGATATACGCCAAAACCAAAAAACTTGCCAGAACCTGTAAAGCTAGAAATGTCTCGCTGTGTTTGAGAAGAATTATTAATGAAAAATTCTATCGTTCCTGAATCTAAATCTAAAGCAATACCAATAATGTCACCGTCAGAAACGGTATCAACGGCAGATACAGATGTTCCGTTATAATTTTTTGAACCATTTTCTAATAAAATAGCATAACCTGAGCTTGTAGTAGAGTTGGTAAAATGACTAATACCTACCCAACCAAACCCAGCAAAACTTCTTACCTCTGCATACCATTTACCTGAGTCTACAAACAGAGTAGATGCCGCAAAAACTGCTCCAGAACTACTGCTATAATCTGCTTTGAGGTTGCCTTCCAAAAGAGTAGGAGCAAAATAATTTGCTGAACCACTTCGAAAAGCATAAGTAGGATTAAGCGTAACAAAATTATTTGTGGGGCTATCTAGCACCACATCTGTTGCCGCAAGACCGCTTGATGAAAAGTCGTTGCCGTTGCCGCTTGTGTCATCACCTAACGCAGAACTGTCTTGAAATTTTAGTCTGAAACCATTTGTACCAAATGTTAGTCCCGATGTATCTTTAGGTATCCAAATGCCAGCTTTTGTTTCTCCAAATGAACTAGGATCTAACTGTAAACCATCAATAAAGTTAACCTCTGCCATGTAGCCATCAAAGTGCTGTGATGGGCTTACACTAGCACCGATTTGATGCGACCTTGCCGCATTGACATACATATCTAAATTTTGAGTGGGATATGTTGATGTAGCAAGATTTGTTATTTGGCTTCCATTGACATAAATCTTGACCCTGTTTGATGAAGTTCCTGAAGTAGTGTCGATTGCTAATACAATATTATACCAAGCAGATACATCACGAAATACAGCCGATGATTTAACATCTGTCGTTACACCACTTGGGGCATCGTTATAAAATCTTAATTGGTCAGAATCAAATCGCAAAGATGTTTGACGATATGGTGAACCTCCATCGTTAGCATTGAACAGACGAACAACAGAACCACCTAAATTACCACGTTTAATCCAAGCACTCCAAGTCCAAGTCCTTTGATTACTAGCAGACCCAAATGTGCGAGTTAAGTATGCACTATCACCATCCTCGAAACGCAAGGATTGGTCTATGCTGTGCGGGTAAAAAGAGGTGGATGGGTTGTACATCCACTGTGATGAGTCAAGCGTAGTCATTACGCAAACGCCAGTTGTGGCGCACCCAATAGGATGCGGCCTGATGCAGCTACCACATAAGGCACAATGTCTGTTGTGCTTGCGGCTGATGATAATGTAAGGCCAGCCCCGCCAGCAGTTTCATAATCTGTGCCAAGGCTCACTGTTCTACCGCCTGTGCCATCTTGTATCAATACAATGAATCCAGACTGCCCTACAGATTCAGTGCTGGGGTTTGCTAGTGTTACGTTGCCTGTAAGTGTAAGAACAAAGTTTTGGTTAGTGTCAAAGTCCAACGTGACAGAACCAGTGTTTGATGTATCCGTGTCTGTGCTACCACGCTGTGCGGCCGTAAAAGAATGATTTGCATTTGTCGTGACAATGTTTGCACCAGCTAAACTTGTTGCACCAGTGCCGCCATTTGCAATAGCAACTTGTCCTGATAACTGACCTACGCCTATTGTTTTATTCGTAAGGGTTTGGGTCGCTACCGTGCTGACCAGTTCACCATCTCCACCTGGCGGCAGCGTAAGTGTATTTGTTACACTAGCGGAGTGAGGCTGAGCCTTGACCGTCTGGCCGTGGCTGTTGCTCTCGCAGTTAAATACAACGGTGCCAGGATTGGTATTGCCTTTAACAACTACATTCCCCGTGCCATTGGCTGTCAGGTCTATTGTGCCATTTGTGTCTGTTGAGGTGACAGCGTTACCATCGAGCTTGAGGTTATCAACCCGGAGGTCAGTGACAACGCTGTTTGTGCCAATCGTTACGCCGTCAATAGCACCGCCATCTATGTTGACCGAGTTAGCGGCCTGAGTTGCTATAGTTCCGAGGCCGAGGTTTGTCCGAGAGGTGCCTGCATTAGCAACGTCACTAAGATTGTTTGAGGCCAGTAAGTCACCAGAGCCTGAGCCTGCCGGACCTTGTGGGCCTTGCGGGCCTTGAGCCCCCGTAGCTCCTGTGGCTCCTGCTGGTATAGAAAAATCGAAGGTAGCAGCGGAGCTAGAACCGCTGTTTGTTACAGTTACAGAAGAACCCGCTGAACCAGTAGTAACCGTTCCAACAGAAATTGTTGCAGCCGCGCCAGCACTTCCTGTGGCTCCCGTAGCACCAGTTGCTCCCGTGGGGATACCCAGAGCAAAAGTAGCCGTGCCACCGCTTACTGTGACAGATGCGGTAGGAGATGAGCCAGTGCTGAGACTTGAGACATTAACCGCCGCGCCGGTCACTTGCTGTATAGCTTCAGGGTTGCCGGTTGAGCTGTTGAATGCCAGAGCTTTGCCAGCTCGTGTGTCCTTATCAGGTATAGTCATGTCGATGGTTGTAGGGTCATCGACCGGGGCCAACAAAGCTCGACTGTCTCGCTCCTCTCTATCAGCTATGAGCATGGTCATAGTATCGAAGTCTGCTTCTAAGCTAGTGGCTGTTATATTGCCGCCTGCTGTGTATACGCTTGTGCGAGCTGCTGGTACGTCAGATAGAATGGTAACAGTGGTTGTGCCTGCCGGGACATTGCCAGTGGTAAAGACAACTTTGCCGGTGCCATCAGTATTTAGGCCAGCCGCATCTGCACTTGTCTTGATGTCATAGTGAGTGCTTTCTGTTTTCTGCGTCCCGTCTACAAACACCTTAACATCAGATGTTGCGTTGACCTGAAAGCTAAAACTGACTTCAGCCGCGCCACTAGCAACAACTCTGCGTGTCTGGTCATTGACTGAGAAGGTAGCCATTTTCTATTCCTCTCTTTTGGTATTTGTACATCATAATCACCGTTTTGTCACCGTTAGTCTTGCATCATAAAGTGCCGAGCTCCAAGTTCAGCATCAACCTTTAGCAGACGTTGCCGAGCTTTAGCTCGTCTATCTGACAATATGCCCTTCAACTCTTTGAACCTGTCCTCATCTGTAGGCAAATTGTAATAGTCTGCTTCTGTATCTGTGACCTGATATTTTAACGCATTCAACAGAGTTTCTTCAGGGTCAAAGCCAAGTTCTCCTAACACTTTACCTTCATCATCTACATCATTGATAAGGCGTACATAATTATTATATTGTTCGTTATTGAGTTTTAGCCCGTCAATTCTGTCTCGGTGAAAATCAAAAACGCCTATGCCAGTTTCACTAAGTCTTATAAGCTCTTGGTCAAGCTCATTATATTCGCCTGTCTGTATCCTCATAGAGTTAAACATCTCATCGCGCCTGCCTTCACCCTGAGTTTTAGACCTACCCCAGAAATCAAGTTTGTCTGGCAAGTCTTTGGTAAAATATGGATTTCGCGCTTTTGCCCTTTGTAATGACTGATAGAACCCCTGCATAAACGGCGGCAGCTCGGTATACAAATCGCCGGTTATAGGCTCTACACCAGCCGGGAGCTTTGTGCTCGATGCGAATGGGTCGTTGAGCCTTTCCAAAGTAGCTTGAAAACTGTTAGTCGAAACTAAAGGATATTGACCATTAGTGATGTAGTTCTGACTGTAGCTGGCTAAACCGAAGACAGAGCGGTCTAGATTGCCAAGGACATTTGTGCCGACACTGCCAGCAGTTTGCCCGGCAAATTTGCTCAAACGGTCTAATATATCTTCTTTTGTTTGGAACGAGCCGCCGATAGCTTTTTGTAACTCGCTGACCCCTTGGAGAAACGGCAAGTTTGTTGCGTACTCAGCTATAGACAACGAATAGATTTTTGCCAAAGTAACTAAATCATCCGGGTCATCAGTGTATCTGGCATATTCAGCCATATCTGCACCAATTGCCAACATGGCCGACAGTGGGTCGAACCTACTAAATGAGTGAAAGCGATAGCTGCCATCTTCCATTTTAAAACCAATAGAGTAGGGCGGCACATTCGCAGACCCGGATATGTTTTGCGTTGTTGCAAATTCTTTTCCGAGACTACCAGTTACGATGACATCATCACCATAGTCACCATTCGCCAAGCTAAACATCATAGCAGCAGTGCCATTGCCTATAGCTAACTTTGCCAGAGCATCATCCAGCTCCTTGCCAGATATATCGCCTTTGATTGCTTTATAGACTGGTGACCAGTTCAATGTTCTATCAAACGCTTCGTTAATAATATTGGTCGGTGTGTTATAGAACGGAACCACTGTTTTGATGCCCGGTATACCGTTGATAACAGGGCCAACATTTCCAAAAAAACCTTCTGGCCTGCCTTGGAACGTCATCTTTCTAGCTTCAGTGGTCATCAAGTCTTTGACCTCCTGACTAGGGCTAGTCATGATTTTAACGTATTCTGCCTCAGCTAGTTGTTTGGCTTCATCACGAGACACCCCAGAGCGTCTTGCTTGCTGAAACACAGACTGCATACCTCTGTAAGCCTCACGATAAAGGACACGGCGCTGAGTAATTACCTTGAAATATTCATCTTCAGTTGCCAGCATACGTCCGGGCAGACGAGATGAGATGCCCATAAGGTCAACAAAAGATTTAAAGAAATCACCTTGATTGATTGCACTAGCTACGTCTTGCAGATTGTCGGTGCCGCCAAGAGCTCGTCTGGTACGCAAATCAATCTTGGTCACAAAGTCTGAGCTCTCACCAGTAACCATTGTTTTGCCCATAAGGAGAAATGCATCTTTTTGAGCCATCATAAGACCATGTGCTTCAGCCGCAGCCTCTCCAATATAGCGCTGGTCACCTACGTCACCGCGTCTGCCGCCTAATGTTCTGACTGTGCCAATGACACCAGATAGTCCACGCTCAGCCAATGACAGCATTTGAAAAGAGGCGTTGCCTGCAATGTTGACCATGTGAGTTACCGGGCTTGAAAGCAGGGCGTTTATGTATTGCTCCATAGCCAGGTCATAGGTCTTAGATGCCCAGCCACTCTCCGCATACTTTGCTTTTTCAGATGGTTTCTGCAAAGTGAGGAACGTATTGAGGTGATAATCAATCAGACCATCATCCATGCCCTGCACAAACTCATCTAGTTGGTTTGCGTAGCTTGTAAGATTGATGCCTTCTAGCTTTGATATATTGCTGACTACTGACAGGCCCCGACCATATTCTGAGACGTTACCAGCGACTTGAGCGGCAAGGTTGCTCTGCACCGTAGCCATGAGCCGTAGTTTCTTAAATGCCTCCTCTTTGGCTGGCTCATCCATATCAAGGGCTTTTCTAGCGTTATCACGCAATTCACGACCCATTTTGATGACAGCCGCCAAACCAGCCAAGACCTCTTCGGGAGGTTGCACTTGTCCCGGTTTACGACCGAGAAACTTGTGAACGATTGCATCGTATCCCGTAGCTTGAGCCATAGCCATAAGTGCGTCCATCGACTTTGTTTCACGGCGCATCTGGTTGAACAGCTCTTTATTGTTGTTCTTGATGTTGGTAAGGACGACTTCCATATTGAACTCGCCTTTGTCCATGCCATCAAATATTTCACCAATTCTTCCAAGGTTTAGTCCTTGTTGAAAGCCGCTTTGGTCTAGCGCTTGGTTTAAAGCCTTGAGGTCATCATCAGGCATGGCCTTGATAACGATGTCACCTGACTGCATTTTTGTGACTTCATCGTCTGGCACCATGCTGCCAAAGGACCGGCGCTCTGCATTTTCGACAGCTTTGCCCAGAGAGGTGATAGCTTCTTTAAGTAGTTTTGCCATCAGCCGCCTCCGTGTCTGTTTGCGAGGCCGCACCGGCTGTAACAGCTACAGGCCCGACAATGCCGTATTTCTCTAGTATCTTGACCGCTTTATCGTCAAAGATGACATAGTTGCGCTCTGCCGCCTCATCAGTCGTGGTTGCGCCCCTAGAGCCAGCGGCACGATATTTGATGCCTTTAATTGCTCCATCTGTGCCTTGATATAAATATTCTGATACTTCTTGAGGCGATAAACCAAAATTAATCCTAAAAAATTTCATAAGTTCTTCACCAGATTCAAAATCTGAATAGCCGTCATCTGATAATACTTTTAGAGCGTTTTGAACTTTTTCGCTTTGTTGCGATATAGGCGCATCATAATCCAGCAATTCGTCAGGCTTGGGAGCAAGGCCGACTTTGTACATTTTGCCCTCTGGTAAATCTAACTCTATGTCAGCAGGGTCGATTTTTTCTAAAGCCTCTCGTTGTTCCAGCAAAGGAACAGTAAATGCCTTCTCCATAGTTTCTTGAACTGATGGAAACTCACGTTTATATTGCGCACGTTGCTGCTCAATCTGTTTATCAATAGAAGCTAAAAGTTGTTGCTTTGCTTTGGCTGGTTGCCTTAATTCTGGGCTAAAAGATAATCTTTGAATTTCTTTCCCCAACTCACCAATCATTTTATATTTTAAAGGCTCTGCCTCTGCTGCTGCTGAATCCTCAAATTCTGCAAACTTTCTTCCCTTATACTTTATTGGCCCACCCATAAATTCTTGACGAGCAACCATAGCCTCCTTGTAAAACTTAGCTATGTCCTCGCTGTCAGTAAAATACAGCCCATAGCCGTATGCCTGTGCGCCTTCGCCCGTGCCAACCATCTCTAGGCGAAACTCATCAAAGTCTGCACCAGAACCGTGAAAAGCTATGATACCTGGCTTGTCGTCTGTCGGGGGCTTTATAGATGCGTTAATTTCCTTTTCAACAGGCAGACGATACATTGTTTCCTTTATAGAAAAATCTTTGTAACGGCCTTTGTTTTCGACAAATCCAAATTGCTTGTAGAATTTTTTTAACCGAGCAGTGCTGGTTGCTCCAAAATCTTTTGATGGAGTTAACTTTATAACAGCGCCCTCGTTGTCCGCAGCTTGCGTTAGCTCGCTCATAACAGCTTTGCCTACACCCTGTTTGCGGCTGTTTTTTGGGACAATGATTTTGCTAAGTGTGTAGCCTTTGTCTTTGTCTCCATAAAAATCTAAATCAACATCGGGAAATTTAGCGCGAACATTTTGTTCAATATCACTCAAAAAAGTTTGAGATTTGCGACCAGCAGAAACTATGACATCATCAATCATGGCCGTAGGGTCTACGCCAGATGCCAGTGTAGTGCCAGACTGTCGTTCAGCGACACGGGCAGGGGCTCCGGCGGCAAACGCTTTAGCACCTCGCTTTGCTGCTTGTGCAACTGGCACTGCCCCCGGTAAAGAAAAGAATGAGCCTGTCTCTGCTGCATCAAGGGCCATTTGCTTATCTTCGGCACTCATATCACTTTCATTGACCAAGTCCCTATAAAGCCCCAGAAAGCGCTCGGAGCCGATTGCCTCGGATATCTTCGTAATGGTATCAGTTGCGCTCTGTATGCGCCCCTCATCGCCGGGAAACAGCAATCTAGCCAAGCCGCCGGTAAGGGCAACAACATCACCGGGCAACCCGGCCATGCCAGCACCAGCTCCGACAGCCATAGACTTAGCAGTTTGACCTACATCCTCTAACGCCTGACCAGTGCGCTCTAGCATATCGCCCTCGTATTGTGGTCGAGGCGCATCACCTCCGGGATAGAAGAAGCGACCTTCTACAGGTGCAGGCGTACCGAGCCCCGCGCCTTGGTCGTTGATAGATACCTCATAATCTTGAGAGGTTCTTAGGTCATGCGACTGTTTGTAATGGTCTAAAATGTTCATCTTCTATTAGCCGCCTCTTTTGCTTCGGTCAGGCTTTTAATTTGGCTCTCAATAAAGTTACGCAGAAAAGATTTACCTTTTTCTCTTCTCATCTTTGGAGGTACTTGCTCAGGGTTTTGTAACAGTTGTTGATAGTAAGTTAGAGCGCCGGTAAAATCTTGTTCTGTAAACACTTGGTTGTCTTGCAATAAATTAAGTGTTGAGATTACTTGTTCGCCACTGCGTATTGTTGCGCCCACAATAGCGTTATCAAATTCCTGACCGAGTTCTGTCATGAGTTCATCTGCTATTGCCTGACCATCGAAAGGTAACCCCTCCTTTTGTGCTTTATCAAAACGGGCTTCTAATCTGCCCCTTATTTTTGAAAGGAGCTGTACTCTTTTGTAGTTTTTGTCATCAGAAGACAGGGCTTGTATTTCAACAGGAAGCTCAAGCTCACCGCGCAAAACAGACAGAGCTCTCTTCATTTCCGCATTTTCAAAGGTTGCTGCACGTTTTCTGAATTTATCTAGGTCAGCATTGCTTAGATTTTCAATGTTTTTTGCAACATCACTGAAGGTAATTTTTGAGCCTAGCTTGGTGAGAGCTGTTACTACATCGGGGTCAGACTGAGTGCGTTTCCGGCCAGCTGCATCAAACTTATCCTGAAACTCTTGAGCTTTAACCGGGTCAGTTATTTTGAGAATACCTATAGCAGTATCAAACTTTTCTTTGTCCCCACTTGCCATGTGCTCCATGACCGAGGCTGTTATTCGCGCTTCGTCATCTTCAGCATTGTCATTCATCCCCTTTTGCTCATTCTCAAGAAATTCAAGCTGGTCCGTGCGCCGTTTGCGAAGCTCTTGGGCTATATCACTGTTGGACATCCCACCAGCTTTGAGCAGTTTGACTGAGTTCTGTATGCCAACATCTAGGTCAGCAAGTTGATTTTGCTGTACCTTTTTAATGATTTTGACAGGGCTGGGACCGGCGAAAGTTTTGTCAGTAAGCACTTGTAAAGCAGCAGCCTCATTTGTGGAAACCATACCATCAAGAAACGTATTCATCTCTGCGCCAACCAAGAATGAACTGGCTTTTTTGATTTCATCCTGGCGTTTGTTTTTAATAATTTCTATACCGTTGGGCAGTTCAAGCGCAGAGCCGATGGTGCTTTCGCTATAGTTTTGAGCATGATTTACTCTGAAGCTGCTCTCTAGCTTTTGGTTTTCCTGTTTGACGTAAGCATCAAGATACTTAGTCCATTTGCCATTTGCTGTAATGCTTTGCTCGGCCCTGAATCTTCTGGCAAGGGCAGGGGAAGTATCGTCTAATGTTTTGCCATACCCGGCTATGACGGTATCCATGACAGTCACCAGCGACTGAGGCGAAAAGTCTGTAATGCCAAGCTGCTCTGCTAGTCGTTGCTTTTCCTCCTGAGGCATCGAGGGGCTGTCTAGCACCTGATTGAAGATGCCTTCTACGTTTGCAAGTTCTTTGCTTGCTAGTGCTGAAACCTCATCACTGGCTATACTGAGCGCAGCCTTTCTGGCCGCTCTGCCGAAAACAGAGTTCTGGTCACCGGGGATTTCTATCTCTTCGCCGCGCAGATAAGCATCATCAATCTGCTTTTTGGTTGGCGCATTCAGCGCGCCGTACTCAGCGCCTTCAATCTGGGCTTTCTGTTCAGCCTCACGCAAAAAGTAGTTGGTCATGCTATCGAGCGACCGAGCTAAATTAGCAAAGCCTTGTGCCTCAACCTTACTGGCGGCAAACTCTACTTGCGGCACCCTAAGGGCTAATCCACCTCGTTTTAATCTTACTTGTTCAGCCATGTCACGGACCCATAAACTTTGGCTTGCCGAATATTTGCATACCACCCATAGCCGTCTCACCTATCCCTATGAGGGCTTGGGTCCGTGCCATCTTCTTAGCGTTCGATGCAGCAGTGCGATACTGACCAGCTTGATATGCTGCCATCTGTTTCGCCATCGTTGCGTTATCACGGGCAATCGTGAACTGATTGACACCTTCACGCATGTTCAGCCTGGCTATCAAGTCCTGAGATGAACCGCTCACAAGGGGGTCCATATTACCAGCAGATGCTCTAGCATTGTTTGCGGCTAGGACTTTTTCAAGATTGCTGAGCGCATTGTTTGCTTCTGTCTGGTACTCTATTGCCTGCACTCTGCCTTGCAGCTCGGTCTGCCGCGCTTGTGCGTCAAACATATTCGCTTGTGCTTTACCAGCATCCAGTGTTGCTTTTGCTTTCAGACCAGCAAAGGCCGCAACTAAGGCTATCTCTACACCACTCATTGACCAACACTCACTTTATAATCTAAGGACAAAACTGTAAAAAACAGGGGCTTGCTCTGGCTGATTGTTATCTGTGCATCACGGTCATAGCCGAGAAACCCTTGTGTTTTCTTTACACCTGAAAAATTGGTGACACCGCCAGCACCACTCAGAGGCAGACTTTGCAGCGGAACCTCCCGCCCGTTTATGGTGATATTCTGACTTCTAAACAAAACAGGGCTCACCTCTAATATTCTGCGCCGTTGGCTCTGAACAGCGCCACTGGACAGTCTGGGCTCAAACGGCTGTGTCTTAACAGTGACAGTGTAATCTAGACCAACCTCTGCATAGCTTGTCGGTGTGCCGCCGAGCGTTACTTGCCCGGAGCTAACAGTCTGGTCTGTGTCTACGATATCGTCTCTAATTACTTTGACTGTTTTGCCTTCGAGGTGTGAGAGGCTACCGGCTGTTGCTGAACCGGGCAGGGCTTGGTCAGGAGATGCAGGACTGTTGTAATATTGGATAGCCGCATCTGTTGTACGGTCTTCATCGAATAGTTCAACATAGTATTTTGTAGCACTGCTAACAGTTCTCTTAGTGATGACATAGATATCATCTAAATCAACGCCTACATCAAAGAAGTCACCATCTGTTGTGAAGCTCGAGGGAGCTACAATCTGTTGGGGCCGGTTTAGCATAAAGGCAGTGATAGTTCCGCCGAACCCGGTGCTAGATGCTCTATAGCCGGTTGTGTTTGTGCCATTGACTATCAGCAACAAGTCACCTTCTGTTGTATCGGTAGCAGCACGTAGAGCCATCCTTTTGGGGTCAACAATCATGTGGGAGGATAATAAGCTCACGTTGTTAGCCACATAGGACAACTCTACGTCTGAGAACAGCATTTCACGCAAAGCCTTGCCCTGCCGCTGTATAAATAGAGTGCCACCCTCCGCAGACTGTGGCCGCAGTCCTACTTTGCTTCCACGGCGGGTGGCTGACTTGATTGTGATGTTTGATGGTGTGATAGGGTCTAGGTCTGCTTGCGGTACAAAGAACTCTGCCCCGGATGTAAATATCTGCAAATCTCTGCCTGACCTGATGCCGTTGATTGCGTTGGCGCTGTCAGTGCTTAGTGTGACCAGTATCGCATCATCGTCTAAGGCTTCAGCAGCTTTGAAGTTGAAAAAGTCGTTGACCTTGGAGCCGAACAGTGTGTTGGGGTCTGATGCACTGCCGCCAAAATACAAACGGCTTTCATGAAACGTACAGGTCCGGGGCCAGCCACGATTGTTTGACCAAGCATCAACATAGCCTGTCTCTAGCTCAAAATCGCCATTTGGTATAGCAGCGTTAGCTTCAAAAAACGGTATCTCAACAATAACCTCAACCTCAGTTGCACTGTTGAACTTTACAATCCGAGCGCGGCCAAAGCCGTTTGTTACATTGATAAACTGGTCAACATTGCCAGAAGAAAAGATGCTGTTACTAGCGGTAATAGTTACCGTGCCATCTACCGCGTCAGGTGTAATAGTTCCAGAGGGGTTTGTTGTTGTCAGGCTGTCAGCTACCTTCGGAATAGTCAGGCTAAGAGCTGATGCAGACCACGTTGTATTGTTTGCTCCTCGTACAATCTTGAACGGCGCAAAGTTCTCATGGGTTAAAATCAGTGTGTCAGCGCTCTGAGTGAAATATAATTTATTCAGGTCATAGGTGCTGACCTCATACAAAGTTCCTACTGTGTAGTCCAGATAGTCATTGCCACTGCCATTAATGTTGGTCAGCAAAGCGCCAGCCGCAAAAAATCTAAACCTGATGGTTGTCTGGTTGTTCACTGCTGATGCAACAATCATGAAATTTTGCGTAGTGCTGAACTCAAACGGTATCATGGCTGAACCGTTGCTGGGATTGTCGTTAGTGATATCTAGGAGAAACTTCAGCCCCGGCCTGCGACTGAAACCACCCTGAGGCTCAAACAGCACGTTGTTTGCTACATCAACAGAGCTATAATACTGCTGCAAGTCTATCCGGCCCCGAAGCAGGGGGTCTAGCTCACCAACGGTAAAACTTGACTGATATTGCTGTATTCTGCTCATCTTACATCCGTTAGCAGATAATCACCTACAACAGACGGTGTCTGACCGCCTGCGTCTATGTTGGCAGCTTGTCTGAAATATCCACCTCGCAGACCTTCACCTGGAGTGCCAAGTGCTACTGAGCGCCAGTATTCAGATTTTTGTGTCTGGTCTGTGATGACCTCGGCTAGATGCCACGCCATCTGATAGGCTAGGAGCTGGACAAAATATGTGGGCATACCGCCTTCGCTGACTGCCTTCTGATAATCTATGTGTATTTCTTCAGCATCTGTCATAAGCACTGCGCCGCCTGATGAGGACTGCGCTATCTCCCATTGCTTGAAGAGCTGACCTCCAGCCGCCGAGGTGGTACGTACTGCCCTCGGAACGCCGAGCAGCATATCGTTGGGAAGCAGATACTGATGTGTCCACTCATTCTGAGGTGTGACTGTATCCCGTGCTAGTTGTGTTTTTGCGATAGTAAAGGACCATGGATACATGCCCATAGTCGAAAACTTTACTTCGGTGTAAATCGTGTTGCAGGCTTGAGCACCGGGCGTTCCATCGCTGAAAGAAGAAATGGCCTCAGCTCCGAGAAGAAGCAGGGCCTTGTTACAAATACTTACATCGCTATCGCCAGCGGCCATCTACACCTCCAAGGGATGAGGGGGCGGCAAGCTGCCGCCCCGCTCGATTAGTCGCTATCAGTCTGGCTGATGCTGGTGCCGTCTGAAACGTCCACCACGCCTGATGCGTTGGACACGACAGTGTGAATTGACGATGCCAGTGTACCGCCAGTAGATGTCACGGAAATTATAACATCACCGACAGAAACATCATCAGACACGCTGTTGAAGTATCCAGCGCCATCCACAGTTCCTACAGCATCGGTGGTTGTGTAGGTAAATAACTGTGGAGCTGTGCCTTTCTTAGACTGACCACCGATTGGATTCCAACCCGCTCTTGCAAATGCCATTTGTCAGCCCTCCTATTCTTCGCAGATTACGTCAACAATCCCGTCAACATCTATCGCACCCGCACCCATAGAGAGCATGGCTGTGATTAAGAATGATGTTTTTTGTGGGATGTAGTTGATTTCGGTTTTCGGTGCGATACCAACGCCGACCCCGATTGCTGAGCGGTGGAACGCAAAGCAAGTACGGTCAGCAGTTGCCAGTGGCAAACCACCTTCGTCTCTGTCACCAACAATATGGAAGGTAAAGCCCATCATTTGATTGATTTGACCACCGACCAGAGCTTGCAGTGTCTGGAAATCGCTCGAAATCGCACGTTCATCACCCAGTAAACCAGCCAAGTTATTGGCATGAATAATGAAGTGACGGTCTGTTGCTGGTACGTTTTTCGCATCCAAGGCTTTCTTGGCGGCGATAATCTTACCCACATTCAGATTTGATGCTGTCGCTGAGCCCGTTGTTACCACTGTTTTTGCCACAGTTGAACCGGCTGATGCCGCATCCAGTGCGTCAATGATAATCTGGTCCTCGCGTCTACCAATGGCATTTCCAACCAACTGCGCAAGTTCCTGACGCTCATCAAAGTTAACCTTAGCTTGGTTAAACACATCCGAGTACTCAGCAGCCACAAAATCAGTGAGGCCGACGGACACAGAACTAAAACTACCATTTATTGGCACTACATCAGTCTGAGGCGTACGAACAGAAGCTGAGCCTTTGCCCACTTTAGGGAATTTTACGGTGTCCCCTACAACACCAGTCCGCGTCCGAGCAGCACCGCGAAGAACAGCCGCACCCTGATAGGCTTGGTGAACTTCTGCTTCAAATAGCTGGACGAATGCGGGTGAAAGGTTCGTTGACATTTTTCACTCCTCAATTGAACCAAAACAAAACTTTCGCCTTGTAGGTTATCGGGGAGAGCCCCGGCCTCTGGCTATGCAGTACGTCTGCACCCGTTGGATTTCTCCACGCCAGACCGGCCCTTATGGGTTATCAGTCACTTTCAGACATACACTACAAGCTGTACCTTGTAAAGACAGCAAACGCATCATCTGGTTTTTGGATACCTCTGCTCGAAACGTTTTTCGACATTTGCCTTATACCAAACAGGGTCACTTGCACGGTCATCTCTCATCAAGGCAAACATCTCGGCATCGAACTCATCCTTGCTTTGCCCTGCTTCAGCAACTTCTGCAACAGGTATCTGAGACATATCCCCGGTCATAGACCTCACTTTCTGCATCAACTTCTGACCGATAGCTGTGCCGCCCCAGACGTTAAGCTCTTCTCGTTCTTCGGCAGATATGACACCTTTTCGCTCCAAGCCATCAGCCCAGTTGATGTTTGATTTGATAATCTGGTCAGCATTCTGACCCAGTGCCTGACGCTCTTTTTCGTAGTTGGCCTCCATAGCCGCACCAGTCTCTGAGGCCAGTGTTGTTATCTGACCGGCCAGCTCATCAAACGCTGCCTGATTGACGCCATACTTCTGCGCCCAAGACACATAAGCGTTGACCATAGGGTCTTCCATGTCATGCCCTGCTTCAGATAGAACAGAGGTGTCATACTCTTCAGGTGCTTTATGTTTGCCTTGGCTAAACTGTTTTTGTAATTCATCGTATGATTTAACGATGTTCTCTAGGTCCGGGCCTTCCTTCTCGTCCCAGAACTTCTCTGGGAACCAGTCCGGGCGTTCGTAGGTAATGTCCTCATCCTCGACCTCAGCCTGCTCGGCGTCCTCGGCGAGATGCGAGATACTCTCTTCTTCATCACTTGCCTTATCCTCAGCGAGCGCTGCTCCGGCCATCAATCCATCAGGAGCCGGTGCTTCAGCCGGTTGTTCCTGTGTTTGCTGGTTATCGTCATCCTGGCTCATTTGTCCTCCTAATCCTTTGCTCTATCTCACGCACTAAGCTATTCTGACCTTCTCGTGCGTAACCAAAAGAAGCATCAGCTCCCGGCACCCATGCCGGTTGTTCAATGGTTATTGAGCGCAGATGCTCTAAGACTTTCTTCCCGGCCTCTGAAGTAAAACAGCGGTGAAACTGGATATCCATGTCTCGCTGTAAGTCCATGTTCTTCAGACGGATAGGTTCGCTGTCTGCGTCTACACCGTCCCAGCCGGGGTCGTTTATGCTGCGTATTTTATCTGCTTGGCTCATTGCTCAATAGCCTGTTCAGGTTGTGCCATGCCCTGCGCCTGCAACTGTGCCTGCGCGGCCTGTAGTAATTCTTGCTGTATCTGCTGCCGCTCTTGCGGTGTGGTTCTCAACTCAGCCGGTATGCCAAGCTGGTCAGCCAGATAATCACCGACTGCATCCATCCGCAATAAAGTCTGCGCTTGTGGACCTAGTGCTTGCGAGACTTGCATAAACTGCATAATCTCTGAGACTTTCTCCATGTTGTTTGCCATAGCCAGAGGGCTGACCGGGGTAACCTTCACCTCAAGGCCATTGACCTTTAGAGGCAGTTCAATCATTCCCATTTCATCCATCAACTCTAGTGTGCGGCGAACAATTGGGTGCATTGTTTCACTTATCAGCCTGCCGAACGCACTGCCGAGGTTTTGAGCAAGGTCAGACAGTCTGGCATTTATTTCCGTAGCAGACCGAGCGCTCATGTTATCCGGGGTCAAACCCTCATCTAGCAAAGTCTTCTTGATATTTGCCCGTAAATCATTAGCCACAATCTGCGAGAGGTTAGCATCCCCAGACCTTGGGAGGGGGGCAAGCGAAGGACCCCTCGGACCGCCGTTGGAGGAGACGCCTATAACAGCGCCCGGTACGATGCTGATGGTCTGGGGATTGAGGACGCCATCATCAACAGCGGTAAATACGCCGCCGATAGAGATGCTGGCATTTTTAAGTGTTAGTTCAACAACCTTGTTTAAGGTCTTGATATCAGGCAAACAATACAAAATTGGACCGCGCCCATAGCGCTCGTTCGAGGCTTTCATATACCGGCTGATGACAAACGGAAATGATTTAAGTGTTCTGTTTACCAGCTTGTAATCATCTTCCATAGCCATAAGGCAGTAGTAAATTTTATTGTCTTCGGTATAGGTTGCCTCGAGCAGTTCGACCATTTCCGTCGGGTCTTCCTGATATTTTCTTATCATCTCTTCAGGCATTTCAGCGTCAGGCCACTCCTTGTCGATGACACGAAACGGGCGTCTGAATTTTCTATAAACGGTGTCTACGTTGCCATTTGGCCCTTCATCAAAGGTGACATGGTAGGACGGAATAGCTGTGTATCTGATAGGGGTCAGCTCATCTCCGGGCTGTATCAACATCACAGCCGTACCCACAGCTAGGTCCAGCAGAAACTCACCCATAGCCAAGTCAAAGCCTGACTGGTTCATGACAGAGAACATGCGCTCGGAGTAGAAGTCTAGGACTTGCTGGGTTTCTATCTCGCGCTCTTTGGGTATCTCATTGCCGGGTTGCAGGCGGCACCATGACCGTTGTGGGGGAAACAAAGATGATTGCAGGCGATTGGCAAAACGAGCTGTTGAGTGGATGGCAGTGCTATCAAACACCCGTTTCATTTTATTCTGACCCGGCGTTGATTGCTCATAGTAGCCGTCATATAGATTACGCATAGGCAGGGCGTACTCATAAGCCTCCTCATAGATGGCTCGCCACTGCTCTTTATGGGTCTGAGCTTTCTTGTATCTCTTTTTCAGAACTTCAGTAGAGAGTTCCATCAATCCCCAACTTTCTTTTGTGTTTCAGCATGAGCCTGAGTAAATGACTTTCCTTGTTTCATCAGGTTGGTCATCATTCGCATATGGCGCGGTGTATGATGTTTTTTATGTTTTTTCATCGTTGCCTGTTGGCGTTTGGTAAGCTCAGCCATATCAACTCTTCTTGTGACGGTTAGCAAAATTTCTGGCAGCTTCTACTGACCCAAAGCCCCATGCTTTCAAAGCCAGAGCCTTTCTGGTAGGCCGACCCTTTTCATCCTTCATTGGCCCCTTCATGCCAGCAAAACGTGCAGCAAAAGATACGCGGCGAGGGCTTGTGCCAGAGCTAAGAGGACGCTTGAGGTTCGAACCCTCCGTTTTCTTGAAATGCTTTCTGCCAGCCTCATTCAATCCCCCTTTAGGGTTTTGAAATCGTTTCGCGACCATTTAGCTAGTCTTCTTCTTCCCGTACTTCTTCATCGCTGCTTTTCGCATCTTGTTTGTTTTGCTGTCCATCTTCTTGGACATTTTGCTCTTGGCTCCTTTGGCTCCGTACATAATCAGCCTCCGTATGTTTCGGGTTGCGCCTATAGGTTCGCATGTTAGCCTCGCGGATTACGTCCAGCGCCCAGCGTACTGCTTAATTCAACATCACGACCTCGAGCTTCCGCACCATAAACGCCGGGTGCCATTAACATCCGTCTGCCGCCGGTACGCCGTGCAGCGCCTCTAGCCGCAAGCCTTCGCCGGGTCGAGGCTTCATCACGTTTGTTTTTCTCTTCCTGACGCCGCAGATTTTCATCAATTGATGGGTCAGGAGGAGGGGGAGCCTTTGGTCTAGAAAAAATACCGCCCATTAGAACATCCTTGAATACATCCAGTAGTCAGAACCATCGGGGCCGTAACGCCTCAATAATCCTTCACGCTCAAAGTAACACCTCTGCGCCCATCGGTCAGCCCGCACATTTAGCGTACAAACAGTAAACTGTAGCCTTTTTATTTGCATTTTGTTTGCTGCATGCTCAAAAAAACGTAAGGCAGCACGGTGCATAGCGATTGTTTTGCGGTCTATTTTTGCAGAGGGTATAAGCCATGCTTCTCCCACTCCGGGCCACAGCTCCCAGAGGCCAAACATTGCATAGACATCCTCATCACCAATCGCTGTAAAGGCATGACCGTGCTCAGCATATGTCTGCAAATATTCACGATACTCATCGAACAGCTCGATGTTTTTTTTGTCAAACTCGTTGAGTTCACACATGAACAAATGGGCCGGATGAAACGGTACAACCTTGTGCCGAGGTACATCCATCCGCATGACTTTGTTCAGCTCATCAATTGAAAACATCGAAATCTAAAACCTTTGCATTTACAGGCCGCGTCATACGGTTGGGGTTTTTAGTCATGATTTTATGCTCAGAGCCCAGCAGGCAGTAACCCGCCGCATCGCCAACGTGGGAATGCTCGTTCTTGTCCGGGACATCTCGAAAGCGCTCCTGTCCAGCACCCATAGCAACACGCTTGAAGTGATAGCCGCCGACCAGGGCTTTACGTAAACGCACACATTTGCGGTCAATCATAAACCCCGGCTTGCCATCTATAAGCCTGCCCATTGGTATCGCCAGAGCTTCACGCCGGGTGCGAAACTCGTTTGTCGCGGTAGGCCGTGCCAAAATGCCATGTGTCTTGAGATGGTCAAACGCCGTTGTCTCGAATATCTGGTCACGCTGCGAGCCAGCCGGGTCACCCCATGTCAGCGTCTCCATTCCGGAAAACCTCGCATTGAGCTCAGTCTTCAGATGATTGCAGAACCGCTCTAGACCCATATCGAAGGTCACAAGCTCATGTAAGATATGCCACCGGCCATTGCCTAGCTTCTGGGCAAACACCGCCGCCGGCGTCAAACCAAAGTCGAGGCCGATATGGATAGGCGCATTTGGCTCTATCTCTAAATCATCACACATGAGATTATCGTTATACTCAGGCCAGACCGGCTTGCCTTCTTGCACAAACGTATACTTGCCTTGAGCATAGCAGCGTATCCAGTCAAGGTTCTTGCCGCCCAGGAGCTGGTCATAGTAGCCATTGGGCAAATTCTTCAGGTTCTCAGCCTTGGGATTGGTCTGCCACCAGCGGCCAGCCTGATGAGTATAGCCCTGAGCCTCAGGCATTTCAGCAGGCAAGTCCTCAATATCAACCTCTAAAACACCGCCCGGTTGCCGGAAAAACTCCCAGTTGAACTTACCACCAGGCTTTTCTTTCTCAGCCAAGCGGTAGTAGTAGTGGTCATCATCCATAGGGTTCGTGTCCAGTATCACGCCGCGCCAGCTCGGACCGCCATCAGCCTTGGTCGGATAACGCCCTACACGATGCGTCAGCCCGTCTATAACAGCCTTTGGAAGTTCCCTGCATTCGTTTACCCACGCCCCGGTGAGCTCAAGACTGAGGAGCTTGCGCGTATCCTTGGGGTCATCCAAGGCTAAAAAGATAACCTCCATATCAATCCCGGCAGCTCCATCCCGAGGCGGCAGCTTGATATGATGCGTGATAGGCGGTGCATACTTGACCGGCCCCCAGACATCCTCCGGCAATAACTCAAGCCAAGTCTTCAAAGTCGTGGTCCGTAACATCGGATGCGTATTGCGAACAATTGCAAAGCGACTGTACTTTATCCCGTCACGAGGGGAGGGCTTCTGCTCCACAGCTCGCCGGAATATCTCCGCACAACAGGCATAACTCTTGCCGCTGCCCACCGGCCCCATGATGCCCCTCACAAACGCATCGCTCTTGAAAAACCGGGCTACAGTCGGAGAAGAACTAAAATTAAGTTTTAGACCCTGAGGTATCTGTTTCATCTGGCATCACCATTTCTATCGCTACAACACTAGGCTTATCAATCTGCTTCTCGGTATCCAGCAACCCGGCACTCTTCGCCAGCATCTGTAACACCCGAACCTTATCAATCATCTCAACCTCTATCTGGTCACCGCCCCTGGTAGGCGTTACCTTAATCTTCTTTATCGCCCCCAAAACATGGTCAGGAATGTCATCCAACTCCTTCAACTTCACAGTCCCGCCCTCTATGTCCACAACATCCGTAATCTTGGACGAACCAAGACGCAGCAGCTCCTCCGCCAACGCATCCCGATTATCGTAAATAATCTCAGAACCCTTCAGCCTCTTTCTTATCTCGCCCATAGCAAACCGACCGGGCGGCGGAACCTTGCGCTTGCTCATCCCCACGGGCTCCCTTGCTGAGCCGGTACACCGTCCTGCTTACGGTCATCCTCAAAACACCTAAGCCAGACATCACCCTCCTTGTTCGGGTAAGGCGAAACATCCAGCTTTATGCTTATCTTGCCGCCTTCATCCATGAACAAAGTGCCTATCCTCGCCCAATACGGCTTGTCCCGGCCCTCTATCTCCTTCGCCTGCATAATGTTCAATCGCTTCTTCATGGCTTTTTCCTTTCACGTTTTTTGCCAAAATATTTTTGTGATGGCCCCCCTATACGTGCGGTAGGGGCGGGGGGGCATAGGTCGCTTTTTTGCGCCTGTATTGTTGACCGTACTTGCATGTGTACAATGACTAGCCGACCGTCTGGGATTTGTACAATCATGGCATTCTCATCCCTGCTGTAACTTTCTTGATTAACCCTGACGCATCGACTGGCTTACCCTGCTTCTCTTTGCGAGCAATGAAGTATTGTAGGCTGGCAGGCGGCTGTTTGCTTTTCTTCTGCATCCAGTCCAGCAGACTTTCTGCATCTGCCATGAAGGTGTCGTGCGTGTATCCTGATGACAGAAGCTGCCGCGCCAGTTGCTCTTGCCTCAGGTCATGTTTGAACCCTCGACCCCATCGTCGGTTGACCGCATGTGCATAACTTATACACAGCCTTCTACAATCAACTTCATTTATCTCTTCTTCTATAGTTATAGTAGTATCGTTATTTACAAGCTGCACCTTGTTGACTTGTACAAGCTGGGGCTTGTATTGCGAATCATTATCATACAAGGTGGGGCTTGTAGTTGCAGAGTTATCCACAGCCTGTTTGACCTTGTTTTGTTTACGTCTGGACTGTTGACCTTTTGCACCTTTAGCTGCTTGTTCGATGGTTTCTTTTGCGACTTGTTGCTCTTCTTCTTCTGTTTTGGGCATGGCATCAGCGACTGCTTGCACTTCTTCGAAGGTCATGACCGGGTCGTATTT
>VTLG01004266.1_pt1 | contig 28118 bp, 41 predicted proteins | sample 4694571 | NCBI WGS metagenome assembly VTLG01 (sample SAMN12604809, study PRJNA352737) | marine metagenome | biome: ENVO:00000447; feature: ENVO:00000209|ENVO:00000569|ENVO:01000036; material: ENVO:00002151; isolation source: viral sequences binned using virsorter ...
TCGTAAACGGCGTCCACAATAGCCGGCGCTGGCGCTGGGTTAGACTGTGTCGCCGTGTAGCTGCTGGGGCGCAAGTCGGCCCCCAGGTCAACAAAAAACGGCTTTTTAAGCGTTTTTCGGTCTACTTTAAACAAGCCGAGCCGGCGGCCGGCGTCTAACACTTCTGCCCACCTGGCCGGATACACCGACGCAATTCCCAAAATTGGCGCGGCGTGCTTTTTGTATCGGTCAACGTGCAGCCGCCGATTTGACGTAGCGCGCCGCTGCCGGAGTGCGACTAAGACGGCGCGCGCTGCGTCGTCGTATTGTTCCTGCGTTATTTTCATTGTTATTCGTCCTCGGTTGTGGCCCCCCGGAGGGGGCCGGGTTGGTTTAGACAGCGTACGACATATTATCCAGGAACAACACAGCGATCCCGCCCTGGTTCAATGCTTGGCAAACCTGTTCGTGATTCATCGACTCATCAGACACCCAGTCGGCCTCTTCTTCGGAAAACACAAGCCACCCGCCCCGGAGTTTGCCGGACTTTTTGTCGAGCACTACTTCGATCTCGCCGTTGCTTGCGTCTACGCTCCAAAGGGCCTTCTCGCTGTTGCTGGTGTGTGCGATTTGGTGGGGGCTGATTTTGATGTTGCTCATTTTTTCGTCCTCGGTTGGTGTCGGCTTGTTTGCCTTACCTTCTCAATATGCCCCAGCGGTATAAATAGCGCAAGGGCTTTTGATACGATTCTTTGCAATTGGCTTCCCGTACAGCTTTTACGAAACGATCACCCTAGCGATCAAACGCAATTACCAACGGCGCGCAAGGGCCCTCGAACCGCCTCGTAAACGGTGAGGGCCGGACCGGAGGACGAACAACGGCCCAAACTTTGCGCGGCTATCGGCTGCAATTTGCCTCAAGTTTTTGGCATACGGCGGCCTGGTTGGCCAGCATCTTGATCTGCTGATCGGCCATCTTTTCGACTATGGCCTCCAAGCGTTCTAGGCGTTCGGTGTTCTGCTTGACCATGACATCAGTCGATCCGCTTTCGGCGTCCTTTACTTCCAGAACCCGAACCCGTTCTTCGATCTCGTCGGTTGCTTGCGCTGTTGCTTCCAACGTAAACAACGCGCCACCCAGAGAGATCAGAAACGGCACCCCGGCAATTAGCAATTTGGTCGTCATGGCTTCACCTGTGGACATAATAACCCATTCCCGCGCCTAAGATAGCGACAACCGCTAACACTTCAAGCCGACCGCCCCACCTGGCGGCCGTTGTCGTTTGATACCACGGCACCGGCTGCGACTGTGTGGCGAGTTCGTCACGATACCAATTGCGTTCCGTCTTCAGTAGCTCGACATCAAGCGCGTGCAGGCGTTCGCGGGCGTGGTGGTATTCTTCCAACTTCAGCAAATAGGCCACCTGAGCCGGGGGCATTGCAACCGCGTTGCATGCGGCAAGGCCATCCGAGCCGACGATCGGAGAGTGCAGGGGATCGCCGGCCCGAATGGCGACCGATTGATCACAGTCACCGGGGAAAGCCTCCGACACTGTCGGAGCGGTAAGCGAACCAGCCGATCCAACCGATACCAGCAGCAGCGCGGCCAACATTAAAACCGCCGCTTTTGGGCAAGATTTGCCAACCGTGCGAGCGAGCCGACCGCGTCGTCACCCTTCAAGGCGTTGTCAATGTCGCCCATGTTGCGCTGTGCTGCCGTTTCTATTGCATCCCGTGCATGGGCTGCCCCGACGTCTTCGGGTGGCTTCTGGGGCAGTTGTGGCGCTTTCTTTGGCTTGGATACCAACCGGGCAGCCGCTACTAGGGCAGCAACCACAGCCGCCAATATCCATCCGATCGATTCGGTCATGGGTTCGCCTTGATTGCTTTCATTGCCGCGGGCATGGCTTGCCCTGCGATGTAAGCGATCGCTACATACACCCATTGATCCCCGGTCAACTTATCGACCAGAAGCAAACCGCACGCCGAAGCAAACACCAACAGACGCCGGTAGCTGATGCGCTCGGTCTTATTAAAAAGGCTATTGAAAATCGCTGTCATGGTTACACCTCGCAGGTATTGGCCCACGCGTCGATCCCGCTCGCAATGGCACGACCTACAGCGGTCAAGCCCTCGCGCGTCATCAGGTCCGCGTGTTTTGGTTGGTCTATAAAAAACGGTTCGAGACAAAGACAGATCGGCTGAACCACGCCGCCAATCGTCGCGTAGGCGTTCCGGGTCCAGTCATCGGGCCGCGCCGCTATACTCTTCACCCCGTTCAATTCGGGCGCTACCATCCGCAATTGGGTTGCCACGCGCGCGGCTAACTCTGGGCCGGTGCGCGACTGGTAGGAATAGAACGCTGCCCCATAGTCGCCCCCGCCTGCGTTAATGTGGCCCGCGCAGTACACTTGCACCGTTCCAGGCGGGAACGTGCCAGCGTATTGGTTGACCCTGCGGTGGCGGTCCGAATACCAACCATCCGCAATCGGGATCACCGTGTGGCCCATTTGAAGAAGCGCAATTTCGCACGCCAGCAGATAACGCGCGGTCATCATCGCCTCACGCTCCTCAATGCCGATCAACCCGTCGCCGTCGATGTCAGCCGACGCGCCCCGGTCTTTGGCTTTGCGTCCTGGCTTGCCGCTATGCTGCCGATCTAAGTAGACGACCAACGACATCAGACAGGCAACACGACATCACAGGTAACGCCCACGATATCTTTCCCACTGTTGAAATTGTCGAGGCGCTGGGTCCAGCTAGACAGGTCATCAATAGTACTGGACCAGAGATCCCCGTTTCGGCAGCCTATGACAAATGTGTGGCCGTCGGTGGCTATGCATTTGGCCTGTCCGGTGTCGGTCAGCGTGACCTTATTGATGGTGCCGATCGTTTTGCCGTCTACCGTGAAGTAGTTAAGGACCTTGCTGCCTTCGGTGATCGCTACCACGTGCCCAGCGCCGGCCGCCATTTTGACGCAAACGCCGTTTTGCGTGGTGTGGGTCATGCCGTCCGAATTCGACTCGTTTCCCCAGTCGGTGATATCAGACGCCGCGCAACTGCGAAACCGAATAGCGCTTGATCGACTGTATGCCACAACCCAAGACGACGCAGAAGAACCGTTACCAATCGTGTAGGCTACGCTTTGCGCGCGGCCGGGTGCATTGGTTGAAAACGGCGTGGACACTGCAAAGCTCGCGCCGTCGTTGGTGCTGCTGTATATGCGGTTGTCCTGGGTAAACATCCAACTTCCTTGGCCGTCCGACGCTATGGCGTTGAGGTAATCATCGTTTGCGCTGCCGCCGTCATGACCAGAAAGCCCGGACAGGTCAATAGCGGACCACGTCCCGCCGCCGTCAATACTTCGAAACGCCTCTTGCGACGCCTGTTTTCCCACGGCCATCCAAGTGCCTGCGGCCGTACCATCGGCGCGCGCGCCCCAGTGCACGTGCATGATCACGTTCATAGAGCCCGAGTCGGAATCAATGTCAACGTTAGTCCATTCAGACGTCGAGGTAACATCAGTTCCAGAAACGTGGATCTCTCGTGTCTGGGTGCCTCCGGCGGTTTGTGTTGCGCGGGTTGCTATGTAGATCCCCGCTCCGCTGTTGTTCTTCCCAAAAGCAATGTGCTCCCCGTCGCCGTCGGTATCGCTGCCGCTCCCTTCGTCGTATGAGTCGTAATTGGTGAAACTGCTTAGGTCCGACGCTGCCGCATACGCAAAATTTCCATCCATGCCCGCAATGGCCCACCGCGTCGCGCCCGTGCTGGTGGCCGGGGTGGATATGCCGTTGCATTTGGCAACGCTGGCACGTTCAACGCCGTCAATTTTGACGATGTTAGCCGCTTCGATCCCGTTAATTTTCGCGTAATCAGGCATGCTTCACCCTTACAATTCAATCCAGTTACCGGACGGGTTGAACATAATCACGTTTGTGGTGTCAGTTCCATGACCCAAGATGCGGACAAAATCACCGGCCGCGCTGGGTTTCGTGAAATCTACCTCACCCGGTGATTCGGACACAAAGCAAGGCGCGCCCTTGGCAAATGAGCCTTCTATGTAGGTGTTGAGCTTAAAATAACCGCGCACCAATAGACCATCAGAAACAGCCGTTCCGAGCGCAATAGCAAGCAGGTTAATCGTTGTAGCTTCGGCGTCAGCGTCAGCGTAAACCCACACCCCACTTGCATTCAATACCATCAATCGACCGGCCGCGAGCGAATCACTGCCTTCAGTTCCAAACGTCACGATCTCGCCGACGCCCGAGTCGTTAGCCAGGTTCGCCGTTCCACCGTAGAACGTAGACGTTCCCGCCGCCTCTACTTTAACGGCAAGGGCCGCCGATTGTACGCTTGACCCGCTGCCCGCTGGGACGCCTACGCTGATCTCAACTGCTCCCGAGGCCCCGCTACCGGTACCCAAACCGCCTTGAATCGCTAGCTTCTTACCTGCCGTATCGGTTCCGCTTTCATCGGCTGCCTTGATGCTGGCGTCTGCGCTATCGGCTGAGGTTCCCAGCGTAAGATCGCCACCGGTTGCGATAATGTCCCCGGCTGCCGTTAGGTTCCCAGTGCCCACCGCTCCCGTTGTGTCGATGGTGCTGCTGCCGACATCGATGTTACCGAACCCGCTAGTAATTGAACCGCTATTCAACGCGCCGACCCCAACGATCGATCCTTGGTGTTGAGTGACCGACGATTGCGAGATCCGCGCGTCTGCCATGGTCCCGCTGGTTATCTTCGACGCCGCCAAATCATCCACAGCGACCGTTGCCGTTCCGCTGCTGTACGTGACAGTGCAATCGGTGCCACCGGCCACAATCACCGCGCCCTTATTGCTGGCGCTGGATTCTTCGGCTGCAATCGTGATGCTGCCCGCGCCGTTGGTGATGTCGATTCCATCGCCGGCGCTCAGTGTGGCCACTGTGGGGTCGCCGCTGTTGTCACCAATCAACAGTTCACCGTTCGCGAGCACGGCCGAAGCGGTGATCGCTCCGGTGCCTGACCCCAGCAAGACGCCGCCATCGGTTAGCGTGCTCGCCCCGGTGCCGCCGTTTCCGACTGGTAGCGTGCCTGTAACGTCTGAAGTCAGATCAACCGCCGCGCCGGCCACGCTGTCAACGTATGCCTTGACCGCTTTAGCGCTGGCTAAGGTGTCATCTGATCCGCTGACGCTGGACAGGTCCGTGTCGATCGACGTCACGGCAGTGCCCGCATCAAACGAAAGCCCGCCCGAGATGTCCACATCGCCCACGACGTCCAACGTGTGAGCCGGTGCATCCGTTCCAATTCCCACCTTAGAATTGGAAACGACCAAATCAGTATCCGCGCCGGATCTGATGTGAACCTTTGCTAGTGCAGTGTTGGTGCGGCCAAGCCGAATCGAATCAGCGCCATCGTCACCAATGTGCATGTTGTCTGTTGCTCGGATTTTTAGGCTGCCGGCCGTTGTGATGTGGCTTGTCGTGATGCCGTCCGGAGTAAACGCGAGATCCGAGATATTGAGATCCGTAGGCGTCAGGCTCAGATCGCCCGTGCTGGCCCCTGTGGCGGACGTTGTGGCAGCAACCCAGGTGTCGCCGCTTTCATCCCATACAAACGCAGCATTCGCGCTATCACCGCGTTCTATGACGATCCCACTGTCACCCGAGGGCGTGCCGGTTGTACCGTTCGCAAGCTCGATCAATTTGTCGGTGATCGTTGTGTTAGTGCTGGTGGTCGTGTTGCCGGATACCGTGAGATCACCCGTGACCGTTAGACTGCTAAAAGAATTCCCGCCGTATTCGCGCATGGTTCAGCCCTCGATGATGCAAGTGCAGACAGTTGACCCGGTAGCCGACGCCACAAAAATAGAGCCCACGCCCTTGGATTCCCGGATCCCGTCGGCCAAGCTAAGTTCCGCGAACGCGTCCGCGCTGATGTCCGCATAATTGGCGTTAATCGCTGCGCCGTCGGTGCCTTCAAATGCTAGTTTCCCGGCGTTAGTGCTGAACTTGATTGTGACTTTTGATGCCGTTTGTGGAATCACCACCTGAGTGGCTACGTTTACGCCCCCAAGGGTGAACCGCAAGGCGTCTGGAAATTGTGCTCCGTCAAATGTTTGAGCCATGGCCGATCCTTATTTGTAGATATTGGGCCGATCCGGCAGCCGTGCCAGTTCAACCGATGTGGTGAAGTTTAGGAAATCAGGGGTTACCGAAGTTACGAGGAACGTAACGCGATCAAGTTTCTTATATTGTGTCACAAGAGACGCCACAGGAGACATCAGATCAACAATGTAGTTCGATCGAACCGTTACCACGTCGCCCGGAACCAAAGAGGCCCAGCGCCACCCCACTAGATCAAGAGTCATCGACATTGGGATCCGGGTGTACCACTTCAACAGGCGCTTGCGTAAATGGACGCTGGCGTTGCTTCGGTTGGTCGTGGCCGTGCCAACATCGTAAACGTGCGCCCTGCTGCTGTGGCTGTGGTTTTTGTTCGCTGGCATCGTTGTGGCTGCGCTGCTTTCGTCGCTGTATGCGGTCAGCGGAAACGTCACCTGTATAAACTCTTCGGGCGCGTCCGGGTGATAAAGCTGCTGATTTTCCACGCTTACGATGTCGGCATCGGTGATCTCGTCATCGATGAAAATAGGGTGAGAACTATCCGAAGCGATATCAGACACGGCCCGGAACGACAGTGCCCCTTGCCTCATCACTAACCACATGCCAAACGACCCGAAGAAATCCGAGATCGCCGCCCATGGATTGGTGAGGGGTTGCGACGCTATGAAGTCAGCGGTAAACCCGCCAGCCGTGGCGAATCGGTTTGAATGCCTCACCCAGTCGGTTTGGTCCACTTGCGTTCTGTCGTAGTGCAAACCAACGTTTGAATTGGTTGGCATCGTTCCGACGCTTGACGTGCTCCGAAACAATAACTTCTCCATGATGTCGGGCAAATCGTCGTTAACGTATCCGAGCGCGGTGACCTGGTGGTCTGTTGACCCCGACACTGTGATCGCTGATCGGGTCGTTCCTATGACGTCGCTGGCGTCCACGTTGATGGTCGTTGAACCCGGCGTAGCGGAAAATTTAAGATAGAACGGGTCACCGCTTTCGGGGTTCATTTGAAGCAAACCCCGCGCGCCAGAATCCGAATCCATCGTGAATTTGGAATTGCTCGCTACAGTCAACGACGTGTCACCCGTGGCATAACTGGCGGTAAGTTCTGTTTGCTCGCCGGCGTCTGGAAACAGGTCATCATAACTGGCCGATGCGTAACGGCTGCGAAGGTACGCGAAGAAGTCGCCAAATTCCATCTGCCAATTGTTCCGCGCTCCGCTGATGCCCTTGTATTGATAGATCCCAACGTCGCCCCAATCGCTGTACTCCATGCCGGCGAACCCAATCTTTAACCGGCACAACATGCCGCGAGGTATCACCCGCGCGATCCAGTAGGCTTGGTCAACGCCGCTCAACGTCGCCCGCACCGCGCCAATGTGTGGCTGCCAGGTCCGTAGCTGGACGCTCTGCGTAGGCCCTGAGACGCTGTTTAGCGCGTGCGCTATATGGTTCCCGCCCCCTATGCCGTGAGTGTGCAGGATGTACCGCTCAGGGCGATAGTCGAAGGCGTCAGGGTTTGGCGCGTCGGCAAAATCGAGCGCGAACATGGGTTCGCCACCCATGCCCAACCGCGCCATAAAATCGGCCGACCACGCCACGACTAAAGAACCTTTTCGATCTTAGCGATGGCCTCAGATAACGGATCGAGCGCGCCCGGCATGCCCGCGCCTGCGATGTCCGGCGCTTTGGGTCCTCGCATTCCAAGGCCCGCGCCGGCCGACCCCAGAGGGCCAAGGGTTATCGAGTCCAAATCCTGGGCTGTCGGGTCCGGCAGCGTGCCACCAATCGGCAGCCCGTCCTGACTTGCTGCGCCTGCCATTGTTGCCAGGTGCGCCGGGTACACTTCCAGCGTGAGATCGAAATTGTAATTGATGCGCCGGTCGTGCGTGAGTATCGGCGTGCTTGTCTGATCTTCTGGCCAAAACAACGCCGGGAAGAAATCACGGTGGCGAATCATGAATGGTTTGCTGTGGTTGTATTTAAGATCGGCGGCCAATTGCAACTGTCTAAGGGGCGCTTGAAAACTGTTACAGGTCACTTCCTCGCGCCTGGGGTTGGCTCCAAAGGATTCCACATGCATGACGTCGCCGTTAGCCGGTGCGCCGCCGCCGTAACTGCTGAATAGATCCGGCTCCATCGTATACGTCGGCGTGGACCCTGAAAAGATCACGCCCGTTCCAAACACAAAGGCCGCATAGGCATTCGAGGAATCGACCGCGAACGACATCGAACCGCCGGCCTCAAGGTGGCTTTGTAGGCTGTACAGTTTCCGCGCTAGGGCTTGGTCGGTAAATCGTTCGTGGACGATGCGGACGCGCATTCCTGACCGCCTGGCAACCCGTGAGAACCGGCCGCCAATGCTGACGGCATCAGAGACGACGCGATAGGGGCTGATCTGAAGGTCGCTGATGATTTCGCCAAAGTCTATCTCTTGGCGGCCTGCGACATCGGGCGAGGTTGGAAAGTAGTAAATTTTCGAAGTGCCCATTTACATCGCCCCCGCCAGTCGATCCAGACTGTTGAAAATAGACACCCCGCGCGATCGTCCTTTGCTGCCAAATTCTCGATTCAATAGCAGGCCGAGTTGTCTTATTGAATTTGGGTCTACGACATTGGTATGGATGTTAATAACTTGACCCCCTCCAATGTTGCCGGCTGCCTCGATTGTCTGGGGTCCGATCCCGCTGTTTGGGATTACGCGCTCACCCTTCTGAAGGTTGAATAGTCCATCCATACCGATGAACCCGCCGCTGTGCTTTTTGCCCGCTATCTTCCGCACGCCTCTAAACACTTCCGAGACTCCAAAGGTCGCAACTGCCAACCGTCGGCGGCCTGCTTTCGTTTCCGGTCTGAAGATTTTGCCAGGCTTAAAGATGTCTCGGATTTTGCGCAGAGCACCCTTAAACCATCGCCGCAAACCCTTTACGAATTTGCTGGGCAAGTCGTTGATGAACACGTCAAAGAACCCGCCGATCGATTTGACCAGCCACCGACCAAAGACCTTGATCAACATCGCCGGCAATTTGAACACCACGGATCCAATCAACTTAGGAAGCGCCTTGAGCAACCCGCCCAACACCTGGGGCAACGACTCGATCAATACCTGCGGAATCATTACGATCAATTCGGGTAGTACGGTTGTGAACGCGCGCACGATGTTCTTAAAAAAGCCCGCGAATTCTTTTGCTATCTGTTTGGGGTTCTGGGCCCCGATGTCGGCGAACGCTCCGATCAACGTTCCACCCGGCCCAAGGCTTTTTGATAGGCTGTTGCGCAGTGTTTCGGTCGGCTTCAATAGCGGCCCTGTCACGCTGTCAAGCATAGCCAGCGCGACATCGTGCGGCAGTTGTCTAAGTTCTCCAACTTGCTCTTGGATACCTTGCTCGATGTTTTTAAGCGTTGAAGCCATGTTTTCAAATTGTTTTCCTGCTTCGGCCGGCTTTCCATCGTCAAGCGTTTCCGACAGTTCCCTTATTGGGTCTATCTTGCGAACTGTTCCCGCCCTCTTGCGTCGTTTTGGCAGTGCTGCGACGCGCGCCTCAATTGTCGAAACCGCTTCTTGCGCCATAGTGGTAAAACCACCCATATCCTGCAACACTTCTTTTGTATCGGTCAACGTTGCCAACCGAGCGCGCAAATTCGCCTCTTCTTTATCGGTCATTAAAATTGGCCCGACAACTCCGGTTGTGCCCATTGAAAGGACCATTTCAGTCCATTTCTTTGACAGATCAACGATGGCCCCGGTTACCGCTATAAAAGAATCCGCGAGAATTCCTGTCATTTCAACAGCGCCTAGAAGGCCCTTGACTATGCCCTCCGATATGACGCGCGCCATAATTGTCAGGCCGTCTTGATTATCATCAATCAATTCAAGCATTACCCGCAGCGTTTCTTTGGCTACGTCAAACGCGCCCTCTTCTGATATTTGCTTAGTAAACTTGAACCAGGCGTCTTGAAGGTTTGAAACCATCCCCGAAAACGTTGATGCCAATTCTTGAGTGCCGCCCTTAAACATGCCTTTGGGGTCGGTTAGTGCCAATTCCAATTCTTCGCGGAATTCTTTAATCGACATTTTTAACGGGTCCATTCCCGTTCTAATCTTTACCTGAGTAGCCAGCGCACGGCCGCCCATCGAACGCACAGCGCCAGCACCAAACTGCATAGCGCGGCCGACCTCAACGGCTGCTGATGCAAGATCAGTTTGCATCGTTCCCGCAAAATCCATTACCATCGGTAGAACTCTTTCGGCCTCAACCCCTAACGTGCGAAGGTTTACTTCGGCCTCAATTAATCCCTCCAATTGAAACGGTGTCGTCGTACCAATTTTAAATAGTTCATCAAGCCGCTCTTGGGCTGCTCCCGCGTCGCCCATAAGGATCTTCAACTGCGATCCGAATTTTTCCATTTGAGCGCCGGTTTTTACGCTCTCTTTTGCAAGGTTTGCAAATGGGACCGCTACGGCCTTAAAAGCCACAACGGCAGCCTTGGCCGCTATTATTGCTAAATTTAATTTACTATTAAATTCAGTAAACCGGGTTGATGTCTGTTTTACTTCTTTGCCCGTTTTATTTGTGGCGTCCGACACCTTTTCTAAGGTAGGCGTTGCGCCGTCCTTAATTTTGAGTACCATTTGTACGACGTTTGACGCCACTTCACGACCCCTTGACTATGACCGCCGGAAAGACGGGCAGGTTCTGCTTTGCGATAGTTTCAAGCGCTTGGTTTTGCAACCGATCCCGCTCGGCCCACACCTGCACGCATAGCCCCAATTCGTAAGGGTCGAGTTCCAACACTTCATGGGGCCACTTTCCGAACATCCGCGCTAACTCCCCCACCACTTGGAGCGTCTCCGGTTTTTCCGCAAAACCCGGCAAGGCGTTTCGCCGCCTCGTCTTGATCGGTTGACAGTTCCATGATGCGCGAGAAAAGAACATCAGCAACGCCAGCAGGCAACGACCCAACCCACAGAACGCCCTTATCAGCGTCCTCACGGCTTTTGTCTATTACCAACGATAGATCGTCCCATTGGCCCTCGCCGTCGCCTACTGCCATCGTGCCGGCCGCTACTGTGGCTTCCTGAAGGCTTGCCAGGTCGGCCGCCTGTTTGGGGTTAAGTCGCTTCATCGCTGCATCGATGTCGGCGTCTGATTCTGCGGTTTCTGGTGTTGCCATTGCCAGCGCCGCGAACCCGACTTTCGCCAGGTCTGCGGAGCATATGCGGCGAACCCGCCACTGTAGGCCCGAGGCTTCGACCTCATCGATCGATGCGTTTTTGATTGCGTGAATTAGGCTCATGGTTTCCCTCCCTTGGCCTTGGTTTAGTTGCCGATACCGGTGCTGTCTCCGTTAATCACTGTCAGCTTCAGGCCCTCGTTTGTGCCGTCCGATTGACCGACCAAGGTAATGGTCTGACGGATTACGTTGGCATCACTGACCGGGTCTGATGCTGCGGACAGGTAGGCGTTCTGCAGGTCTACCCGAAACGAGCGCGTACCGTCTCCAAATGTGATGTGTGCATCGCTCTCGGTGTCCGCGAGAAACGCCTGATAGAGCGTATCGTCCACTTCTAGCGTCAAAGAAAGTTCGACACTCTGAAAGTCGGATCGAAGAGGCTTCGCGGTGACCGCTGATCCCAGGTGCTGCCGTGTCGCAAGGGCATTGTTGACCACTAGCGACATGTCGATCAAGTCATAGGTTGCGCCGTTGAATGTGAACTGGCCCGCTTGACTGTGCAGGATCGGGGCATCAGTTCCCCCATAAGTTATCGTTGTAGCGCTGCCCCGTGTTGCCGATGTCTGGGCGATGACGTCAAATTCGCACGTCATGACACCACCGGCAGACACTGCGAAGGTGCCGGAGTTCAAACGGCAGCCCTCGAACTTCTCACTGGTACCGGTGCCGCGTACGTTTTCAATCGTCAGCCCCAGCGGGACGTCATCCGCAAAGGTATAAACGTGGGTATATGGGTTCGTTCCGCTAGTCGATACAGCGCCCATCAGGTGCTTGCACAGCATGCCCATTGACCGATAGCTTGCTTCAATGCTAAACGTGCCCCCAGCGTTATCGGCCTGTACAAAGTGAGCACGCCGCATAGCGCCCGCGCTGCCCACCTTAAGCGTAGGCCGTGGGACCTTTTCAATTGTGCGCGTCAATCCAGACGATATAAGCGGACGCCAAACCCCGCCGTCCCCAACGGCCGTGCTTTTGGCGGTTCCCCATGTGTCCTCTTCTGCGATGCCGACAGCGGCCCCTCTTCCGTGATAGATCGATGCCATTTTGGGCCCCTTTTAATTATGATGGTTCAACCGGATCTTGAACCCGGATAGTGCATTGAAACTCTAACTTGCGCCCACCGGTCACTTCAAGCAGCAACCGCGCCACGTAATTGGTACCGGATGACCCGGCCTTGATGGTCGTTCTAACGAAGGACGGGCTAGCTATGCGGATGTCCGACGTCGTGATCATTCCGGCTTGCGCACTGCCGTTGTCGTCTACCTGGTAAGTAACGTTGTGGATCTCTTCAAACGCGATATTATTTTGGAACGGCATTCGACGCCGCGCCAACACCCCGGACAGGTCCCACCAAAGGTGGATTTCCTCACCTGATATTTTGGCGATCTCGGTTCGCGGATTGGTAGCCCCCGGCGCTTCGGGCCGACAGTTGACCGTTCGCTGACTACCTGACCCAGGTATGCCGACAACGACGCTGCCGGTCTTAGCGTTGCCGTTGATGGTAAACGTGGTTTCCCCGCTGCTAGCGTCGGAGTTTCCCCAATAGATAAAGCCAGCCACAGCGCTCACGGCCGTGCTGCTGTCCAGATCAACTAGGCTTTTATCCTTTACTTCGATCGTTCCTACGCGCGTCGTAGCGTTGAAACTTTCAAGATCAAACACCTCAATTGTTCCCCCGTCTTGACGGGTCACTCTGATGTCATTGCCGTTGGCTTGAACATTGTCCCAGAATTCAGGCCAATCGTTAGGAAGCACAATTTGAACGTCCGCTGAGGCCTGAGCGCTAGCGTGATTGTCGACTGAAAACGGCGCGCGATGCGTCCAGGATGAAGAATACCAACTCACGCGCCTGCCCTCTCAGTGTAGAAAATAGAACACACGATGATCGCAAGGGCAAGCCCTGGCCGTTCGTGCGCTTGACCGTCAAACGCTGAGGCTCTGATCTCAACGTCGCGGGCTAAATTGTTGAGCGTGCGATCGTCCTCTAGTGCCCTCATGATGTCATCCATAAGATCGCACCCCTCAAGGATCGATTGTCCAGCCGTCGAAGAGGTAACCGCCGTCCATGCTTCAATCTGGATTTGCATTGTTCGATCGTACCGCGTAAGCACTGTGCGCCCTGGGTCTTGCGCTGTGTTGATGTCGATCAAGTTGACGTAGGCGCATGGGAGCGCTTCAGGTGCGAACCGGTCACCGAACACCACCCGATCCGATGAACTCAGATCGTAGCTGTACGACCCGGAGCCGTTAACGTTCTGGATCTGAGTCTTTACCCGTTCCAGGATCTGGCGTTCTTTGCTGGGCATTAGGTGACCCCCAGGCCGCGCCGGATACTTTGCCCGAGTTCAGCGGTAAAGATGCGGGGAGCGTGCTTTACTGCATCGTCACGCCCTGGACGCAGGAAGGGCCGCGCGCGGATGCCTTCGCCTAATTCGTGCTTTCTTGCATAGTCGACGCCTTCAGGACCGCCGCCGCCGGTGAGCGACATAAAGATCGCGCTCTTTGTCGGTCGGGTTTTGAATCGAATAGACCGCGCGAGCGCACCCGTGACCCGTCCCAATTTCTCCGGGCGTGGTCCTCTGAGGTAATCGCGCTGTGTGAACTCTACGGCAAGGATCCCCACTTCCGCGGTCGCTCGGTGCAAGGCCTGCCCGAGTTCGCCCGTCCTGACCATGTCTGACAGGCGATCGTTAAACTGTTCCAGCGTGATGGTAGCCATTAGCCTACCCACGTCGACGGCTGCCGATACGGCCGCAGCATTTGCCGCACTTCCGGAAGAAGTCCCATTTGCTGGATCTGGATAGTGCCGCCGCCCTGGTTTACCGACGTGTACCCAATATGATCGCGGTTCTTGAACCAGTAGGCCACCTGTAAGCCGGCCGCGTGTTTGATGTCTTCGGGGATAGACGTCCAGCCAATAACGGCAACAGCCTTGATTCCCCTTGGGACCTTCGTCCAGTACCCGTGCGTACTGTTGTCCTTGAGTCGAACGATACCCTCAAGGCCATACAATTCGTAATCGGATGCCGCTACTAAGTCGCCCGATCCATACGTCCGATCGTCGCTGTCGTGAATGCTTGTGATCGATTGGATGGGCGAGTAGGGGATCCGCAGTTCCTGCCCACCCTCGCCGGTAAGATAAAACGTGTGGGCGGTGTCTTCCAATGTAGGAATCCCGCCCGCTGTGGGTGGGGGTAGACCGATGGCGGCAGCCATAGACGCGTCAGCACGATTGATGAGCGTATCCAGGGTACTATCCTCCCCGGATCCGCTGATCGTTCGCACGTATAGACGCGCCTCGGCTGCCGTCATTATCGCCACTATTCGGCTCCCTTTGCCTTGGCGGTTTTCTTCGCCTTAGCAGGGGTAAGCCATGCCGGGACATCGACGCCCTTAGGAACGTCAATCTCGCGGCATTCACCGGGTGTCCAGTGTACGCCGTTCGGCCATTCGCCGCGCTTGCTGCTAATGAGTTTCATTTGTCCCCCTTAGCTGCTGGGCGTTTTTTGGCTGGTGACTTGACGGCGCGTGACTTCTTAGGCTTGGCCACAGCCGATCCCACTGCCTCAAAGGCATCCCCAAACGTGTCCAGCAGATAGGCCGCTTTCTCGTCCGATACCTCGCATTCCTTACCGGCCTCGACGTAGACGCCGGGGCCGTTGTAGACCTTAAGATGTGGAAAACCTTTGAACAGTAGAATCGGCATGATGGCTCCTTAGCTGGTGGCGACGTTGTAGCCGTAAGCAACGCACTTGTTACCGCCGGACATATCGACGAGAGCGCACCGACGGGTTGCAACGATCTCAATCTGGCCCTTGGTGATCTCGCGGTCAACGTCCACAGTTTGTGGCTTGTAGTTGCCCATGCGGATCGAGGGGCGGTGCGCGATGACGTACCCTGTCTTAGTTGTGGTGCTGCCGTCGTAGTTACCGGAAGCGTTAAGATCCTGAGTCATAAAGCCCGAAATTAAGACGTCCATTCCCCCGAGCTTGGCTAGACTGCCACTCAAAATTGGAGCATTTGGACCAAAGACATCTAAGGTTTTGACTTCGGCAAGTTGGAGCAGGTATTTCGTCATGACGATCGGACTCACGATCATCACGAGATCCCCGGCTGCCTGGTATCCAGCGCCAAGCGTGGCCCGTGTGGTCATGATGTCGGCGTAAGTCATGGCGTTAGCGTCGCGAGCCGTTGAACGGTCGTTAGCTAGTGCGCGAAGACCAACCCACGAACGACGGTGATCCGCTGCTGTGGATGCTACGCTTGACGTGTTCCAACGTCCGGAAGCGTTCCAAAGACGGGGCGATCCGGTTGTGTTGATGTCGGCGTGCGCTGCTGTTGTGTCAGAGTTCAGGATCGCATCCTCAACGCCGGACTGCAACGCGTCCAACAGCGAGTCACGGAAGTAACCCATAGCCGGAACGATCGAATCGGCTACTGTGTCCTCATCGGCCGTAATACGGGCCGCGAATGACTTGGCGGTAGCGCTGATTTGGCTGGTGGTGTCATCGGTGGCGCTAATGCTCGACCAAGTTGCTGAATTTTTGAGATACGGTGCCACGGCTGCCGATGCGAACGGCACCCGCAATTCTTTGCCGCTCATTTCAAAAGCAGGGAACGCCGCTTCAAGTGCTGTTGGCACATAGAGCTTTTTGTGCAGTTCAGGCAAAAGCAGATCCGGGATAAAGTCCTCACCGACTCCGGAGGCATCGCTGAACGCGCGCTTAATCATGGCCGGAGCCTTGGCAATGTGTTCGTGCATCTTGGATTCAAGCTTGTCGGAGCCTTTGCCGTCCTTGGTCAGCATCCGGCAGAAGTTCCGATCGTCAACGATGCGCTTAAATTCTGCGTGCCATTCGCCGCGATCGGCCTCGTCGTTGATAAGTCCGGCAACGTCGATTGATCCGTCTTCGCGGACGTGCTGACGCAGTGTGGCCTCTTTCTCGGATACGGCCTCGACTTTTGGCGCGGCCAATTCGGCGATCTTTTGTTGGGCGTCCTTCAGGTCTGCGGCCATCTTTTGAATGGTGTTTTCTGTCAGTTCGCGGTTTGACTCTGCGAGTCGGCGTTGCTCAGCTTTCATGTCCGACAGGACTTTGATTGCGTCGCTCTTCGTGGTGATGTCCATGGTTAAACTCCTGGTGGACTGTGGGCTATTCGCCCTCGTTGAAAAGTGCCGCGAAGTCGTCGGACTCGTTGGCGGGTTGTGAGTCTGTAAACCAGTCGATTGCCTCTTGCGCTGGTTTGTCGTTTTGGTCGCCCATGAGCGCCAGCAGTTCCGACCGTACAATTGATCGGAGCGTTTGCGCCTTCTCTTCGTCCTCGTCATCGTAGCCGTAGCGCTCTTCTTCGGCTTCCGCTTCCGGTGGCGCTTCGTCGTCGTGCGCTTCTGGCTCTTTGGCTTCCTCGGCTTGCATCTTGGCATAAGTCACAACGACGGTTTCGCCGTTGTCTTCAACGCTTAGAACGTGCTTTTGAGCCTCTATGATGCTGTCGGTAACAGACGGCCCGACATCCAGACCCCACCGCTTGGCGCGTACTGCCAGCGCGTGAGGGTTTGCACCGATGGCGCACGCCGACACCTCCAACAATTGGTTTTCTTCGAAGTATTGGCCGGCGCCTTTTTCAACGTATGCCGGGTGATCTTTCGGGAGCTCCGCGCGTGGCGTGCTTTTACCGGGCGCAAACCCCACGCTGAACGCCGACATGAAGCCCGATCGATACTGATGTGCCAACCTCTGCCCCAGTGGGTTCGACTCGTGTTCGTCAAATTCTACCGACATCATCAGCGACTCACCCACCAATTCAATCTCGACCGCGCGCCCCACTACGGGGCCATCATAGTCGTGGCCGTGCATAATCACCGGCGAGTTTTTGAAGTGCTCAAGGTCCCAGGACGGGGCCACCACGTCACCATAACGGTCGACGTCTGGCGTGGATGCGACAGCGGTAATTGTCCCGTCGGTGTCCTTGGAGGCTTTGCAAATTAGAGTTTTGAATTTGGCGTTCATTTCTTTACCCTTCTGGATACTATGGTGCATCTGCAATTGATGTCTTCGCGACCAACTCCGAAACCACCGGGAACATCGGCAAGGCTTCCCCTGCTTTCAAATGGCGCATTGAGCGGAATCCACCCTTTCGCCTCTAGCTCTCGATGTGAGTCTCGGACCTTTTCGTCGCGACTGTGCAACCACTGCTTTTCAAGTTCAATCCCGAGCCGTTCGGCCTCGCGGTAACCGTCAGCCGCGCCCTGATTGGCCAACCGTGTTGCTTCGGTGCGTGCGATGGTCAGCGCCCGTTGTGGGCTGAACGCTGACGACTGCACCAGGTTGGTTTGGATTTCGGCAATTGATGCGCCTTGGCTAAATCCGTCCTGAAGGATGGCCGCTACTTGGTCGCTGGTGGTCGCTTGAATTTGTCGCGTCATCCGCAAGACCTCAGCATTCGCGGCCTGCTGGATGCGTTGCGGGTCGATCCCGGCGTCCAGGTCGATGGTGCGGTAGGCCTCAAGTAACGACCGCTGCAGAATCATTCGGTACGTTGGCAGCAGCACCCGCGCGATCTCTTGCGTTTCAAGGGCGACATCTAGGATTTTGTCTAACGTCACCGAATCGATCGACCGCTTTACGCCCTTGCCCTGTGGTGTGTGCTTCTCAAATCGAGTAGCCACGCGCGCGCCGTATTGCCTCAGATACTTACGGGTCAAGGCGGCCAGCCGCTTTTCACCGGGGCCTTGAACCTTGTTGATGAAGTTACGCCATACCGCGTCTCGGCCGTCGGCTGTCTCCATGTCCATGGTCTGGACGTCGTCTGATAGCCAACGCGTAACGGGTTCGGCCTTGTCGTCGTCGCACATCAAACGGATCAAGCTTTCGGTTTGCGGTTCGGGCTCGTCTTGGACTGGTTCGGGCTCAATGTCGTTAGCGTTTAATTCGTCGAACCCTTCAAGCGCCGCCGCATCGGCCAACGGTAACCCCATGAAATACCACGACTGCACCCGGTTGACTCGTTCGGTTCGCGATTCTTGCAGCGCGTCTACCTCGGCGAAATCATGAACGATGCGGACCCTATCCGAATCGGGGAACATCCGCGCAAGGCGCGTTAGCTCGCTGTCAATCTGCGCGGCCTTGGCTTGTATCGACTCCGCGAATTGTCGGCGCTGCGCTTGCGCTGTGGCAAAGTTGGCGTTCGGTAGCCCTACCACTACCGGAGGAACACCGAAGGCAGCTAGGACGGCTTCACGGGCCATCAATCGCGTGTTTTGATACTCCATATCTCGAAGGGTCTGAGAAACTTGACGATAATCAACACCCGCCCCTAAAATTACGGTGCCTGACTTGGCTTTGAGTTGCTTCTCAAACCCTTCGCGCAATTGCTTAATTTGGTTCTGGGTCCATCGGTCGCCCTCTTCGGAGGGGCTAAGGATGCCAGTCGGAAGCCCTGTTTCGGCGCTTTCAGCCGCCAGTTTAGACGCTGCAAGGTCCGTCATTAAGTCATTATGTAGCGCCTGAATCGCCCCGGACCCGTAAAGGTTGCTAGGGTTGGCGCTCCATGACGTGTTCCGAATGTGCAGAACTTGGTCGAACCCGTAGCGGGTGACGTTGCCGTGGCCGTCGTGTTCATACTCGGCCGGCTGACCGTCGGCGCTTGGTATGATTCGCATCCGTTCCGGGTGCAATCGAATCAACGCGCGTGGCTCTGGGCTGCCGCCAATCAGAAGGTAAGCGTTTCCCGTTAGCGCCAGGTCGGTCACCAACTGCCGCCGCATCAGGATCCCCGATACCCGCGACGATGGACGCTCTAACAGATCCAGCACCGGGTGATCCTCAACGGTTACAGCATCGACGCCGCGCCCGCTGATGGCTCGAATTGGTAGCTTGGTAATCTCGGAAGCTATGGCATCGACGCACGCGCGGACCCATGGAAACGCCGCAAGCGCTGACATGCTGTTGAGTTGCGAATAGTCCGGCCGCGAGGCGTAGGCGTTGACGAAATCGGACCCGGCGACGTGTGTGGTTGTGCCGTCGTCTTTGACATCAACAAGGGACAGCGCACGCAAAACGCGCGCAAACCAGCCGTTCCGAATCGTTAGATCGTTTGTGCCCACGGGTTGAGTGTAGGCGGTTTAGAATTTTTAGGCAATTGGGAATTTTTAGAATTTCCGTTTTTATCCCACGCCAAACGACGATCCAGCGAGGCGCGAAACCAGATAGCGCAAGGCGTCGATCGCGTGGTCTTGCTGCCGTGGTGCGGGTGCGTCCTTTACTTCACCGCTTCGGGTTGGGGCCCACACATAGCTCTCGATCTCTCTGATTAGATTGGTGCAGCAGTCATGCACCACGAGCGCCGGCCGTCCGCTAATTGGGTTGATGGCCATGCGCTCCGACAGGTCATTGATGCCGGCACGCACAGAACCGGGGCCTTTCTTTGCTGGTATGTTTGGCACGCCATACTCCCGGCCAAGGGCCATCCGCGCGGCCTTGTCCTCTGGATCGCATACGAGCCACTCGACGTCACGCCCTGCGAGCATTCGCCGATAAGAGGCCGCGTTTTCTTTGGTCGTGCGCTGTGCCTGGTACACTTCCGATATGACGTGGAGCGTATCGTCGGACGGGTCAAGCGCGCACAGCACGATCGCCGTCGGTGCCCTGGTTCCGAAGTCCCAGCCAGCGTACAGCGGCCAGTCACTGGGCACCGCGTGAGCCTGCACAACGTGAGCCGGTCGTGACCACTCGGTGAAAACGCGCCCCTCTAACTGCGTGAACTCGCCACGATCCCGCGCTGCACGTTCGCCAGCGTTGACGCCCTGAAGCAGCCGCGCGCGCTTGGGCTGGTCGATGTGCGGATTGTCGCCACCGTGCAAGAAGAACACCGCCGATCCTGGTTCTGGGTCTGCGATGAACGCGCGGTGAACCCACGTAAAGCCCTTAAGCGGTGTCATGGTCAGCAGACACCACCCCGATCGGCCTTCCCAGACACGACGGGTCAGCCGTTGCATGCCTTCCCGGTAAATTGATTCGTCGTGTTCTTCATCCAGCCACAAACAGTGCCCAGCATACCCCTGCATGGCCCTGGCTCCCGCGTCATTGGTAAGGAACCGCACCCGACCCCCGCCGGGGAATCGCGCCTCACTGAACCCCGGCCCGTCCCGGTTTCGCCACTCGGTGCCCGCTGGGGCGTATCGCTCCACCGCTGCCCGTTGAATGTTGATCGACATCGTAGAATTAAGCGATGACGCCAACACGATCCCAGGCTTTGGCGGTATTAGCGACGGCTCGATCTGGTTGCGCTTAATCCACGTTGCAACCGCTGGGTGACTGCGAGACATGGCCACAGCGCACGCCACCTGCCCGCCTAGCTCCGTCTTTCCGCTACCGTTACCGCCGGCAGCCAGAACCGAATCAACACCGGCACGCTGCAACGGTGCGCGCTGGCTGGTCCGTGGCGGGTCGTTGTGCCACAACGTGGCGAACGCTAACGGGTGTTCTGCTCGTAGCTGGGCCAGTGCCTCTAACGCCGGGGCCGCTGCCAGCACCTGGGCCGCGCTGTTCACCGCCCACCATCCAACGCCAGACGGTCGACGGCCTGCCTGTATCGTTCCGGGTCTATCTCTGCCCCCACGTACCGCCGGCCCGTGCGAGCGCACGCACGCGCAACGGGAGCCATGCCGGCAAACAGATCCAGAACCAGATCGCCCTTTTCGGTCCACCGTTCGATCCACTGTGCCATCCATCCCGCCGGCTTCTCGCTGTGTTTCTGTCGTTCGCTTTCGTGCGCGTTCTGCAACGGCCCCCACTCAGTACATAAGCCGGTTCCCTTGGTGTACAGCGTGACCAACTCGGACCCGCCAAGCCAATGGTAGCCGGTGCCAGCGTTGCCGCCTTTCTTATGCCATGACCCGCCCGACACGTAGCGCCATCGCCACCGGCCCGCCGCCTTTGCTGCGTACCATTGATCGAGCTTCGGCCATGTACACCACACCGCGAGCCGGCCGCGGTCCATGACATCCCAAGCTGAATCGAGCACACGCGCAATCTCGTTGTCGGTCATCGGCTGGTAGTGGTTGTCCGGGTTTGCGCTGTGCCCTGGTGCCTGCGAATAGTGCCACGGCGGATCCGCAATAATGAGCGACGGGGGCCCCGGCATGTCGGCCAGCAAGTCCGCAACGCTGCAACATCGCAGATCAATCCCTTCGGGTTGAGCCGGTTCCGGCACCGTCAGCAATTGAAGCTGAGTCATTCGTCTTCCATCTCGATCAACGGCAGCGCCGGGGCATCAACCCCCAGCAGATCACACGCCGCCGGTAGCGCCTTCAGTAGTTCAGCGGCCAACCGTGGCGCGTCGTCAATGGTGTGAACTTGCGCGCGAATGTCCACCTGCTGTGGAGCCTCCAACCCCAGCACGCGCGCCTCAGTAGCCAGCAACCGGGCCACCGTGGTGGTATGCCCCAGGTCCATAGCCTGGTTGATTGTGGCCTGTACCCGCTGCCGCCAATCGCTGCGGATCTCTTCGGTCGTCTGCTCTTGGTCCTGGCTTGCCCACTCCCGCCGAATCAACGCCGCGTCTTTTCGTACCTGGTTTGGGCTGACATCGAATTGATCGGCGACTTGGGCCTGTCTGGTCAGGGTCCATTCACCCCGCACCAAACACGCCTCCACGACTTCACGCCGCGCCCTTACTTCTTCGTCAGTGTGTTTACGTCCCACGGTGGTAGTTTATCTATTCCCACCGCGCCGGTCAATTCTTAACAGTCGCAATCAGCCGATCAAGCTTGGCTGTGATTTGTTCCTGAATCTTGGCACGGGTCGCCATGAACTCGCGCGCGTCGGCGTCACGCTCTGCGCGGGCTTCTTTGATCACAATGTCGTATCTGTCCCGCATCGCAATTAGCCTCGAATCATAGCCGTCGCTAATGTCCTTCAATTGCCCCTGGAAGCTCTCAACCAACTTGTCGAGCCGCTTTTGTAGCGCGATGAACTGCCACACCAAGAACGCCGCAAAGAGCCCCAGGTGACCCCCCGCCATCAGTTGATCCAATATCGCTTCCATTGGTGGCCCCCTGTTTGCTTTACGGTATCAGCCGACGCCGCGCCGGTCTACCGCTAACGGCTACCGATTGCGGAGCCGCGCCACAATGTCAGGGTGATAGCGTTCCTCAGTCGTTAGCGCCGGGTGTGCTGCTGTGGTGTGGTACACCGCCTCCGTGCTTGGGTCGGCCTTGTATCGCTCGACAACCTCCGACCATGGAAGCGCCGCGCCACCGGTCAACCGTCGCCCCTTTGGGCAGTCGCACCCGGCCGCGTAGCTGGTGACCTGTAACCGTTGATCGTTCCATCGATGCCAGGACACCTCACGCCATCCAGTGCCAGAACACGCCCCACAGCCCTGTGCCGCCTCTGGGCGCGTCGTCAGGGGGTCAGCCTTCAGCACCTCCAGAAACGTCGCCACAGTGGGCATCCTGTGCCGTTTAGCCATAATATCACGCCCGATGCGGCTGACGTCCTCGTCGCTGTATGACTTCAGTGCGCTAAACCAAAGCCCAAAGGCATCCTCTGCCCACCGTTCCGGCTTGCCGTAATTTTTGCCATACGTGCGGAGCATTGCGCGCACCTTCTCTGTTGTTGCCATTTGTTCGTCCTCCTTAAAATGGTATCACGTTGGCCGCTTCGGCCTGTTGTTTTGCTTCGATCTCCGGGGTCCATTCCTGCGATTTGTTAATAAACTCCCCGATGTGTTTCTGTCGGCAGAACGTCACTAGGTCGCACCCGTTATCCTGCCACCATCGGGCATCGCCGGCCGTTAGAAACCACTCATAAGCCCGGAGCACATCCACCGGCTGTGAGTACGTCAACGCCTCGCGCAGTGCTCGCGCTATCTGCGGTGTGAGCTTCAGCGTTCGCGCCTTGCCGCCCTTGTCAATGGCCCGCCGTGCGTTCAGGTCTGCCCATAGCTGTCGAACTTGTTCGTTCCCGACAGGTTTAATTGATGGATCTGTATTGTTTTGTTTTGTAGTTGTATCTGTAATTCCGCGCGCGTGATGCCGATTTCTGCCCGATTTGTGCCCGGTTTCTGCCCGAATGTTGCCCGTTTCGTCTTCGTAACTGTCGAGAATCGTTGGGGACTGCTGCCCGTGTGCTCGATCGTCTACTGGCCGAAAAGTGCCCGATTCCCACTCATTGACCCACTGTTGCGCGGCCTTGATTGCCTTCGTCGCGGCGTGTTTTGTGAGCCCCGACCACGCAGCCAATTTGGCCCGTCCCCACGGGTTCCCGCTGAGTATGCGAGACACCAAAACCATGTGCACCACCAGATCCGGCGCGGGGTTATCGCGGGTCCACTGCCGCATCAGTTCGTCGTCAATCATTGCCCGCGGCGCGGGGTGCCATTGGTTCATGTTGCCTGTTTCCTGTTTGGTGTGTTTGCGCCTGTAAGCGCCCCCCCGTTTGGGCGGGGGAGCGGAACACTACAGGCAAAGCGTTCGATCGGGGAGCTACCCCGACAGTCTAAGGTTTAACCGTTCCACCGGTAGATCGCGATCTCGGTCCGTGGGATGCCGCCCTTTTCGGCATACCATGATTCTGCCCGGATGCATTGGACCTGCCCGTCGTCTTTCCATATCAGCCCGTTGGTGGCTTGGATGCCATCAATTGCTGATTTGATAACGTTGTCGAGATCGGGTCTGCAGGCATGCGGCAAAAGCGAATCAGGGTATTTCTTCGCATGCATTGCGACCGGCCTTTGAAAGATGGCCACAATATCAACGCGAACCGGTGACCGATCGGGGCACATTGGCCGGGGTTGTCCCCTGGTTTGGGCGCTAGTGGCCAACACCTGAGCCACTAACGACTCAAAGGCCCTTGTCTTTGCGTCAGTGTGCACCCGTGGCGACTTGCCGCGCATGTAGAACCGAGGCCGGCCTTTTGGGACCGGTTGCCCTGGTATCGTGTCGCGTATGATTTCCACCCAGCTACCGGCCACGGCTTAACCCCCGCAAAATCCCCAACCGTTGATCGTCCGATGCCTTCACAGCGTCCAGCATAACCGCCAATTGAACCGCTGAGGGCATCGCCTGCCCTGCCTCGATCAATGAGATCCGGGGCTGCTTTAGGCCGTGCGCTGTGGTGTGTTGCGCTAACTGTTCTTGAGTAAGCCCTGCGGCCTGCCTCAATACTCGCAATATCGTTCCTGTCTTCATGTCGTCCTCTTATGCTTTCGGGATTATCCCGCCGGGGAAGTAGACGCGCAAATTCTGCGTTCCCCGGTATGTGATGTGGTAGTTTTCGCGGCCGTCAGCCCTCAACATTCCCCAATCTTCCAGATCGTTTAGTACCTGGCGGGCCTCGCTGGGTAGGACATCAAACGCGCGCGCGATCCTGACATCGTCCCACAATCCAACGTCAGTCGTGCCGATCGCCATCAGCACCGCCAAAGGCAGCATATGCGGATCGATCGGGTTGCTTGCCATTGCCTCACTCTTCATTTTTACCGCCTGCCAGAAACCGCGACAACGCCGCGCGGCCTGCTTCGGTGGGTCTTATTATCTGATTCCACCGCCGCGGTTTCTTGTCTTCGACCCATCCGCGTTGCCTCAGCAGCACTATCGCCCGCCACACTACCGAGCGCGGCCGGTGCAGTTCTTCGGCTATCTCCTTGGCTGACACGTCCCAAGAGCACACAACTTCCAACACGCCCAAAGGCGTCTTACCTCGCATAAGTGTCCCGGTCTTCATGGGTTGATCCCCATCAATTCGAGATAATCGAAACGATGCCCCAAGGCCTCGCGGATGTCGACTGTCGTGTCGGCCCATCCGTCAACGGTGCCATTGAATAGAAACACATGCGACGGCACCCGGATCGCACTGTACGCGAATTGGATCCCCTTCTCGGTAGGCCTCCACAGTCCCGATCGCTTGCTGGCTCCGCTTGGCTCGGCCTGGGTTATCATCCCCCAGTGGCCTAGCTTCGCATAGTCACCACCGCGAACCGGGGCGCGTTTGATGTCAACCCAGCCGCCAGGGGTCCGCTTAGACTCCCTAACTAGCCAGATCAACCACCGCGCCATAGTTGAGTGAATCGCGCGCTTGTATCGCTTCGCATACTGCCCGCAACATGGGCACGTTACTCCCTCGTCGATTTGTTCGCGTATCTCGCGCCGTGCGGCCTGAAGCGTATCACCATTAAAAAGGGATCCCATCGTCGCCCCCTTCCGCTGCTGCTAGTGTTGGCGCGTCCCAGGTAGCCCACCCACATCCGTCTTTGTCGCGACACGAAAACCACGGCCCGCGCCAATCGGGTTCGGCCTGCTTCTTTTCGCAGTTGTCCCAGATCCGGCCGCCGCATTTGGGGCACGCTGTGAACACTCCGTCTGATTGGCTGCTGTCTGGCGCTGTGTTTGCTTGTGGCTGCCGCTGTGGCTTGCTCTGGGCCTTGGGTGCGGGTCGACGGTTGCCGCCGCCCTGGAGGGCCTCCGGGGGCATTTCTTCTAAGGTCGTAGCTCCAAGCCCCAGATAGGCCCGGATCGCCCGGTTCTGGCTACGAGTTTCGGCCATCCTCAGGACCGCGCTTGCAATGTTGCGGTTCACGTTGGCTGGGCTCGCGTCGCCGTGTCCGGTGTACGTGCCCCGACTGCCCTCAACGGTCGCCTTTACGACTGCTTCCCCGTCTTGGTAGCTCAGTACGTCCGTCGTCATACTGATCATGCCGTGCGCGTGCGCCAAGGCCAGAAGACCCGCGTGGGTCGGGTACTGCTTGCCCTGAAGTTCGACAACGGATCCCGCGGGTAGCGCGTCCATCGTGATCGGTTCGTTTGTTTTTGCTTTGGTTGGTGCCATGGGTTCGTCCTCCTAAAATGGCTTTGGTTGTGAGTCATCGTAACACGTTATAGCGTCCGACAATAAACGTACCCAAACGTCAAGCCGCGAAGCGTAGCCGTCGGGCTCGTTTCCGTTCGGTGATGTCATCACCCGGTGATCGGTTTCCATGCCTTCGCAGATCACGCGAATTTTGATTGCCAACGCATCGGCCGGGCTTACTGCCGGGAGCCCATCGTCCGGGCGGGTGATGTCTTCACCGCATCCGCTGCATTTGATAGCCGTCCAGCCGTGGTATGCCAGCGTTCGGGTTTCGCTGCATGCTGGACAGACTACGTCAACGACCTCGGGCCCGTGGCCGTCCGCGTGCGCTCTGCGGTACATCAAAATTGCTTCCATTTGTTTCGTCCTCGGTTGTGGCCCCCCGGAGGGGGCCGGGTTGGTTATGAACGGGGCTTGTTGTAAGTTCCGCAATACTCCGCGTGCGCGGGTACGGTTTCGCAACGCTTCCACGATCCGACAAAGAGATCTGGGGAGTAGAGGCAGGCGGGGCCGAAGGACTTGAACTCGCACGTTTCGCCGGTTGGCTTCCATGTATAAAATCGTGGAGCCTGGAAGTATCCTTCTTTTGTCACAAAAAAATATTTGTCGGAGGTCATAAAACCGATGCCGCGCAGTTCCGCAACACGAGTAAATGGTCCAATCTTCTTCGCGTCTGCATGATTGAACCATGAAGAAAAACGGGTCATAAGGCGGGCAGCGTCAGCGCCAAAGGTTTGTGATGCGTTCATTGTCTTTCGTCCTCGGTGGTTTGTGTTGGCTCCCTTGCCAACCACTACGTTTATAGCCCGTCGATATATTGCGTGTAAACCCTATTTGATACGAATTGTGAAAATAGTTTTCTAAACGCTGGACGCAACGCCTGCCAAAAGCGCCACCGGCCCCCGTTAGCCGATGACGCGCGCGATCTCCCGGTCGCGCTATTGGCCCCTACCGATACCCGTCTGCAGCCCAGCCACCACCCAGCAGCCTAAACGACGTTCGCCCTATCTGCCGTTGCATGGTTTCGCCGTCCTTGCTGCACTGTGGTGCGCTGTCGCTGTGTTTCTGCAAGCGCTCCACCTTCGCCCCGCAGTGGGGGCATTTAAACTCATACAGGGGCACTATTCGCCTTCCTTCGGTTCTTCGGCGTCCTGGTCCTGTTTTTGTGGCGCGGGTATTTCTTGCGCCCGTTGCAGCGCCTGCGCGCGCATCCGTTCACCGGCCTCCTCCAATCGTTCCATTTCCCACGATCCCGGACGTTCGTCGATGTATCTTGAATCGCCATTCATGAGAGCACCATAACCAGAACAACAAGCCCAGCGATAACGACCGCGCCGGCGTAGTCTTCAAGCTTTTCTTTTGTCGACATCTTGGCTCCTATTTCAACGGGTGCGCGCTACTGCGCAACGCCATTGCGAGAATTGCGGCCTGCTCTTTGCGATGCTCCGCAAGGGGCCCCAATTCCTCGGGCTGATCGGGCTTCTGGGGCTTCTGGGGCTTCTTTGTTTTCTTGTCTTTAGACATCGTCTGTCGTCCTCGGTTGTGGCCCCCCGGAGCGGGCCGGGTTGGTTCTATTGGTTTGGAATTGTCATGTAGCCGACAACCACTTGGAGATCGTCGAACCGTGACCAACGATCCAAACGCTTCTTCAATTTCTCGCTGTTGATCGGCATTACCCGGTCATGCTGCCACATGCCAAGCAACCGATCCTGCGTTTTTTTCCTGTACATGATCACTACGTGAGTAGGTGAATTAACATTAGAAATGCGCTCGGATGCAGCCGCGCTTACCGTCGGATCGTCGCTCGTGTCTTCGTCGTAAACGTCGTCCACAATAGCCGGCGCTGGCGCTGGGTTAGACTGTGTCGCCGTGTAGCTGCTGGGGCGCAAGTCGGCCCCCAGGTCAACAAAAAACGGCTTTTTAAGCGTTTTTCGGTCTACTTTAAACAAGC
>VTLG01014749.1_pt1 | contig 28095 bp, 35 predicted proteins | sample 4694571 | NCBI WGS metagenome assembly VTLG01 (sample SAMN12604809, study PRJNA352737) | marine metagenome | biome: ENVO:00000447; feature: ENVO:00000209|ENVO:00000569|ENVO:01000036; material: ENVO:00002151; isolation source: viral sequences binned using virsorter ...
CCTTTTCACCATTTACAATATCTAATATAACTTTAGCCGTGCCTTTGGTAATAAAAGCGTCACCATCGTGGTTATAAGTCATAGTATTATCTTTATTTTTTTCACCTACCACCCATAAATTACTAGCACAACCTCTTATTTTATTATCATCTATTTTATCTTTATCTGATAATGGTTTTACTTCTTTTGCTAAATCAACCAGATATTGTAATCTATCGTGTCCTTGTAGTGTCTTTAACTCTTCACCTCTTGCAATAATCTTATCAATCATCTATTGGTTCTAAATCATCTTGTAGTTTTTGGCTTTCTGATTTTTGATCTTGTAATTTCATCTCATATTTCAAGATTATATTACTCAATCTCTGAGCAGGCCAATTTGCCTGTACCATTTCATTTCTTAATTCTTTTATGTCTTCTAATAACTCTTTAATCATAAACCATTAAAATAAAAGTTAACTAAACCACTAGCAAATATAAAAATCGCAACACTATTTAAAAGTATTAAAGCTCTATCGTGCCATAACATACCTACAACTAACCAACCAGATACACCAACTAAATGTGTCCACATATTCCAAGGTTCTACACTTGCTGATGTTAAAACCATTCCTGATAATATTATTATAGATGAAGCCCATTTAATATACCAAGATAGGTCGCCTTTTGGTGTTACCTTTTTAAATACTCTTGATGAGTTCAACGCTTTTATCTTATCACTTAATTTACCAGGTGTAAATGTATTGCCAAATTTATCTTTAAATTCTTTTACCATTATCTTCCCACCTGACTTAAATATTTGTTCTTTGATTCTTCCCATGTCATATAAATTAAATCGTCATAAAATAATGACTCTTTTGATACCCTTTCATTTTTAATTAAATTTTCAATTCTTTTTTTAGCATACTTATTTTTCCATAAATCAGTTAAGTATTCAGTTGAATTATCAAAAGACTTAATTAATTTATCTTCACTAATCTCTTCTCTTAAAAACTCTTTAGTATTGGTGTATAGTTCACCAAAGTATATGCCTCTAGCATGTTCGGATTTAATTAAATTTTTAGGTATGCCTAATTGATTATATGTAAATGTTAATGATCTATTTCTATGATCTCTTTTATGTGGTTGGCCACTAGGTTTCTTTGCAACATACCATTCAAAGTATTTTCTAGTATGATTTTTAATTAGCCAATTTTGTATGAGTTTTTGAGTAGATTTTTCTGGTTCAAATGATACACTACCTGCTGTCCAACCCATTTTCTTCCAATGTTTTAATCTATCGTATTGTGATAATGGTATTTGTTTTGTTTTACCATATAAAGATGTGGTGGTTACACCTACTAACTTATCTTTGTATTGTTTTTCCCATGTCTTTTGTACCGTATCTGATAAACATAATAATGCTAATAATTTACCACCTACTAAATTATATCCTAATGGTTGTATAGGAACAATCGTACTACCAATACAAGTATGATTAATCATCTTTTCTGTTTTTCTTTTTCTATCCCAACCAATATAATTATCTCTTGGTGTTAAATCTAAAAAATCTGAAGACATACAAATAACGCCTAGATATTTTTCAGTTATTTTATCTCTTACAAGAAAGTTTAAATTTCTACCAATATTACTATTATTCTTCATTGTTGACAAGAAAGTTCTTAATGCATTCCATATTGCTGGTTGTTTTGAGTTAGTTCTATTTTTTGAAGTTGGTAAATCATCACCATCTGTCCATATTAATTCAGGTTGTAATTGTAAATACTCCATAGGATCAGTAGGATTCCAAAAGTTATTTTTTACTTCTTGAATTAATACACCTTGCGTAGCGTCTGCTAATGCTGGTTTATCATCAAAGAGTGAGTTTGTTTCTATGGTAGGGTATTTGTATTTTACTTCACACCATTTTTGATATAGTGTGTATTCTTTCACATCCATTTTAGATACAAAAGATAAATCTTCGGTAACAATGTGTTTTAATTTTTCAGTATCAATATCTTCAATAGAATTAATGTCAGTTGTATCTTGCCATTCTTTCCATTGCTTATCTATAAAGTCAATATATTCCTGTGAATCCGTAGCCATAATATATAACCTATCATGATTTTATTTGTTTGTCAAGCTTTGGCGTCTTTCTGCCAATTTCCATTGTTTTTTCGCCTTTTTCATAGCCATATCTAACTTTAATTTAGATACTCTTTCTGTAAATTGTCTACCAAGCATATGGTCATATTCGTGTTGGAATATTCTAGAAAACATACCTTTTAGGTGTGCTTCTTTTTTATCGCCTTTTTCATCTTCGTATTCAACAACACAATCTCTTGGTCTTTGAATTGATAGGAATATAAAAGGAAAGGTTAAACAACCTTCTTTCATTAATATTGTTTCTTTACTTGTTTGTGTTATTTTAGGATTAAAGCAAATCATCTTTTTGCCTTTTTCTAATTGTGGGTGGTCACCTAAAACAAATACATTGAAAGGTAATCCACATTGATTGGCAGATAAACCTATCCCACCATATCTTTTCATTGCCTCAAATAATGCGTCTGCTAGTTCTTGTCTATTCTTATATCCGTGATCTTTTAATAATAGATCATTTTGAGGTGCTAACATTGTGTTAACTCTAGGGTCGGTAGGTGGTACTAATATTAATTGTTTCATAATGGTTCATTCCTAAAATTATTTAGAGGTGCAATTTCTCCTTGTCCTCTAATTGGTCTTGCATAAAAATTATATGCTAAAGATATTCTTGGTTCATCATCTTCGTGTTGTTCTACAGCATGTTCAACATGGCCTCTAAACATAACTAATTTACCTGGTTTTGGTGTATAATGCAATCTATCCACATTTAAAAAGGTAGGTTGTACTTGCATAGGATTAATCATATCGTTTAATGATTTTTTTAAAAATAGTTTAGCACCTTTATTTTCATTGCCATATAAAAAATATACAGCAGACAATACGGTATTTGAGTGATGATGAAACTCTTGAAAATCTCCTTTTCTGTATATATTAAACCAAGGTAAAAAAGGTTTAATTTGTACAGACCCTATATTAATGCCTACATAACGACAATAAACTTTAACTTGTTCTTGTATAAATTTTGTTATAGGTTCAAAGTCTTTATCATAATACAAGTCCCATGTTTCCATAGTATTAAAGGTATTTTTAGACAACCAGCCTTCGCCACCTTTTTTAGTTGTCTTTTCTAATTCAAAACATTTTTTAGATAACTTTTCTGCGTATTTGTTATGATCTTTAAATTCTTCTACTAAAACACTTTCAGGAAATATTTGTTCTATCATGTTGATAACTCCGTTAATCTATCTTTATCGCCCATATTACCCTCTGCCCATGTGTTAAATGATATACTTATCCTTTGTATATTATGGTCATTGTTTGATACTTCATGTTCTAACATTGAAGGGAATAATAGTAATCTTCCTTTTTCCATTTCTATTTGATATGACTCACCATTTAAATCATTAAACTCTGTATATTTAAACTCTAAAGGAAATAAAGGAAACTTACTTGAAAATCTTATAGGTGTTTTAAAACCATCTATAAAAAAGACACCACTAATTAAACTATTACTATGCCAATGTTTATGATGTGATGTATTAGTTGAGTTAAAATTAGCCCATGATTGAGTCATATAGAAATATGTATGTTCTCTATTAATTTTTAATATATCATGAGCATAGTGTTTTACTTTACTCATAACCCAATTCTTAATAGGATTCATTACATCTTCATCTAGTAATTTATCAGTTTTACTTCTTTGATTACTGCCACCACCTTTATTCTTTTCTCTTGGTATTTGATTTAAATAATACAATTCACTTTCTTTAAACTCGTATAACTCTGATTTGTAAATTGGTTGTGGAAATATATTATATATTTTATGCATTTACTAGCCTTGTAAAATTTTGATCTTTCTCGTATTTAACTATGTGTGTAAATTTATCAAACATTATATCACCTTTGTGTGAGATAATAAACACATTTTCATTTGGTAATGCTTTTAATATTTTAAAGAAATCATCTGTGCCTTGGCCGTCTAATGAAGAGTCAAATATTTCATCTAACAATAATAGGTTTGTATTGGTACTATTTTTCATTCTAGCAATATCTCTCCATGTAAATAATAAGGCAAGGTCTATTCTCATTTTCTCACCCTCACTAAAGTTATTATATACAAATTCATCTCTATATCTACTTTTTATAGTCTCATTAAACTCTTCATCTAAATTAAAATTAATAAAGAAATCCATAGATTGTAAATACTTATTAATTAATGCGTTCATTATTGGTAAATACTTTTTAATTATTCTAGCTTTAGCACCTTTGTCATTAAGTATTTCTCTTAATATATCTACATAATTTTTTTCTTCTTGTACTTTGTCTAACTCTACTTTTGATATTCTTAATTGTTCTTGTAGATTTCTTAACTCTTCTTTAATCTTATCTAAACTACCATTTTGATTTGATAGTATTTGCATTTCTTCATGAATAACTTTTGTATGTTTATCTATACTTTCTAATGATGTTTGTATCTTAGCCACCTCTAAATTAATATCGGATATCTTTTGAGATACAGCATTCATTTCATTTACTTGCGTTTCTGTTTTAATTATCTCATTTAATAATTCTTTTAGACCTGATTCTAATTTACTTATGGTATTTTTTTCATGTTGACATTTTTGATCTTTAAAACTTTTATCTATTTGCTGTGTACAAGTAGGGCATGTTTCATTCTTTTCAAAAAACTCTAATGTCTTTTTATGATTTAATAAATTAGTTTCTATCTTTGATTCTAATTTAGATAGTTGATTAACCTTTTTATCTACTTTTGGTTTGTTTTCTAACTTAGCTCTACTTGCCGATAGTTGATTATTTAAATCTTGTATTTTTCTTTCATAGTTTAGTCTATCCTGTTCATTTTTTTGTGCTAAATTTTGACTATGCGCCTGGACGCTGATATCCTTCTCTTGGAGAGATTTTAGATGGTTTGCTTCAGTTTCATACTTGGTCTCTATTAGTTCACATTGGTGCCTCACCTCCGTTAACTTTTTTTGAAGATCACTTTGTTGAGATCGCAAAATTAAGTCCATAAGGCCAAAAACTCTAATATCAAGTATCTCTTCAACAACTTCTCTTCTATATCTTGGTTTCATCTTCATAAACGGCTCGTATGATGAAGAACCTAACATTACAACCTGAATAAATGATCTGTAATTAAGTTTCATTATATTTTTTTCTAGATACTTTTGATAATCTAATGTGTTAGCATTTTGATTTACCAATTCACCATTACAATATATTTCAAAGATATTTGGTTTTATGCCTCTTATAATCTTGTATTGTTTTGTGCCAACTTCAAAATCTATGGTAACTATACAATCACCACCATTTATACTATTAACCATTTGTTCTTTCTTTACAAGTCTAAATGGTTTATTGAATAATACAAAACACAATGCGTCTAATAAGGTTGATTTACCACTACCATTTTTACCTACTATTAATGTAGCTGGTGTATAGTCTAATTTAATTTCTATTGGTGTATTACCAGTAGATAAAAAGTTCTTGTATGTTATCTTCTTAAATCTTATCATTGTTCATTAGCTTCTGTATATAATCCTTCAGCAAACTTTTTAAGTTTTTGTTTATCTAGTTTTGTATCTACAGAATCTATATAATTACCTAAAAATGTTAAGGTGTCTTCTCCTTGTTCTAATATATTTTCTGGTACAGACGATTGAATATCAAAGGTGTCTTCTATTATATTAAGTTCATGTACATTTATTTCTGTATGCAATCTGTTTATAAATGTATTGTACATATCTTCATCTGATTTTTTAGATATATAAAGTTTAACAAAACAATCTTGATAGTCCTTTATATTTTTTTGATTATAGTTTTCTTTTTCATCATCATATATAATTTTTTTATGTATTCTTAAAGGGTTTGGTATTCTAGTTAGTTCTCTTGTATCTGTATCAAATATATGAAATCCTTTAGGACACATATAGTCTGACCATGTCATTTCATATTGAGCACCAAGATAGAATATTTGTCCATCATCTGACTTTTTATGAAAATGGCCAGATATAACTTTTTCAAATCTATGAAATATATTTTTTTCTAGGCCATGTTCATTAAAATATCCTTTATGCATTTCAAAACCTTTAATTTCTAGATGACCCATAACAAACTCTGCTTGAGAGCTATCAATAGTATGCAAAGATTCTTCCATAATATCATCTGCAATCCATGGTATGAATAATATATCTAAACCATCAAAATTAATTGTCGCCGGTTTCCGATATAAATTAATATCTTTAGATAATGATAAGTTATCCATAGCATTAATTTCGTTTGTATTCTTATAATAAGTATCGTGGTTACCTAATAAAACATGAGTATCAATATTTAATTCATCTAATTTATTCCAGAATTTGTGTTTAAAATTATGTGCTGTATTATGATTAATAAATTTTCTTCTATCAACAACATCACCTAAATGAATAAGTGTTTTAATATTGTTTTCTATTAGATATGGAAAAAATAACTCTTCATAAAACCTGTTTTGATATTTCATAAAAGCAGGTGAGTCGTTTCGACAACCAAAATGGGTGTCGTTAAGTAATGCTATTTTCATTAAAAATAATTTATATTAATATTAAATCTTGCTGGTTGATCTGTACATGTGGTGCTATTATGAGGTCTACTAGAATCAAATAATAACATTCTATTTGCTACACTATTAATTTTTGTGCCATCTTCTAATATAGTAGCACCATTACAAGTATTTAATGAATATAAGGCTCCTTTATGTTTCCAATCAAAATCGGCATGTTCACCATGTTTTATTATTTCAGGTGTAGCTTGATAAAGATTACATTTTATTCTTATTAATGCTTTTGGTTGTAGTTTCATTAACAAAGGTTCAATTATGCTAAAGAAATTACTACCCGGTCTCCAAAATTCAAACAACATATGATACAAATAAAAATGTGGTACATTGTCTACCTTTACATTTTTTTCTGCAACATCTTCCAAAAAATGCCAAGCAAATTGTTTGCCCATTATAATACCAGCAATATGATTAAATTCTTGTTCTGGTAAAAAATTATCTATTACTTCATAATCAGCCATTACTAACACCCATAAAGTAATCTAGTTTGCCTTTTTTCACTCTTCTTTTTTTGGTTTTAGGTTTTTCTTTTTTTTCTTCTTCTTTAGGTATTACATTCTTTTGTAAAAATTCAGTAAATTGATTCTTAAAGTCTCTATCCTCACCTGGCTGTAAAGTCATATCATCATAATTTGCTTCACTAATCATCTTATGCTTTATAGTTATTTGTTTCTTCTCTTTCTGTATTCTTCTTATAAAGGCATAGTAAATAATTTGTGTGAAATAAGCAAAAGGATTTTTTGATTTAACAGGATCAAAATTGTCTAGATATTGTAAGCAGTTTTCTATACCGTCTGCTATCATATCATCTCTAAATGTATAATTAATAAAATTCGGTCTGTAAGATAAATGGTTTGCAATCTTTAAAAAACATTCACCAATGTAGTTGGTAACCGGAGGCTTGTCTTCTTTAGACCTCTTTGCTCGGTTTACCGACTTTTTATATTCACGCATTGCTTCTAGAAACTTTGCGTTATCTACATAATGCGGATTTTTAGCTTTGTTTTTTCTCATGATGTTAATATACTATAAGTTGCCTCAAATGTCAATGTTCCGTTGTTATCGAAGGAGACTTGACTCTTATTTTTTCCTGTGTATAATACAGGTGTCCTGTTTCAAAGAGACAAAAGCTTAAGCTAGTGTATTGTTCTCTTCTTACTTGCGTCATTAAATATCTTTTTTAAATCAGCAAGGTCTTCTTCGAGCATATTTTCTTCATCCTCTGTAATTCTCATAGCGTCCATAATTTTATCACTTCTTTTAGGGTCGTCTAACTTTCCGTAATTTATTGCCATATTTTGATAACTATTACACATGCCGGAAGTAGCATTAGTTATAGTCATTATTTTATCTTTTGGTATAGTGATGATTCGGTCATCTGAATATGGTGCCCATTTTACTAAAGCAATATAATCTCTGAAACCTACATTGGTCACCTGTGGTACATATCTAACTTGTAAAGGTCTATCTAATCTCAATAACGGCGATTTTTCTTCCGTTTGTGCCTCACCTGAAGGCAAATGACAAATTAATTCTTCACCATTTACTAACTTAATTATTTTGATATGTTTTGCGTTTATTGGTGTTTTGTCCATTTAAATCTCCACATTATGGATTTCATAAGGAAAGTCTTCTTCATTGTAAATATTTATCCTTTCCCTAAAGTGTTGTAAAGTGTAATTCTCTTTGTCGCCATAAGATAAATCATCTGATATATCATATAAAGTTGCATTGCCTTTATTATCTTTTAATCTTAAACCTCTTCCTATTGATTGTAAGTTTCTTATCCTAGACTTGCTAGGACTAGCAAAAATAACATTATGCAAGTTCCTAATATTAATTCCAGTCGAGAAGGTTCCGTACGAAGCCACGATAATGGCATTGTCAGACTTCTCTGTAATTTCTCTAACTTTTTCTCTTTCATCTGCGTCAACTCCTCCATGTACATAAAATACTTGTTGATCTTCGGTTTTATCTGCAATAAGTTTTTGCAATTCTTTACCATGTTTTTCTACATATTGAAATAAACATAGCGTATTACCTTTTAATGAACAACAAAGATTTCTAATATACTTGTTTCTTTTTTCATTGGTTACCAAAAAGTCCATTTCTTCTTGATATGTTTTATCTTTTAAAAATTCTATCGCCTGTTTGTCATGTTTTAACACTAAACATATAATCTTTAATTGTGCTAAATGTTTGTCTTCTTGTAATTTAGATGTAGATACTACTTTATTTACAACACCAAATAAACCCTCTAATACTAACTTATGTGTTTTTGAACCATCTAAAGTACCTGTAAGACCTATTCTATACTTACAATTTTCTAGTTTTGTCATTATTTTTGTAAGTGAAACTGCTTTAAATAAGTGTGCCTCATCACCAATAACCATACCGAATTGTTTAAAGTATTTTTTAGGCTGATTGTAGATTGATTGCCATGTAGATATAACAACTCTTTTAGATGTTTCTTTATCATGACCTTGATATATTTTATGAACATTTTTTAAACTATTCCAACCATAGTCTTTAAAATCTTTTGTTAATTGTTCTACTAATGATGTTGTAGGTACTATTATTAATATCTTTTTATCCTTATCTAATCTCAATAGATTAAATCTAACTAGAAAATATATAATTAAAGATTTACCAGAGGCAGTTGGCGATAATAACAAACATCTATTTTTTGTTAATGCATGAGTAAAGGCTTCTGTTTGATACTCTCTGGTCTCCATAGGTATCTTTAATGCCTTTATAAAACCATTTACCTTTTTTTCATCTAATTCTACATCTTTGATCTTTGTACCATCCACTACTTGGATATTGTTTTCTTTACACCAGTTTAGTATGTACGGATACAAACCGGTGTAAATTTGACCAGTTGCATATGAGAACAATCTGATCTTTCCATCCCACACTCTATTTCTAAATTGTGGCATAAATTTAAAACCAGGCACTTCAAAGGTAAAGTATTCGCTTAATTCTCTACGAATATCGGCGTCTGCTTCTATCTTTAGATAGACCTCGTTCTTCTTGTCAATGATGAGATATCGGGTGGTTGTCATTTTTAGATAGCGCCACTAGTAAATTTTTTCCATTCTATTGCGTTTTTTATAGTAAATGTTCTATTAGATATTTGTCTAATAGTTCTATCTAGGTAATCAACTATCGTATTTAAATAATCAACCTTTTGTTTTGCTTTTTGCAATTCTATATCAGAGTCAATATACTTATCAACATCTTGTCTTAAAATTTTTAAGTCAAATGGTTTTTCTTTATACACTTCAGGATCAGCTTTACCTGTATAGTATTCCCATTTACTCCTTTTTATTTTATATAATTCGTTTTCTGCTATTGATAATTGTAATTTAAATTTATTTAAAAACTTCATATACTTGTTATGTAATTGTGGTGTTTTAATAGATTCTAAATCATATTCCATATCATTTATTTTTAAATCTTTATCTGCTAATTCTTGTATTTCTTCTAATGTCATGTTTTTTTACCGTACTTTAATGCTATTGTATATCTGTATCTTGTTCTCATTGATGTTGCTCTGTGTTGTATATAACCATCAAACATCACTATTCTACCAGGCACAGGTCTAATTGCTTTTATTTCATTTTCTTCCTTTAGATAAAATTCTGTACAACCTAACTCATCTGCTCTTACACTACCGTTATTTGCATAATATAATATTGTAATACCATCTAACTCATCATGGTGCCAATATGGTTGTTCGCCAGGTGCAAATTTATTTACATAGGCTCTTTTTAAAACCATACCTTTTTTATCTAAAGAATATCTTATTGGTTGAGTAAGTTTTCTGACCAACATATCACCAAGAGATAACTCTGTTATTTCGCCAGTTGGTGGCGTATCATCTCTATCTTTTTCTGCTGGTTTATATTGAATTGACTTTAAATACTCTATAGTATTGTCTATAAAATCATTGTCAAATAAGTCATCTATTACTTGTATCATTATATAATCCTATCATATTTTTACTAAAAAGTAAAGTCTATGTTATAGTTGTAGTTGTTCTTGAAGCGCCTTTTGTCGCAAACTCATATATCTTATAACCAAATTCTACCGTTGCTTCCAGATATTGTATATCGGTAGCATTTACATTGTATTGTAGACCAGTTAATGATATAGGAAACACATCACTAAACCTAACTTCTATATTTGCATTATTTTTACTTGTCAAAATATTAAGTGTTGCGTCTGAATATATAGCACCTGTTCCAACAGCACTATAAGTTGTTTTACCAGGATCAGTTTTTAAATTAGAACCAGATGATGTAGGAAATCTATCTGAACCTGAACCTAATATATCTCTAAATTGTTTTCTATCTTGAGGAAATCCTATACCTGTTAACCAACCATGTATTTCTCTAAAATTTTCTAAATCTTCATCTACTAAAAATGTCATTACAAGATTACCATAGGTTAATTTTTCACCAGGTAATGGTATGTCTTTTAGTGGTGTTTCTTGTCTTATTGTTCCTAAAGTTATACCAGGCACATTAACAGAGGTACAAAAATACTCTACTTTAGGTAGTTTTGTTATGTTAAATTTAAACTGATTAGGACTTGCATAATCAAGTTTAGTTGGTTGCCTTGAAAGTGTGTTTGTTTCAGTCATATGGATATTTATCCATTCTGGAGGAAGGCCAAAAAAAAGGGGGCCGAAGCCCCCTTTTCTATTTCGATTGCTCGATAATCAATCAGATTACATCAAGTTAGCAACTTGTACTCTTTGATAGTATCTGTTTGAGTTAGCAGAACCAGCGTCATTTACTGCTGAAGCAGCACCTGAAATCGCACCAGTTTCAGCGAATGGATTAGCGATTAAGCCATATCTAGTCTTGAAACCGATTTTTGGTTGGAAAGTATCTTGACCAACTGCTCTGACCATTTGTAGTGGTACATATGGGCAGTAGAACATACCAGCGTCATAAGGTGAAGTACCTTTGTAGCCAACAACATAGTATTGTTTAGCTGAGCTGTTTGCACTATATGGATCAATATATACTTTGTATCTGCCGTTAAGAACACCAGCAAAAGTATTTCCTGTGTCATCAACATTTAAGTTGTTGTTTAACGCAGGAGTGTAATCTAATACACCTGCCATCTGAAGTGCTGAAGCAACATCAGAAGAACAGATTATCATATTACCTTTACCTCTTCTTGTTCTTTGAGCGATTCTGTTTGCGTCTCTCTCTAACTGGAACATTAGACCTTTGAATCTCTCAACAGACCATCTACCGTTTGAGTCAGTATCTAAATCAAAGATACCAGCAGTTGTTGTATTCGTAGCAGCGCCTTTCTCAGCGTTGATGTAAATAGTTCTAACTACTTCTCGGTTGATTTCTGCAAGAATTTCAGCAGATAAAATGTTAGCTAGTTCAGTTTCAGCGTCTAGACCATGGATTGCTTTTAAGTCTTGAGCAAGTTCCATAGTGTACTCAGCTTTTAGCGCTCTAGATTTAGCAGTCACCGTTGATTTCTCGATTGAGAAAGCCATTTCAGCAAATGCATTGCCAGAGTCATCACCTAATGCTTCAGCTTTCGCTGTTGTCATTGCAGTACCTTTTGTGAAAGTACCTGGTGAGCCATCGTTAAGTACAGCTGGGTTTGAACCAGAGTGATCTGTAGAAGAATAACCATCTACAGATGATCCAGCAGCATTTCTACCAGAGAAATCAGAGTCAGCTTCGTCAAACATTGCCTCAGCACCTGTTTGTGAAGTGTATCTTGATCTCATAGCAAAAATTAAACCAGTTGGACCAGTCATTGGTTGTACGCCTGCAATATCGTAAGCAATTAAATTAGGCATAGCTCGTCTTACCAATGAAATTAGGATTGGATCCCAATTTGCAATTGCTGAACCTGTTGCGTTAGTAGGTGCAGCTTCTGATAAGAAAGCAGCGTCTTCTTTAAGAGCTCTTTCTTGGTTTTCCAAGATTACAGAGGTAACGGCACGCTTGTATGTGTCTCCGATTTTTGGTAAATCAGGATGTTCCAATACAGGCTGCCATTTTTTTTCGTAAGTTTCGGATAAGTACATTTTTTATCTCTCCCTTTTTTACTTGGCTATTTTAATGTTTTTGTATTTACTAATAGCGGTAGTATAAGCAGCCATCGCATTAGATAAGTCTTCGTTTGAATCCTCACCTTGTACCGCTACATCATCTAAAGACTCATCTCCTGATTTTTTACCAAAGTATGATTCTTTAATAGTCTCACACTTCTTTTTAAAATCTTCTGGATTTGAGTATTCAATTTCTTCAGAAAGCTTGTTAAACTTTTCTTTTGCTGTATCAGCAAGGTCGCTAGCAACTTCAGCCTTGATTTGCTCTTTAGCAAGTTCGCCAGAAACTTTTGTAAGTTCAACATTTTTCTCAATCTCTTCGTTTAGTTTCCCTTTCAGGTCTTCAACTTCTTTAGCTTGAGCTTCTAATACATCATATTTTTCATCTGGAACATTTATGTAATGATCTTCAAATAATTTTTTAAGACCACTTATAAAGTCCTCAGCGATTTCACCTTTTATGCCTCTTTCTAGAGCTAATGAGTTTTCTTTCATCCACTCTTCTACGACATAGTTCAAGTAAGAGTCAACTTTTTCAGTCATCTCTTCTTTTTTGCTTTCAATTTCTTTTTCTAGTTTTTCTTCGTAATCTGCTTCCATTGATTCAGCGATCTCTTTAATTTGAGATTTTAATGCTGATTCAAATATAGTTGCAGCTTTCGATTTAAACTCTTCGGATAAATCGTTTTCGCCTGCGATTAAAGCGTCAACATGCTCTTTAACATCAATGTCTTCTTTTTTGTAAGATGACTTCATGTAACCAGCTTTCATTGGTTCTTTCTTATCATCTTTCTTCATAGGCATTTCTGTTTCAGATACTTCATCTTTTTTATCTTTTGATTCTTTATCTTCTTCTTTCATGTCTTTTTTATCTTGATGTTTTTTTAATGCGTCTAGAGCAGCTTTCGGCATTTCGCCTTCTTTAACGATTTCTCCGTCTTTTGAAGTTTCTTCCACTTTAGCGCTTTGACCAGGATGTGAAACTTTGGTTACACCAGCTTCTGTATCTGGTTTTTTACTAGCGTCAGCGTCCTGAGCTTTAGCGTTAACTTGGTCGGAAACTTTCTTCATTTTTTTAGTAGCGTCTGGATTGCTGTCAGTTGGTTTTACAACCGCTGGACCTAAATCCTCAGCAGAACCTAATGACTTCATAGGCTCAGCAGCAACAGCGTTCTTTTTAGGAGCGTCTGCTGGAGTTTGTTCAGCAACCACTTCTTTTTCTGCTACTTGTTGTTTATCTTCGGACATGAGAAATCTCCTCTTAAATTTAAAAAATAATTATTTTTTTAACTCTCTTCTAGATATTTATAAAATTAAAGCTTTTCAATGAAGGATTTAAAGACTTCCGCCTTTTTTTCTGCTAAAAACGACCTTTCAGCCCTCTTAATCTCTTCTTTGTATTGCTCAATATCTCTTTCTTTAATAATACCATTGTCCCATACCCACTCTTTGTTTTCCATAATACCTTCAACAAAGGCTTCTGGAGCGCTTGGGTCTGCTACAATGTCGGCGGCTGTAGCAAGGTAAAAATCGTCACCTACCACATTCTTATCACCGTCTCTTTTCAAGGAACCCATACCTCTTGATGATACTCCTAATTGAGCACCCTCATTGATAAGATTTTTTACTATCTTACCGTATGGTGTATCCATGATTTTTGCTTCACCAACAAAATTTTTACCGTCAATTTTAAGTTCTTTAATCATATGACTAACTCTTTCTAAATTGACCGTTGGTCCGTCAGGATGTCCTAACTCACCAAATGCTCTATTCTTATTGATAAATTCGTCTGTATATCTATTAACTTCTTTTACTAAAGTCTCATACGGATATACTCTACCGTTTCTGTTTTTAATATCAGATTGTAAAAAGACACCACGAATCTTATAGTCTTTTTTGCCATTGGTTTCTTCGACTATGTATTCTGCGTCTCTTATTTCTTCGGTAATTAATTTCATTTTCTCTCTCTTACTATTTATACAAATTCTTATCTAAATTCAACAATTATCGTGTAATTATCACCAGTTGTAAAGTTCTTTGTACTCACTAAAAGATCACCATTTGGTGTAGTTGCATTGTTAGGAATCTCATCTCCCGCTTCTCTTAAATTCCAATAACCGTTGCCACCTAATAATAATGCTGTTGATTTAGTATCACCGTCCCATTTAATCTCTACTGCCGATTTAGGGTTAACCGTGTTTATAGAATACCATATTTTTGATATCTTTCTAGCACCGTCTTCGGTCATAAAAGTTGTCTCTGAAGCGTCAACTTTTTTTACATCTGTTTCACCTGTACCGTCAGACATGTTTGTCATTTTGACAACAAATTTTAATCCTGAAGTATCCGCTATCGTTTGTGTTGTAACCGTATCTGCCATTATTCTTCCTTAAATCCTGTTTCTTTATAACACTCTAAAACTATATTATAACTTTTAACATCTTTTTCAGTAGTTAAAAAAATACTATTAGACTTATCAGTTTCTATTTTTAACTCTTTTGGTTTCATGCCATAGTTACCTCTACCGGTCAATTCTAAAGCTACATCTTCACCAAAAGATAATGTAAGTTTTTTATCAGTAGGCAAAATCTCATGATGTACATTACCTATTGATATAATTGGTTCACTTGTTGCGTTTAGTAGTAGTTGTGGTTTAATAACCAATTCATCTGTTTCGTTACCTTTACCACTAACTAGTGTAATAACTTTTGTGTTATCATCTACTAAATTTTCTGCAATCATTATAAACCTAATTCATTGTCAATATAAGTTTCTATATCTTCTTTAGAAACATTATGTTTTTTAGAAACTATCTCAATTGCTGTTTCAAATTGATCTTGAATATTTCCATCTTCATCAATCATCTCAAACATATGAGACACCGCTTCTTTCATTTTAGGGCTCAAACTTTTAAATGCTTGAGTATCTAAAAATTTTTTATCTTCAAATAAATTACTGACCTTCAACATTGTCTGCCGGCGCCTCTGCTGGTTGTGGTGTTTCAGGTGCAACTTGTTGAGTTATATCCTGACCATCTGTGCCGATAACTTGACTAGTTGTTGGTGCTGGATCGGCAACATTTGGTTTCGGGTCGCTAATCGCAGCTGTATTAAATAAATTACCTGCAACATCTATTCTTTGTTGATCTAGAGCAGTTCCGACTTTATCTTTTAAAGCGTCTTTAAATGCCTCACCGGCACCTGCGTTATCACCGCTGACTACTTTGTTGACAAAATCTGCTACTTTATTTTCATTCTCAGCCATCATTTTCTCCTATAATTTTATCTATTTTTGTAAATAAATTCCGAATCTACTGCCTCTGGTGAAGCAATAATACCGTCTTCTATTTCTTTCTTAATTTGTTTATTCATGTCTTCAATCTCTCTTGGAGTTTGTTTTAAGACATTTTTTCTAACATAATCCACACTAAAATATTTTCCAATATATGGTTGCATTTCAGCAGCCAATCTCAATCTATCTGTTAGAAGTTCCGCATTTTTCAATTCTGCAAAGTGTCCATCTGCTATAAAATCATATTGAATTGCGTCTTTAATTTCATGCCAATCTTCATCTGCAATAATGCCTTTTAACACTAATTGAGTTCTTAATATATCGTCAAATAAATGTGTAAATCTTTTTCTTAATCTTTGAACAAATTTAGTAAATTTTAATTCATCTCTTGTTATTTCAGTTGATCTGCCTAATGCAAAACCTTGAGATGTCTCTAATCTACTTACAGGAACATTTAAAGAACGGTATAGTTTAGCTCTAAAATATTCTATGTCAGCAGTTTCTCCTAAATTTTGTCCGCCAGGTAATGTAGAAATATCTGTACCTCTACCACCTTCTCTACTTGGTAACCAAAAGTCTTCTAACATAGACATATAGTTTCTGTCATCTCTGATCTCACCTGTACTTGCGTCATAGACAAGTTTATTTCTATATCTTGCCATAACATCTCGTAAGTATTGTTCAGCTTTTACTTTTGGTAAATTACCAACATCAATTTTAAAAATTCTTCTCTCTGGCGCTCTTGCTATTCTGTATATTACAACAGCGTCCTCAATCATTCTTAACTGATTAACTGGTTTGATTGCCTTATGTAAATAAGACATAATCATATTTTTATTTTGTTCGATTAATCCTGATGGACACATTGAGATTGCGTCTGTAGCAATTTTTATTCCACCGGATGTTGTATTGGTTACGCCTTTTTCATTGTAAATATAATACTCTTCAAATTCGTCAACCATTGCCAAAGATGGTACAACACCATCTGGTCTTCTTTTTCTAACTTCTCTTATTTTCTTAATCTTTCTAGGGTCAATATATCTTAATTCAGTTATACCTTTTCTAGGTGAATCTGTATCAATTACTTTATGATAAAAGATTCTTCCATCAACATACCATCTTCTAAACAAATCATGGCCTTTTGTATTAAAGTCCATAAGTTGTAGAATTTCAGAAAACTCGTCTTCGATTTTTCTTCTTACATCTGGTCCGTATGATAGATTTTCTAAATTAAGTTTTACAGGTTGTTTCATTTCATTCGAAACAATAGCTTCATTGACAATATCCTCTATTGCCATGTCGCATTCCGGATGGATTGAAATCTCTCTGTATCTTCTAATTAAATCCTGCTCATTCTTGGCCTTTCCCTCCATGTCGAGGTATTGACCAAAGTAGCCGCCAGCGGCGACGGTAGTTGTACCGTCATCTACCGCTGGTTGCGTGAATGATTGCTTTGGATCTGGTTTAGGTTTTACCCTAGTGATAGAAAATCCAAATAATTCAGCCATAATATTATTCCTTTTTAATTACTTTAAATATTTATACTAGTTTTTAAGTAGTAGTATTTGACTCAAAGTAATTGTAAGCAAAGTCAACCTGAAACTGCTCGACTTCGGTAACCTCTGCATATTCAAGTGGTATACTTGCAACCGTAGTTGGGAAAACACCTCTTAAAGTATAAGACTTTAATGTTGCTCCGTTTCTATCTAGTTGATCTACAAATGCGTCCACTTGATAATCTGCTGGGTTTGTTAAGCCTTCGTTATCAGTCATGTTGTTTATACCGTTTGACCATCTTTCAAATGCGTTTCTTAATTTGAAATTTGTATCATTTAAAACGGTAATTTGCCAAGCTTCAATTGTTCTATCGCCAGCAACTTTTATTTTTCTACCTCTAAACGGAATTTCAATTGCCGTAATTACCATACCCGGTAATTGAGTAGCTTTACATAAAAATGCTAACTCTTCTATTTCTCCACCAACTTGAGCGTAACCAGGGAAAGGCATTGTTACCTTAAACTGATTGGCTCTTGCGCCGCCGCCTGCAAGTTTAGCTTTGAAGTCATTAATGTTTGCCATTTTTTATTCTCCCCTATTAACCTGCAACTTCGTCAAAGCTGACGCCAGTTCGTGTTGCGACAAAAGATAAAGTGATAAAGTTGATACTTCTAGCAGGTTTAATGAAAATCTCCGCTACAAATTCATTTCTATCAATTACTTCGCCTGTGTTATTTGTTTCATCACATACTACTAAAAAGTCAGTAATACCTCTTCTACCTTGTACCTCTCGTAAGAATGGTTCCACGATATTTCTAAAGTTTGCTCTAGAAAACTCGTCATTAAATTCAAACAATTGGAATTTAGAAGCAGTTGATATTGCCTTCTCTAAAGTAATAAACAATCTTCTTACATTGATTCTATCAAATGCTGAAGGTGCCGATAATCCAGTTTTATCTCCGAATAACAATGTACCTTGTCCTGGTAGTGTTACCACAGGATTGATTCTTGCTCTGTACAAGTCATCTCTTTGAGTTTTATTTGGATTGAATGCTAATTTAACAGCGCCTCTAATTATACCTCTATTGAAGCCAGCTGGTGAAAACCAACTATCTGCAATTGAGTCTGTTCTTGCCGCTAAACCTGCAATATCGCCATTCAATGGTACAAATCTATAAATGTCAGCGTATCTATCATATTGATATTTGTATCCTGAATCGAATACTACATATGAAGATGATTTAATGCTGTTAAAAAATTCAACAACATTACTTGCTTGTGTTATAGCGCTTTGTACGCCAACTACATCACTTCTCTCTGGAGAAGCAAAGACAACACAATCTTTTCTATTTTCAGCAATAGTGATTAGGTTGTCAAGGTGTGTAGCTGTACATTTTCCAGCAATGATTAAACCGATATCTACCGTATCGCCATCTTCAAATTTTTCATAGGCAGTTTTTAATTCGCCTATTGAAGCTGCGTTTCCGTCGGAACCTGCAACTAAAGATGTTTGAGTTGGTGTATCAACAGCAGTAAAGGAAGTACCAGAAGCTGTTGAGCCCCAGTTTGTTCCTGAACTATTGTGATCCATCCAGTAGATGTAGTTTGATTTATTGTAGATTACATCTGGATAGTAGTTTGTTTCGCCTTGAGGACCTTTTGCGTCAGAAGCTACTGATAATTTTTCATAAACTTCTAAAATTTCGCCTTTAGTTCCTGTGATGTCGCCATCTTCATCTATTACAACCACATGAAGCTCATCACCTGATCCGCCTCTTGATGAAGCATATGGTGATGTTCCTGGTGCGCCTGCAACTAGATCGTAATGTTGCCATCTTCGTCTAATGTTTTGACCATTAGTTGGAACTGAATGTAGACCAGCACTATCGGATGTTCCGAAAAATCCTGGTTCCTCTTTTCTAACAAAACTAATATCATTTGTAGATATACCTACAACTCTATATTCATAACCTCCAGATTCTCCGAAGTTAACTATATCGCCGACTGCGATTCCAGAACCGTCTGTAGCAGTAATTGTAGTCTCGCCGACCGCCATTGAAGCGTCATTGATTGTTGTTACCGCTGTGTTTTCATAAGCAGTTGCTGAAGCACAAATAGAAACTTTTAATGAGTTTCCATGAGCGCCAGCTGTTCTTGCTGCCCATTGACCTACTGAACCTTGTCCGCTAGCATAATTATCTTGGTAATCTTGGGTGTTCTTAATGACAAAGCCTGAGCCTGACTCGACTGCGTTTGCCACTTCGTTGTTTTGTACTCGTACTACTCTTAAAGCGTTAGAGTATTGTAAAAAGTTAGCCGCACTAAAAAAATCTTCAAAATTTTCGTTGTCGGGCTTACCAAATACAGATACTAATTCCTGTTCACTTGATACCGTAATAATTTCATCAATTGGACCTTTGTTGAATCTTCCAGCAAAAGCGCCTGTTGATGTTGATACGGCAGGAATTATTCTTGTTAAGTCTTTTTCCTGTACGAGAACACCTGGTGATACTTGAAATGCCATTAGGTTTCTCCTTATTTACTTAATTAGCTAATTATTTTTTTCATTATTCGTATTATTCATACGCCATAGTCAAATTTACTCGTCATTGATATTTATAATATATGACAATTCTACTCTCCTTTACGCACTACAGGATGCCAGACGGTACCATATTCATCTGAAAATGGTTGTTCTTCAGGCGATACTATACCATCATCAACAAAACCAAAAGGCGCCATGTCAGCCTCTATTAATTTTGCTTGTTCTTCATATAACATCTGTCTAGCGTTAGTATTCGTTAACTCTTTAAAAAACGCCTGGTTTGACAACCAACCAAATATGACTAGACACATCATTAAATCATCATTACAACCCTCCTCCGCCATCCATGAGTTACCACGCCTAGCAAAAGTTGACATCTCTTCTATTATATGAAAATCGTTTGTTATGAGTTTGTCAGTTTCTATCAATGTTTTGATATTAGAGCAACCTATCTTTTTTATCTGTTTTGTCATTCTAACACCAAGTGAAGTACCTCTACCACTAAATTGAGCGCCAAGTATTTGACCTGCTCGGCCTCTTTGCGTTGTCATTAATATATTAGGGTACTCAATCTCCATGTGGAGTATTTCTGATATTTGTTGGCCAATATCATTTACTTCTATTAACACATGTGATTCGTTATAAGCTTTACTTGCTCTTGCGATCATGTGAGGAAATAATATTGGTTTAATTTCATTACTTCTATATTTCGCAACTACTTTATAAGGCATTTGAGAAACATCTAAAATAATAAATGCTGAGTAATCTTTTTCAACACCTCTTGCAACATCAACACAGGTAATATATGTTCTACCTTTTTTAGCCTCTTCATATACATCTAAACCTGCATTTGATTTTATAGGTTTAATAAAAGGCATTTGTTTTATTTTAGAAGCTGATATTAAAGTATCAACTGATCCTAAAAACTCACACTCAAATTCTTGTTGAAATTGCTCTGGTGATGTATTTCTTATTGTAGCTTCTTTCCACTTTTCATCTCTACCAGGTACATCTGACCAATGAACTTCTATAGGGATATAATCGTTCTTTTTAGTTTCTGCGTCAACCCATAACTTATAAAATTGATTCATACCTTTCGGTGTAGAAACTATAATCATTTTTGTGCTTTGACCAGATGATATGGTAGGATAAACTGAACTAAAAAATTGTTCAGCTATATTGGCAGGTACGAAAGCAAACTCATCTAAAAATATAATATTAAATGAACTACCTCGAATTGCACTTGAAGAAGTAGCAGCTGCCACAATTGTTGCTTTATTTTCTAATTCTATATTACCTTTGTTCCAATTTATTACACCTTGTTGTAACCACTTTGGTAAATTTTCATATGCTAGTTGCACTCTACTTAATATATCTCTAGCAGTAGATGATTTGTTTGCAAGTATGGCAATGTTTGAATTAGGATTAAACAATGCATAATGTAATAGATATGAAACCACCGTTGTTGACTTACCTGATTGTCTTGGTAGTTTGCATATTGTAAATCTGTTTTCATGTATAGTTTTAACAATCTTCTTTTGAAAATCATACATATCAAAAGGCACTAAGCCCTCATCTAAAGAAACAATCTGTATATACTTTCCCATAAAATATAAAGGATCGGCAGCACACTTTTGATATTCTACTATTTGTTCTTTAGTAAATTCAACCGGCGTATTTACTTTTTTAAGATTAGGATTACCTAGATATGCGTCTGACATTATATTATTACTCCTTCAATATGAGTATAACCAGCAATTCTAGCAGCTTTTACTCTTTGCGAGCCACGCCACACAGAAAACTCTTTTTCCAGATATGGTATACCGTTTGCACCACTTCTAGGTTTATCACTTACAACATGTTTTTTTACTTCTATAGGATTTAACATATCTTTACCATCTAAAATATCTTGTAGTGGTTGACCACTTCTTTCTGCAATAACTAAATTTTCTAATGAAAAAATTTGTTTATTCGGATGGTTCGCTTTTGCCGTCAATAATTTCATTTTCTTTTATCTTTTCTGCTTTTGTTTCTGGTGTTTTTTTATTTAACATCTTTTGTAATTCTGCTGTAGAACCAACAAACAAGGCATTTTTAATATTCGCATTGGCAGTTTTAGGTAATTCTTTTAAGTCTTTTAATTTTTTTTGTAAGTCTTGTAGTTTATCAACCGTTTGACCTACTTGACCAATTAATTGACCTGCTACTTCATATGCTCTAGGGTGTTGGCCTTCTTTTGCAATATCTAATATACCTTGTATTGCTTCTTGACCTTTTTCAATTAGATTATAGTAATTATCTCTACTATATTTGTAATCATTATCAACATCTGCTTTAGATTTATCATCTTCTCTTTTTACAGGTGGTGAAAATTCTTTAACTTCTTTTTTTTCTTCAGGCAAAGAGTTTAAGCCTAAAATTTCATTTACTTTTTCGTCCATGTTTGTCATTGCTATTACTCATCATTACCAGTTTTTGGATTAAATCTCTTACCGTCTGCAAAGAAATCAAGTGTTGTTGTAAAACCAAAATCATCATCTGCATTAGCAGTAGATGGATCAGGAACTACTATTATTCTTTCATCTCTAGCTAAAGGCGCTTCAGTATCAGCTCCTAAATCCGCTTGAACTTTTTTAACTACTTTTTGATTACTCATAGGACCAAATAGATATGTTTTTGCTGTAAAGTTTAGTGTATATATTACTGCTCTTCTATTTGTAAATGCACCATCATAACTATCTTCATAACTTACATTATTTAAAATAATAGGAACATCTCTTTTAATATCTAAATCAGGTATCATGTTTATTGTTACCGTATAATCTGGTTGAAAGAAAGGTACAATTTGTTCAACTATTTGTAATCCGTTTTCCGCTGTCGCTGTAAAACAAAATAAATTATAACTTATATTATAAGGCACCGGTGTATATTGATAATTTAAAACTTTACCCTCTTCACCAGTTTTTACTTGTCTAAACTTATGTACTTTATTTAACTTTCTGCTAGGATCATAACCTAAAGCAGATATTTCAAAACCAATTCTAGGTAAAGTTATTGCAAATTCTCTATTATCTAAACTTGGTTGTTGTTCTAATCTTGCTAAAAATTTTTCCTTTGGTGCATATGCTAAAGGCACTCTCATTCTTTTGGTAACAGCACCTGTACTTGAAGTTGTTTGAACAACTATATTATTAAATATTTGTCCAAAAGCAATTGTAAGTCTTCTTAATCCTTCGTTATAAAAATATTGTCCGAACATTATAAGTCTACCTCACCAAATGGGTTTCTTTCTGTAAAATCTAATATATCATCTGATAAAGAAGCTGTATCAAAACCAGCCGCCGTATCTAAATCTAAATTTTCTGCATATGTAGATTGTGTCTGTACAATTTCTTTTGGTTCATAACTTTCATCCATAAAGAATGATGGCTCACCTGTTTCTTTATCTGTTTCTAATAATAGTGAACCTGCGCCTGTATCAATTTCTGTACCATATTCTAATTTTGTTCTAAAGACTAATTCGTTTAATGAATACTTATCTTCAGCAGCGTCAATCGTATCAATGCCTGTATCAATTTGTTCACTTGAATATTCAAATCTAGTTACCTTTAATTTATAAACTGGTAATTGGCCTAATTGAAAAAATGGCTCTTGATCTTCTACAAACAATATTTCAAAAAAACTATTCATCAAAGGCATGTAAATAATATCGCCTTCGTTTGGTCTACCAGTTGCTATTAAATTTGCTTTGTTTCCAACAAAGTAATCCCATGATCTTTTAGCAACCATGAAAGTAGAATCTTCTCTAATTTCTAAACCAAATTTATTAATTAATTCTTGTTCGCCAGCAAAACCTTGAGTTGTTTCCATGTACATTTCACATAGATAAGAATGGTCAAATCTACTTGACACATCTTCGCCCATTACTAGGTCTCTATTTACTAATGTTCTTGGTAAGTAATATACATCTTGGCCGTAAATTTTTAGGCCTTCTACTATTAAGTCTTCGTGTAATCTTTTCTCGGCTTGATTGCCAATCCCTTTACCGCCTTGGAAGTAGTGATTAACTGGCATGACATTATCCTATCATCATGGCAGGGTTTAATTCGTATGATTTTCTAATTTCGTCCTCTAAATTTCTAATATCATCAAGAGCTTGTGAAAATATTTGAGCACCATTTAATTGAACACCACCTATCATTTGAACACCATCAAATTTAGATAAGTTTTGTCCCCATTGTTTTTTAAATAGAGCGGTTACATATCTCTTTAAGTATATGTCATTATAAACATCTGTATGAGTATTAGGGTCTAATTTTCTATATGCTTCTATGACCAAATACTCGTCAACTTGTAAATCATTTTTCCAATCCATATCAATGTATAATCTATTTTCATGTTGATTAAATCTCAATGGTTTTTCACCTACTAATATGTGATCTAAAAAATCTAAATGTCTTAATACAACATCATAATTTATTACACTTGTTGATGAAAAATCATATAAGTCATTTAATCTTAATTGATATCTAACATCAAATAAGTTTAAATTACCTTTATCTGAAAATGGAAATATATTGATAACAGAAACTATTGAACTAGGAACTATTAGATAATTATTATCTTCTATCCATGTTGTAGATGTAGAATCTCTAGTAGCAGTCTCCGAAGATGTACCTGTTAATCTAGTTTTATCTGCGTCTGTTAATTTATACTTTAAATATGTTCTTTTAATACCATCATAATGATATTGAGCAAAGTATTGTAAAGCCTCATCTATTCTATCTTCAAGTTGGTCATCATCAACATTTATCTCAATTACAGGCTTACCTAATGCTCTTAAAGCATATTGTTTTAAATTTTCTCTTGAAGCTGGTTCTGCCATTCTTATATCCCTTTGGTATATTTATAAGATTAATTATATCTTTGGAAATAGATTATCTGAGCAAAATAACTTGATATCCTCGTCTGGCAACCCTAGTGATTTCATCACTCTAGGAGTATGTGGATTTTGTTGTTGATGTTCACAATAATAGTTTTGTGCCTTAATTACATCTTCTTCCTTCTCTGTATTGTGATGATTTTGTATTTTATCAATATAGTTTTGTAGATTGCCTAAAGCCATATAACAAATTTGATTTATTTCTTGTTCAGTAGTAATATTACCAGCAGCTATCATTCCAGGACTAAAAATTTTCATAGCCCAATCAGGCAACTCTCTTGGTTTTGATGGTTTATACCATTTAGTTTCATAAACAAACCAATTAGTTAATGGGTGATCTTTTTGTAATAACGGACTAAAATCATGAAAAGCGCCGGTAACTTTATTTTTACCTGCAATAATATCAAAACCGTAAATAGGTCCGCCATTTGTTAAATGTGGAAATAAACATACATGAGCCATCCATAGTCCTTTTCTCTCTCTTACATCAACGACATCTACATGTGCTCTTCTAATATATTTGTTTTTCCAGGTTCGGTTAACCCAACCCAACTCCTCATTGTTGAATCGATCCATGCCTGGCTCATTGTATTCTTCTAAATGTTCGTTAAGAACCTCAATGGTTCTATCCTTCCATTTTTCTAATTTTTCCCAAATCATGCATTTCCTTAAAAAGTTTTGTAGCAGAATCAAAACAAAAATTTGCCTCTGCTAAAATATTTACCTCATATAAATTAAGGTAGTTGTTAATTATCTCTCTTACAATTCGTTTATATTCCCTAACTTGTTTATCTTTAAAAGTATAATATCTGTTAGGTCCAGGTGTTTTTCTTTTTATCATTTGACCACCTGATAAATCTCCTAAATGTCTCACATATATATGAGCATATAATTTTTCTGCGTCATCCATAATAGTATCTAGATGTTTGCAATATTCTTTTGTACTTTCTGTTATAAGTGGTGCTTCATCGCCTGTCCATAATTTTTTATAATCGTATTGAATGGCCTCTGCTCTTTGTAATCCTGGCGTTTGTTGAAATAAAGAATTATGCATACCATATTTTTCTAATGTTGAATAACATTGTAATTGGTTATACAAATAAGTAGCATAAACTTGTTTATCAATATTACCAGACATTAATACTTTGACAAATTCTTGTCTTTCAGCATTTTTATGTTTTTCCATAGTTAAGTCTTTTATATCATGTTGCCAAGTTGGTTCACCACTCATTTTGGATCCTTATCATTTTTTAATGTTTCTCTATCTATTTCTCTGTCTTTTACCATACAGAAAAAATCTCCTGCTAAACTAATTCTATCACTATCTTTAGCATTTACTTCTACACTATGTTTAATATGAGAAGGAAATACAACAAAGGTGCCTGGCTCAGGAACTATTGACCATCTAAAACAATTATTAGGTTGCATATTTAAATGTCCGTCATTTGCTACACCAACCATAAAATGATTTATTTCTAATCCCTCATCTGGATTGTATAGTGTTAAAAATCCAGAATCATCACCCTCTGATTTTGCAAAATAAACAAAAGAAAAATGAGAATGAACATGTCTATGAATAGAATTAAAGGCATGTTTTCTATTGATATTATACCATAATTCATTACAAGATATACTAAAAGGTTTCTTAATACCCATATGTTTTATATAAGGTATAATCATAGGAAACATTTTATTAAATAATTCTAACATACATTCAGGTAAATTTTTCATATCTCTTAAAGGTGATTGATAAGAGTTTATACCTGCGTTAGTTTGTTTTGTAGATTTTTCATTTTTCTCTGTTTTATAAATTTCTTCTATGATACTATCATTTAATTTTTTATCATAGATATTACCCTTTAAGTAATCTGTTTTAAATGGTGTTATTATTTCTGAACTCATCTTATATTTCTTCCGTCAAAAATTCTTTTTTCTCCGTTTTCATCTTGAAACTCAAAAGGTCCTCTAAAGTGATACCAACCTGTAGCAATATATTTGTCTTGCGTTGGAGATACGACACCTCTATGAATATGTGTATAGTCTGTAGGCCAAAAAACGGTTAATCCTTTTTCTGCATTTACAATTCTTTTTTGATATTTAAACTCTGTGCCACCTTGATCGGTTACCGTATTTAAAAATGTCATAAACACTAACATTCTATTTTGTACAGCATATGCGTCTCTTTCATGGTGCCAAACTTTAAAACCACCACCAGGTTTATAATGTTGTAAATTAAATAATGTATCTATATGCCAAGGACTTTGATTGTTTAATGCTGGAAAATCTCCTGTATAACATTTAACTGCTTGTGCTAATTGATCTAAATAAGCTCTAATTCTAGGGTCGCCGTTTGTAGGATGAACATACAAATCTGTAGAATCTTTTTTATCTAAATCAGGTTCATCTGCATTTCCATAAACACCTACTTGTTTTTCAGGATCAGGCTCATTAAAATATTCAATAACATCATCACATACTTTTTCATCAATATAATATCCGTGAATAAAATCACCTTTCCAATTATCTTTATGTGGTTTTAATTCCTCAAATTTAGAAGTGAAGTTATATACTTTTTGAGAATGATATGTGCCATCACTATTTCTAGATTCTGACATTAATCTTTTCCTTCAATACTGGTGCCTTTAAATGGATCAAATTGTGTATCTCTATTATTTTCATCATAATCCTTAAAATATCTGTCATTTAAAAAGTCGTATATACTAGGAGCTTTTTTTGCTTCTAATTCCCAATTCAATGCTCTTGCGTCTAGTTTAGTAATCGCTGGTTGCCATCTAATTTTAAATGTATCTAAATCATCTGAACAAGTTTGTAGCATGACTTCACATTTATCTATAGGCCAAAAATTTAAACCAACACCAATACATTGCATACCCTCATGTAATTCAAATCTGTTATCTCTTCTTCTAGCAAACATTTGCTTAAAACAAGGGTGACCATCTGCTGAATAATCTCTTTTCTGTATATCTCTCCAATATTTTGTGTCATCTCTATGTGATAATGCATAA
>VTLG01002508.1_pt1 | contig 28087 bp, 39 predicted proteins | sample 4694571 | NCBI WGS metagenome assembly VTLG01 (sample SAMN12604809, study PRJNA352737) | marine metagenome | biome: ENVO:00000447; feature: ENVO:00000209|ENVO:00000569|ENVO:01000036; material: ENVO:00002151; isolation source: viral sequences binned using virsorter ...
TTTGGAACAAATGTCGAGTAAAATGGCGCCAAATAAAAAACAGCTTAACACCATGGCAGCAGTTGCTGCTACGAAAGAGCCGGAATACTTTGATGAAGAAGGAAATAAAAAAGAACCAACAATGCGCGTATTATCACTCGGCGCAGGGGTTCAGTCATCCTGTTTGGCACTCATGGCGCAAGAAGGATTAACTAAACATAAACCAGACTATATGATATTTGCAGATACAGGGTGGGAACCCAAATTTGTATATGAGCATGTAGAATATTTAAAAAAAGCAATAACAATTTGTCCTATTATCACTGTAGAAAGAGGTAATCTTCGTGAAGACCTTATTAATGCAGCGAACCCAGAACCAGGGTCTAGAGAAGAGGAAAAATCGTTTGCTGGTCGTGTCCCAAATCCACCTTTATTTGCGGCACGTCCTAATGGTGGAAGAGTAGGAATGCTTTATCGTCAGTGTACACATGACTATAAGGTTATTCCTATTCAAAAGAAAATGAGAGAATTACTTGGTGTTAAACCAAGACATAGAGTTAAAAAAGGAACAGTTGTAGAACAATGGATAGGTATATCTACTGATGAAGCAATGCGTATGAAAAACGCAAGACTACCATGGTTAGTATCACGTTGGCCTTTAATAGAAATGAAAATGTCTCGTATGGATTGTTTGCAATGGTATCGTGATGTAAAGAAACATCCCATGCCTGGTAAATCATCATGTATTGGGTGTCCTTACCATCATAATGATCAATGGAAAAATATGCAAAAAAATTACCCAGAAGATTTTGCAGATGCTGTAGAAGTAGATAATTTAATTAGACATGGTTTAAAAAATACAGAAACAGAATTGTTTTTACATAAATCAGCTAAACCATTAGGTGAAATAGATTTCTTGGAACCAAAAAAACAACAAAGTTTATTTGGTGAAACATTTGATGAAGAATTCGCAGATGAGTGCGAAGGGTTGTGTGGAGTATAGTGGCTAAAGTAGGACTAGCAAAACACAGAGGAAGACGAAAGCTTGGTAGGAAGAAAAGAAAAAAACGATCTGCTAAGTGGAGAAATAAAAAAACCGGAAGGAAAAAATAATGACGCCAGAAATTATAAAAAAGAAGAAAGAAGATTTAGTAATAAAGCACAATACCCTTAAAGATAAGATAGAAGAGGGTAAAATTGCTATAAGAAATATGGAAGCACAGTTAAATGGTCTCGTTGGAGCTGTTCAATTATGTGATGATTTATTAAACAACCCAGAAGAGCCTAAAAAAGACAAATGATGGACGTTTGGGACCCAAAAGATAAACCGGCGGTTTTCAGCCAAATAAAAACCTTCATAATTGCCCGGTATCGGGGTTTAAGGACATGGGTGGTAGGATTCATCCCGGGGTTTTAGTGGTAAAACACGTTTGGCAGTGGTTTTGGGGTCATGATTATTTAAATAATAAAGTTAAAAATATTTATTATGGTCCGAGATTATCTTGGATGAAATTATTTAAAGAAAAGAAAAATGATAAAAAGAAAATTAGAAAGATATCTGCAGGTACTAAATAATATAGATGATCCACAAGATAAATTTGTTTGGATTATGGATTTTGGAAAAAATTCCAGACCTATGTCTGATTCGCTCCAGGTTAGAGAGTTTGAGGTTCCAGGTTGTCAGAGCCAAACATGGTTGGTCCCGCATTTTATTGAAGATAAAATTTATTTTACTGCTGATTCAGTTGCACTTATATCTAAAGGCATGGTCTGTCTCATTGCGGATGTGTATAGTGGCTCGAGCGCCCAGGACATTAGAGAGTTTGATCAAAAAGAGTTTGACAAAATGAACCTTAATACATTATTAACCCCAGGAAGAAATAATGGCGTTCATAGTATGCTAAAAAAGGTTAAGTTCTATGCAAAAAAAGAAGATAATAAAGTGGCTGTTTAGATCCTATGTCGTGTGGTCTTTATCTTTAGATGCGAGTATAGTTGTAGGTCTTATATATTACTTTTTTTTAAGATAATACGCCTATTACCCAAAGTGTTCCAAAGAAAATATAAGCAAAAGTAACTGGTTCCATTATTTATCGTAAATTTTGTGATATAGGTTTTTAAAAAATTTTTTAATAAATCTATTTATCATCATTTTAATATAAAATCTAGCTATTCTTATAGGAATAAGCACTGGTGTAGCTAAAAATTCAAGGAATAATAAAGCCACATCAACAGAGGCATCTATGACGTTATCCGCGTTCTTAAAATGAGCTTTAATCCCACTTAGCTTTAGCACGGAGAGACCATCTTTCAAATGCTTCTTTATCTATTTTTTTATTCACCATTGTAGCACCTTCTGGTATTTCGTTGTAAAGCGCAACTACTTCACCATCTTTTATTTCTACAATACCTGGACCACAAAAAGCATCTTTAACAAATTCTGTTTTCTTTTTCTTCATTAATCTTACTTCTTTCATACATGCAGATAGTGATTCCATAGGAATATACTGTGTCATTTGAGTTTTTTGATCATTCATGTTTCCGAAAACGAACATAAGAATCACGCTAATGATTTCCATTGTTTGCCTCCCTTAGTTTATCCTTGAGCTTCTCCACATCCCCAATTAGACGTTCTATATCCTGTTGAGCTCTCTTAATATTCACGGTATTTGACATCATTGACTCCATTTCTTCAGCCATACCCTCTTGCTGCTGGGCCATAAATTCAATTAGGAGGTCCTGCTGAGCATCCGCGGGCAAAGAGCCTAATTCACCTCTTGGCCATTTTATGCGAAATTCCGTGTTTTTTGTAAGATCTGCTTCAGATAGTGTAACACGAGTTTCCAAGCGATTTAAGCGCTCCTGGATCCCAAAAAAGGCCCAGACGCCAATGCAAACAGCGGCTACGATCGAGATTAAATTTCTCGCTGGCATGCTGATGCTGGTTGAATCCGATAATTTCATATTATCCTCCTAAAGGATTTTCTAATGCTCTTTTAATCCTTTTATCTATTTTTTCTTCTAGCTCTTTTTGAGATAGTTTTATTTTTTCTTCTAATTTTTTCATGTCTCCTTCAAGTGTATCAATAGTATCTTTAAGATCTTTTGCATTGTCTCTAGAATCTTCTTTTACTTGTTGCTCTACATCATTAACAATTGATTCAACTCTTCTCACATCTTGACGTAGATCATTCTTAAGTTCATTGGCTACATCAGATACTAATCTTATTTCTTGCATCATCATTTCCATTTCACCCATTAACATTTCAATTTCTGTTTGTAAAAGTTCTGTCTTACTAGACATTTCTTCTTTTGTTAGTGCAATATTTTTGTCAAATTCAGATAGATCTGGGGCTACGTAGTTCTGTATCTGTTCTTTCATGTTAAGGTAGTCTTTATAAAATTCAAAGCCACCCCACAATGCACCACCAGCTGTGGTTAATGCTGTAAGTATGACAAAGATTTTGCCACCTCTAAATTTAATACCACCTACTTCTACTTCTGCCATTGAGAATCCACCATATCATTCATTAATCCATCGCTGCCTCCAAATAACAAATAAGCTGCAATGTTATTATCTGATATGGTTGTATCAGGTAATGTTAAATCTGTAAAGAACCCAGCACGGTCACTCAGTGCCTGCTGGGTCTCAAAAAATGTCTTTGTATTACCAAGAACTTGCATGACTATAAGGGTTTTTGTTTGATTTGCTGAGTCATATTTACCCTTATCTCCCATTTTCTTTACAATTTTTTTAGCAGCTTTTTCTTTTTGCTGTTGTTTTTTAACGGGTTTTTCTACAGGCTTCTCCTTGTCTTCAGCCTTATCTTCTGATTCATCCATATCGTCTTCGCTTCCTTCATCCTCAGAAGTCTCTGATGAGCTTTCTTCAGCTTCTGGCTCCTCTGCCACATCTTCACTAGGTTCTTCTGCAGGTTCTTCAGTTTCTTCAACAGGTTCATCATTTGTTTCCTCCATTTCAGGTTCAGCTTCTGGTTCAGGCTCAGTCATAGATTCTTCCATCTCTGGTTCTGTTTCAGTTGCTGTTTCAGGTTCCATCTCCGGTTCTGGCATATCCATCTCCGGTTCCGGCATGTCCATATCTAATTCTGCCACTTCCATTTCTGGTTCTGGCATATCCATATCTGGCATGTCAATATCCATTTCCATCTCTAATTCCATTTCTAATTCTATTTCCATACTAGCCATATCCATTTCCATTTCAGGCATGTCTATATCAAAATCCATCTCAAAGTCCATTTCAAAATCCATCTCGAAATCCATTTCCATTTCATATTCAACAGTTTCATATGACATTTCCATATCTGGTTCTTCAAATTCTGGTTCAAAATACATATCATCACCTGGTGCTTCTACAACATCATTATGTTCAAATATATTTTCAACAATATCAATTACTTCCGTCTCTGTACTACCACCGTATGCTACCCACATTTCAACGCTAAGTATATGTTCTGTTACTATTGTATTAACCACGTTGTATAATACATTTATTTGTACATCATCAAATAGCGGTCCAATTGCCAGGTTGATATCACGTCCACCTACCTCCACAATTATTTTTGTTATTGTACCTGCAAAATCAAATCCACCTGAGTATTCTTGAAATCCGCTTGACACACCAGACTCTGATAGTATGTCTGTGCCACTAAAAACAGATGTATTACCATTTTTACCTGTAACGTGCATGTAGATACGATCTTGTGCATCACGTTTGTCCACTTTTATTGTGTAATTTGTTCTCCCTCCGTTCTCTATATCTAATTCTGAAATATCAATTGTGTTAATAAATGTTGTACCCATTCCTGATACACCCATTGTTGATGTACTATTGCCACTACCTGTTATTTGTGCACATTTATCTGCTCCAAGATTGTAGCAGCTGTTGCCTGAGGGCATTGATGCGGGGCCCTGGCCTCCCCAGTCTATATCCATATCACCTTCATACTTAGATGATACATAATCATTATCACCATCAAGTATATCACCTGAATCAGGATTTGTTGTAGTTACTGTTGTGGTTGTAGTTGTAGTTTCTGTTGTGACTGTATAGCCATCAGCCTCATATTCAATTGTTTCTACTTCGTCTACGACAATTGTTTCTTCAACACCTGGAGTACATAATCCTGTTGCAGTGACAGGACATTCTGCTTTAAGGGAAGAAGGCCACGATGCCAGAATGCATAGCCATACCAGCAATAATAAACTTGAAGAGTTTTTGTCCATCCGTTAATCCAGTTGTTTGTTGTTCTTTTTGTTCAATTTCTATTTTCTTAAATACTAATGATCCTTCAGGGACCATATCAGGATTTTCTTTCCATCCTTCTTTTGCTTCTTCACCAATAGCACCCATGTAAGGACAATATGTTCCTGCCATATGCATAGCATCAAATACTCTTGGATCAGCACAAAGCGTTGATACTGCTGCAACTTTCATGCCCATAGAATAGAGAGATCTAGATAATTTTATACGTTCACAGTTTTCATCAGTGATTGTGATCCCCGACGCAATTCCCAAAACCTGGGTTTGTACGGCGGTTGACGCTGCAGTCTTACATATATCTGAGTTATTAACCACTACTGATGGTGCATTTGCGGTAGGTACGCTTTTATCAGTCACTACCGTCGAGCTCACCGTGTTCGTATCAGCGCTATTTACATCTGTTGATATTGCAATAACGGTGATGGCTGTTAATAAAATAAATAACGTTTTCATAAACTTAAGTTATGTATACCTCTTATAGGAAAAGAATTAAAGGGTAAACAATATCCCATAGTCTTTAAATTTTCCTTATATTCTGCGGATTTTGACTCATATACATTAAGATAAGTTGTCAGTGCTTGCATACATTCTTCTTCATTAGGATATAAAAAAGAATTATTTTTTACTGAAGGCATACCAGGCATTGATATTACTAAATATAATATCCATACTTTAATTGTCATTTTTGTTCTTTAAGTTCATAAAAATAATTTGTATCATCACCAGCTGTCCATTTGCTTTCGCCTTCAACTGAATAATATTTTGTTGACACCTTAAAATCAGGTTGCAACATTTTTGATGGTGTCATGGATTTTTCGTAAAATAAACATCTATTATTAGGTTGGGCAGCATAGTGTCCATTATCTAATTCTAGGATATTAAACGATTTGTGCTCCTCTGGGACCTCTGAGTAACTTACATTAAGGATATTTGTATCCGCATGGCAACTATCAATCGTAAATAAGTATTTACCATAGTACCATTTCTTTGATGGTGCAAGATATTTACAACGTTCTCCTAAATTCTTTTTTTCTATTACTGTAATGTGATAACTAAAACAATCCCACAGTTCTAGTTCTTCTAGTTCGAGATTAAGCTTAATATCAGGAGAATTAACAAAAGCACTGATAGGGAGCTTATCATATAAAGCACCATATTCCGGCAAATACGTTTCAAAGTAGAGCGATCTGCCTTGGATTGACTTAACAGATATCCAAACACCTTCTACAAGTTCTCCATGTCCTTTCTCATGATCATATAAATACTCCTTTTTAACGTATACCTTAATTGGTGGTAGATTTGCTACTAGAAACGCCATTCCCTCTCATATAATGTTTATGTGGCTCATATTTTAACCATTTTAGTAGTTTTTTCCAGTATTTTCGCATGTCCTTGTATAAAATGGGACTCTAGCACTACGAATGAGTGCTAAAGTCCACCGAGATGAAATGAAGTTGAGAACTATATGTGTACATTATGTGGACAAAATACGCAAGAAAAAAATGCTTGACACGATTTTCAGCATTTTGAGGTTAAATAAATGTTCCTATTGACAACATTTGTCCTTGTTTTGTTCATACTAATATGCTATAATAGGTCATACGAAAGAAGAGTATGTCAATTGCAATTGATATATCCTCCTGGCTGAACAACAATCGCAAAGTTGTAAGGCATAGGGCACCGGTAACAATGTCCAAATGGATTAGGGACTGGAGTTTTAGTTCTGAAGTACTCGTTAAGTTTAGGAAACTTGATTTGTCGGGAAAAGGTTGAGGGTGACCACAAGATAATCCCTCGGAGGCTTTTGTATTATGAGATTGAGATGATAGAGAAATTATTAAATATGTTAAGTATTAAGAGATTTGAAGAGTGGATTAATAAATCCAAAACAGGTGATAAGGTTACTTACTACCGTGGATATATTATGGCTCCACATTTACAAAAATTCTCACCTACTACAGATGAGAGACGTGTTAATAGTTTAAAAAAACGCGTTCAACATGCATATAATCACAATCTCGTTACACTTGTGCAAAGAAGGCACGGTGATCTTGATTATGAATATATAGCAGTGAGGATTTGATGTGGACATTATTTTGGTTTTTATTAGTACCAATTAAAATAAGTATATTAATATTAATTTTAGGGATGATAATATGATTGGATGGTTGATTGGAAATGTAATTTGGATTGTAGGACTAGTTGTTGTTGCATCCTGGTTACTTAAGAGTTGTGGTTTATCATGAGTCCGTTTGATGATTGGGTAATGGACCACTACGAAAAAATGTGGGAAGAACAAGGTGAAGAACAAGAAGAACCAACGGAGGATGAAGTATGACTTTAATAGAAACTTTTTTATTTGGTGTATGTTTAGGTGCACTATGTGCTGTATTTTTTTATGTGGGATGGAAAATGGGCATACAAAATTATTTAAAACGTGCACGTGAGCACGTTGAAAAGTATGGTAATAAACTATGGTAGACACACCGGAGGAAAAAAAATATATAGCCGAGCGTGATAAGTTAAGAAAAGAAGAACCACGCAAATGGGACCACATACAAAAAGAGCGTGATAAAATACGCGAGAAGAAGGCGTCCCAGGCCCTTGCTGATGCAGAAGCAATTAAAGAATTAGATTATACACCACCAACAGTAACATTTGAACAACCACCTGAAGGCACAGAAATAGGTGGCATGAAATCTTTTCATGTTGAAAAGGGTGAAGAAAAAAATACATATGAGATTACAACTAAGCGTGAAATAACTTTTACATATATGATTCGTGCAAAGAATGAAGAAGATGCAATGATTCGCACACTTGGGTTTGTAAGCAAGGATGGTAGTGGACAACGTGAGGATGTTAAACGCCCAATGTATTCAAGTAGACCATTTATACGTGAGTGGATTGATAAAATAAAGAAGGTAGGATGAGCGAAGAATTAAAAATAAAATTTGATATATATCAACCATTTGGCCCAAGTATTTTAAGAACCACATTACCACAACAATTTGTTAATTTATTAAATGCTGAAGCTGATCGTATATTGCATGATGAAAAGTTAAGTAAGGAACATGATTGGTCACATAATTTAGCAGGTAATGTTAAACAAGAAGTTGCAATTTTACCTACTAATATTCCAAATTTTTGTGAATTTCTTGCGGCAATGTCAAAGCAATATTTTATAAATACTATTAAATCAGATCCGGTTGAAAATAGTAAAGTTTCATTTAGAGCATGGATTGTATCACAGTACGCAGGTGATTTTAATCCTATGCATATACATGATTCAAATTTATCTGGTGTTGCATTTTTAAAAGTACCACCAAAATTTGATGAAGAATATGAGAAAGAGGATCATCACAAAACAGCTGGGTGTTTAGAGTTTCTTGGATCAATGCCAAATCATTTTGCTAATCATAGTTATTTAGTTAAACCAAAAGTTGGAGATTTTTATTTATTTCCTTCATGGCTTACACACCAGGTGTATCCATTTAGGTCAGAAGGTGAGCGACGTTCGCTTGCATTTAATATACATTTTACATTTGATGCGCCAGTGAAAGGAGTTGATGTATGAAAGAATTAACAGATGCAACGAGGCAAATGAATCAGATTCTTCATCAGTGTGAAGAGGATGGTGATACTTTTGATACAACATTAAATAAACTTAGTAGAGTTAAAGTACACGGTGTTATATTTCCTACACTTATGTTAATGGAAATTATAGATAAGTTTGCTGAAGGGTATAAAGAACGACAGAAGAAAATTGAAATACCAGCAAGTGAAGAAGAATTACAAAAGAAGTATGCTAAGGCATCAGCTAATTGGAATAGTAAACTTAATTAATGGAAAAAAAAGTAAAAATTGGATATCAAGATATAGTTATAGAGCGTGAGACATCCACGTTTCAGAAGCAATCTGATTGTTACGGTGAGTATGACCACCGTAAGAATAGTATTACTATTCAAAATGGGTTATCACCGCTTGATGAGGCTAATACATTGCTGCATGAAATAATACATGGTATAGCGTATATTAATTCACTAACGCAAAGTGGAGAGCCACTAGATACGGAGAATAAAGAAGAAGTGGTTGTTAATACGCTCACCAATGGCCTTGCCCAGGTGTTTAGAGATAACAAGTGGCTACTTCCATATTTCAAGGATAAATTTAAATAATGCAGACATATGAGATTAATTTGTGGCTTGATAAAAAGATTATTGAGAAGATTGTTAAGCAATTTGAAAAGGATGAAGATGTATTAGATTATATTAAAGATAATTTTGATACTGATCCAGATCCAGAATTTCCTGCATTAGATCCAGAGCGTGGATATGTAAGACCTAAAGCTTCTAAATACATTATTACATGGGCTAAGGTTCATACATATATAAGGAAGAAAGGACCAACACGAATTGAGTTAACTGATGATGAAAAAGAAATACAGAAGACATTAGAAGCATCAATTACGAAGGAAGCAATTGATGAATGGGGTAAAAATGAAATGTTACGTGAAGTAAGAAAAGATTATTGGAGTCATCCGGATGCAAAAGGCCTCGAAGAAAAAAGATAAACAAGGACTCACACCTCGTCAAATGGAGGTGTATAATCTCATCAAGGATTATATTAACGCAAATAATTTTGCCCCGTCGTATGAAGAGATAAAACAGCTTATGGGCTCGAGGTCCAAGGCCCATGTGCACGCTTTTGTACATCAATTAATTAGAAGAGGATGGATAGGAAGAGGAAATGGCAGAAATCGGTCAATTTATATTTTGTAATGTGGCACTACTAGTGGTATATTTGCTCAAAAGTTTTTTTTATTTTGTTACCGGGGACCAAACTGGTGCCACAGTGACACAATTGGTGATTAAACTATATAATTCAATGACTTATGTTGTGGCACCTATGTGTCACTACTCTAGACGACGCAAGGCACTTTTTTGTTTTTTAGAAAATAAAATGAGTAAAAACTCAACTATATTGCGGGTTATAGCATGGTAGATAAAAGATTAAGAGGTGACACAAGTAGTGCCACAAATATGTCAAAAAAGTATCCAATCAGAGCTGATGGATTGACTGATAAACAACGTGTGTTTGTTAAGATATATTCTGAGAATGAGGGTAGATTGACTCCAACAGAATGTGCAAGGCAAGCTGGGTATAATGAAGATAGTGCTAATGTGAGAGCATCAGAATTATTGAATGGTAAAAGATACCCAAAGGTTGTAGAAGCTATTATTCAAAGAAGAGCTGAAATAGAGAAAACACACGAGGTAAAATTAAATAAGCATGTACAAGAGTTGGCTAGACTGCGTGAAAAGTCTCTTTCTGAAAAGTCTTATTCTGCTGCTGTTAATGCTGAGCGGTTGCGGGGGCAAGCTGCAGGATTGTACATCGATAGAAAAGAAATCAGAACGGGTTCTATTGACTCTATGTCTAGAGAAGACGTTTTAAAGCAATTAAAAGAGTTAGGATTAACAGGTGAGTTTAAAGAAGAAGGAAATAAAACTATCATTCAAGTCGAAGAGAAATCCAGTAGCGAAGGACCTAAAGACATCACGCCAGTGGAGTCAGAAGATAGTAAAGAACAAGAAGAAGTATGACCGTAAAGACGGAAACAAATTTTTGGAAGACTTTAAAAACATACTTAGAGGGTGGTAATTATATTGTTTCACGCCTTGAAAGTTATGTTACGCCAGGATTCCCAGATTGCTTAGTATTTCATAAGGATACAGGTTTCTTTACACTTGAGTTAAAAGTGCTGGGAAGTAATAATAAAGTGACCCTATCTCCGTTTCAAATTGCTTGGAATATGCGTCATGCATTGGCAGGAGCACCATCTTACATCCTGCTTAGCCAGCCTGTCAGTGGCACAGTCAAATTGTTTCACGGATGTAAAACCAAGGACCTCGGCGAAAACAACGCGTTTAATGTACCCGGGTTATACGAAGGAAGTCTCACGGACCTCGATTTTGTCAAACTCCTCAAACTCCCAAACTCCCTATAGTTTAAATCTTCTTGGTCCAAGGGCCACGGTCCTGGAGCTGGCGGGCGCCCGGCGCGCAGCTGAGCCTCCTGTCAAGTTCAAACTCCCAAACTCCCTATAAACTCTACCTTTTCCGTGGAGCTCGCATCACGCTGCTGAATCCCGGGCCCTGGATGCAGCCAGTCATGCTGGTTGGAAAGTTATCCACAATTAATTTAAACTAATTGTAGATTTCGTGATTCGGAAATGTTATAATAAGACAATTCATTAAGAATTAGAAATGGAGTTACTATGGATAAAGATTTAATTCATGTCTTGGAAAAGATTGCCAATGGCATTGAAGAAAGCAACGATATATTAAATAGGATTGCGAATCACTATGATGGGGTTGTTCCTGTTATGACACGTAATGCAAATCGTGTGGAGAAAGCACACATGGAAGTTGAAGAAGATAATCGAAGTCCTTTGGACAAGATGTATGAAGGTTTGTTTAAGCCACAAGAAAATTAACCCATAGGTTTGGGGAGCTCAAACTCCCCAAACTCCCTAGTGGATAACCTGTGGATAACCTGTGGATAAGTTCGCCCGGGGCCCGCGGGACAAAACTCCCAAACTCCCAAACTCCCTTATGTAAAAATCGCAGAAGTCTGGGGTTTTTGTTCCAGCTGAGTTGCCCGGCGCGCGCGCCGGGAGTTCCCTCCGTTACCTTTGGAATAAAAGGTAGGAAAAGTGGGAAAATATTTAGCCCGGGACTTGACTTCCGGATCCAGGATGCGTATATAACAGGATGCAGCAGGAGATGCTGCAGCTAGAAAGAAGAAAGGATTAGAATGGACTGAATACTTGGATTACTGATACCTATCAAGTGGGTCGTGATAGTCATGGTCCTATACTTTGTGGTCTCATCAGTGTTTTAAACTCCCTAAACTCCCTTAAACTCCCAAACTCCCAATGAACCATTTTGCGTGGTCCGTGGAGCTGGGCCTGTAACGCACCGGGCGCGCCGGGAGTTTACTTCAGAGTTTGGATTCGTAAATTAGTTATCCACAAGAAATGTGAAAGAGAGGTTGAGATGTCATGCATTTGATGATATAATAAGATTAAGAATGAGACCTGTAAGATAGCTACTTACGAAGCTAGGATATATGAGAGAGTCGCCTAGTCATTCTACTAGTTTGAGGCAAGATAAACGGTGTTAATCGGCTCTTGCCTCAAAAAGAGATGGTAATGGAGTTTAGTCCTTGCTCGGTTGGCCAGTAGTCCGTTCTAAACTCCCAAGCTCCCCAAACTCCCAAACTCCATAACAAATATAATTGATTTAGTTGTCCACCTGCTGCCCGGGCGTTGCCTCCTTCAGGAGATGCTGATGTCAAGGCATAAAAAAAGGGCGAATTAAATTCGCCCTTTGTTGAGATTAAGTTATTAGAAAGAGGTTTAACTTAACCCCAATCTTTTCATTATGTATCCAACGTCAGATTGTAAGTGCTTTAATAAGTCAGTTGATTGAACATCATCATCTTTATTTATAGCAACCCATTCAACGACTGAATTACATAAAACACCACAGATTAGTTTCCAATCTGCTGATGTTTTTTCTGGTACTTTAGCATTAATCAAGTCATCTAACTCTCCTGTTGCTTTCTTGTCTTTAACCAATTCCACTAATGACTCCATTAATGGTTGGATATTGACGTTGTTCATAGTAATTAAATCTTTTGCCATTTTATACTCCTGCAAAATAATAGTTTGAACATCTGTCACTAAATGCACAGATAATAATAGTGAAGTAGTAAATGGCGATTATCATCGCCACAAACACAGTAAATTCTAGTATTAATTTGAAGTATCTCATACTTCTTGTCCATTGATTTTAGTAATAGTTAATGGATTAATATTAGCCCAACGTCTATGTTGAGGTAGTAAGCCATTACCAACACGATAAGCAAGAACATAATCATTATGTTCTTTAACATTGGTTGGAACAGGATTGTTGGTATGTCGCCAAGCAAATCCACCTAGTATTCCTCTTTTAATTTTAGAAATACTACCAGCATTATTAACCCATTCGCAAGAAAAGAAACCCATACCTACTTTTCTTTTGAATTCTGATTTAGTCATATTTACCTCTTTCTATTTCTATCTACCTTGTATCATAGCTAGAAAATAAATGTTGTTGTATTATTGCAACAATGCACATTAGTTGTGGATATCCTGTGGATAACTTTCGCCCGGGTGCGACACTTTGTCGCGCGGCATTTTGTCGCAGGCGCCCGGGCATCCTACGCTCGCTTGCGCTCGCGCCCGCTAAACTCCAAGACCTGCGCAAACGACGGGGGGCAACCCCCCTTTTTTCCTAAAGCATGCTTTATTTTTGTTTGGGTAAGTCTGAGGGTGACAATCATGTATAAAAACGTTATAAGGTACCCTACTTAAAAAATTTTTAAAAAATGGAAACCGTTTCTAAATTAGAATCACTAGATACGAATACACTGAAGTTGATTCTTAAAAACAAGCTGGAAGAAAAGCGTGAAAAAGCGCAAGGTGACTTCCTTACTTTTGTTAAGACAGTTTGGCCTGAATTCGTAGAAGGTAAACATCATAAGATATATGCAGAGAAGCTAAATCGTATTGCGAGTGGTGAACTTAAAAGACTTATTGTCAATATGCCACCAAGACATACAAAATCAGAATTTGCATCAAATTTATTTCCGGCGTTCTTCATGGGCCGTCATCCAAAAGCCAAGCTCATTCAAACAACACACACGGGAGAATTAGCAATCAGGTTTGGACGTAAGGCAAAGAACATGATAGAATCAAGTGAATATGAAAAAGTTTTTCCTCACGTTACCCTCGCTGCTGATTCAAAAGCTGCTGGGCGTTGGGAGTCTAATCATGGTGGTGAGTACTTTGCTGCTGGTGTTGGTGGTGCTATTACTGGTCGTGGTGCCGATTTACTTATTATTGATGATCCTCATTCAGAGCAAGATGCTCTTTCGCCGAGTGTCCTAGAATCACATTACGAGTGGTATACTTCTGGTCCACGTCAGCGTTTACAACCTGGCGGTGCCATAGTAATCGTAATGACAAGATGGTCTATTAAAGACCTCACTGGTAAATTGCTCGAGGCCCAAGGCAAAGATGATATGACAGATAAGTGGGAAGTAGTAGAGTTTCCTGCAATTATAAATGATAAACCTATGTGGGGTAATTTTTGGACCATGAAAGGTTTACTTGGTGTCAAGGCATCTATTCCCTTAACCAAGTGGCAAGCACAATGGATGCAACAACCAACATCCGAGGAAGGTGCACTTATAAAACGTGAGTGGTGGAAGAAGTGGGAAGATAAGAAGATTCCAGAATTACAATATATTATTCAATCATATGATACCGCATTCAGTGCAAAAGAGACAGCTGACTATTCAGCTATTACGACGTGGGGTATATTTACGCCACAAGAAGGTGGTAAACAAAGTATTATATTATTGGATGCTAAAAAAGGTAGGTGGAATTTTCCTGAACTAAAAGCAAAGGCACAAGAGGAATATAAGTACTGGGAACCAGAGGTTATATTGATCGAGGCCAAAGCGTCCGGGTTACCACTTACACATGAATTACAGAAAGCTGGAATACCAGTTATTAACTTTACACCAAGCAAAGGAAATGATAAACATTCAAGAGTGAATAGCGTGGCACCGCTATTTGAATCTGGGGCAGTATGGGCACCCACAGAAAGACGTTGGGCAGAGGAAGTCATAGAGGAATGCGCCGCATTTCCTTTTGGCGATCACGATGACTATGTGGATAGTACGACACAAGCGTTAATGCGCTACCGTCAAGGCTATTACGTAGAACTGAAGGATGACTTCAAGGAAGAACCAACGAATGAACGACGAAGACAATACTATTGATAGAGGCGAAGCGGATGTAACCGCATTTGATCTTCTCAATCTAAACAAACCAACTCCCTTTACAGAAAAACTGGAAAAAACCTATGCTTTAGAGGATGAGAAAACTCAGGGTTTGGCTAGATTTATAACTGGGCTTCCTTTGGAAGCAGCTGGTCTTGTTAAATCTGCATTAATAGAACGTGGTCCTGCTACTTTTTTTCAAGAAACATTTGGAACAGGTGAAGAAGGGCAAGTTACAATTTCTTTTGATGATCTCCTAAAAGATGAAGACTTATTGGTATATTTAAATAATATGGAAAAGACATTTCAAGAAAATGAACAAGATGAATTTCGTGATTTTGAAAAAGAGCTTATATCAAAATACGATGTTGATAATGCTAAGGACGCCATATTATTAGACTTATTAGATGAAGATGAGTTAATTAAATATAACCAATTATTTACTAAGGCCAAAGATCTAGGAACCTTGGAGAATCCTGGATCTTACCTAAAAAATTATGATGATAGAACAATTACATTTGATAGTGACTTATTTCCTAAAGTAGCATTTGAACCAGATGCTAAAATTATAGATAAAGAAAAAGGAGAGGTAGGGTTCCCTTATTTAGGAAAATATGGTTATAATGATGAAGGAGAATTTGTTAAAAAATTTAGTTCCGCATTTAGACCTTTTGATGAAAGTGAAGAGGGATTAGGTCAATACTCAGAGTATATTCCTCAATTTATGAAATCATGGCAAGATTATTCAATGCCTGAATATTCTCCTGACCCTGAATTATTTAAAGATCCAGGTTGGCAAATGGGTGCAGCTTTTACAGGGATAAAAGGAGCAGCACCAATTATTAGAGGAATTGGAAAAAGAGCTAAACCTATATTTCAAGGAATTGGAAACTATTTAAGGGGTGAATAATGGGTAGTCCTGTAAAACCAATTGTTAATATATTTGAAACTGGAGCTGATCTCATAAAAGGTAGAAAAAGTTCTTCTGCTTTAGAACCTATTAAGGCTAGTGACGTACCACTTATGACTATTGACGAATTATTAGCAGCACCAGTTACCAAAGTAGATGATACAAAAACAAAAAAGGAATTTAAAACATCCAAACCTTTACCTGATACACTTGCGACCATACTTTCAAAGGAGGCAAAAAATGTAGATTTTTTATCAATGGATAATACTGCAGTACAGAAATATTTATTTGATATGACTGGTCATTCTTTTGACACTTCCGCCATTAATAAAGCAAGAATTCAAGTAGACCTGCCCTCTCCTGGACATATGGCTAGAAAAATAGGTGATCCTTTAAAGGAATTTTTTTCCACTATTCCAAATATTGATACGTTGCTTGTAGATGAAATTTGGGCATTGCCAGGAATGAGGAAATTTGAGGACCAAGGCATTAAATATAGTAATTTTAAAGTTAAGTTAAGAGAGTTCAGGCCGGCCTCTTCGGCAGAAGTTCAAAAAAAACTGTATCAGACTGGTCGAAAGAAGCAATCCAATATAGCTAAAAATCCAGAAATGGAAGCCGATATAAAAAAATTTTTAACGGAAAATGATCATAGAACAATAAGCAATTCTGATATTGTTGAAGCGTTCCCACAGTACAAGCATCTTCTCAGTTCAGAAGATAAAACTGGTGTATATTATGGTCCCTTAAAAAGTTGGAGAAAGAATAATAATTTACAAAGTGAGTTAGCTGCTCCTGGTAAAATAAAGAAGGATTATAATCCTCTTTTATTTAAAGGAAAAAAGACAAGAGATCCTGAGCTAAGCAAAAAAGCCAATCCTATTAAGCATCTTGATTTTTTAACTGACAAAGTAACTAAGGTCATTGATGAAGCGGCAGGAATTAAAATAGATAAAAAACGTACTAAATTAGTACAGGCCCATTCCTTGGGTTGGGGTAGACTTGTGAATCCTGTTGATTATAAAATGATAAAAAGCAAAATGTTAATGATTCCTGATAAGTTTTTAACGGAATTAGAAAGTGCTAAGTATTTTTTAACTAAAACATTAAATAATAACCAAAGGTCAATTGAGAATAATCTTATTAAATCTTTACTTAAAAAATATGATCTTTTAGGGCATCGTTTTAAAGTAAATAAAAAAGGTGACAAAGGAAGTTGGACAAAAGATGAGGTGCAATTGGGGGATAATTCTAAGATAACTTTAAAACAGATAGAAACTGATATTGAGAAATACAGAAAAGAACTTTTTGATATGGATGCTCAAACAGTTTTTTATAATCCTATTACAGATAAATTAGTAACATATGGAAAACCTATTGATGAAATACCTGGATTGGCCAATTTAGCACATCAAGTTAAAACAGGATTAAAAAAAGAAGAAGGTGGACTTATTCGTCCAAACATGGCATTAGGAGGAGATATGGCACAATTTACAGAAATGGAATCCGTAGTTCCTGATTTAAATCCAGACGAGGCGGAAGTACAGCTTGCAATGAGTTTCAAGAACCCATTTAAGTTGAAAAAAACACCTCCACTTATTGATGATGTGGACACGAATTTAAAAATCACGGACCAAGGCCCAGGAACAGCAAAAAAAGCAACACAAACCCATACGCTTGATGCTGGTGTAGGCTCAGATTCTATTTTTTACTTAAAATCAGACCTAGAATTGGCAAATGCGGTCCAAGATAAGATGACAGGACAGCAATGGCTTGGTTATTTGACCAAAAAAGGCGTTTCTCCAACCGAATTAGATGAATTTGGGCTAAAAAACCTAATTTACAACATGGGTGGATGGGATGAAAGCACTAAAAAGTGGAAAAATAACAAAGCAATCTCAAAATCAGACCTAATTGCGGCATATAAGAATGAAAAACCCATAATCAGTTATAAAATTCATCAAATTGAGCCTTTTGAGAAAGGTGTGAAGGATTTTGCGTTATTTATGAGTAAAAGAAAGAGTGGTGGGTCATATTACCATGGTGATGTAGATCCAATGGGCGATACTCGTGGACTAATGAACAAACCACAAGATATTGCAGGCGATACCATGCGTCAGCAGCTCATGAAGTACTTTGGAAATAACCAGGATTTTAAAAAAGATTGGGCACAAAATGAAAAAGCCATGGTAAATGATTTTAATAGAATTTATAAGCAATTTTACGGAATAGACAACGTAGTTGAAAATGGTATTCCAGAAGGAATGAAAATTCCGTTTTATTCGCGAAATTTACTTGATCGCTTCAATCGTCTTCGAAAAGGAGAAGGATTTTACTTTGCAAAGGGAAAAGGTGTACAACATGAAGGCACACAGTTCATGCCTGGCGGAACTGGGTATATAGAAATACCTTTTACTTATAATCCTAATCCAAAAGGAAAAAGAGCCACTGAACCAAGATTTACGTTTGGTGAAGGACATTTTACAAACCCTGAAGGCAATAATCCTGTATTTTGGATGCGTGCGTCAGAACGTGTTGATGAGCAAGGTAATCGCATACTATTTATAGAAGAAATTCAATCTGATATGCACCAAAAGGTCAAACAGAAGCCAGAGACGTTTTCTTATGCTAAAAGACATGATTCCCCTGGAATGGTAGATAGAAATATTGCATTAAAACAATTTGATAATTTAAAAATAGAATTAGAAAAGGTATCTGATCAAATTGATAAGATTACAGGACACACGGATCCATCTGCAACTACTATTATGGAAAGATTAAAAGTTAAGCGTGAATCAATTCGTACACAAATGGCGGATATACAAAATTCAATACAAGACGCTGCAAAACAAGCCGATGAAGTCTTCCCAGAAGGACCATTTAAAAAATCAGAAAACCAAACTAAAATAGCATTAAAAACAGCAATTAATCTTGCTCAAAAAGAAGGGTTTGATGGGGTAGCAATTGTGACTGGAAAAGCAAAAAATAAATTTGCGAATGCGTCTGGCGAGATAGCAAAAGGAAATATTGGATTTTATGATCAAATTGCTGTAAAAGCTATGAAAAGCACTGCAAAAAATTTAGACCTTGATTTTTCTGCTACAAACATTAAAGATGGGACTGGAAATACATGGGCAAAAATTCCCGTAATAAATTTAAAAGAAACAACAATCAACACATCCGTAGATATGTATAAAGCGGAAGGTGGGTACATTCACCATCCGTCTTTTGTTGATGTTGTGCCCACACTATGATAGGATGAAATAATGGCAAAACCAAAAACAAGACCGGTTTCAAATAGCACTATTGAAAAAGCAATTGACGCATTAGCGTCTGCTGGAGTTGATATTGGGGCAAACGAACGTTCAGTTGATATTGAAGTTCCTGATGAAAGAACAGTCGCATTTGAACCGGACGTTGATATTAATGAATTACCGGATGGTGGTGTGGATGTAAATTTTGATCCAAATGCACCTATTGATACATCACAAATTCCATTTGGAGATAACTTAGCAGAATACATTGAAGAAAATGATTTGCAAAAATTATCCAATGATTTAATTGCTTCATACGAAGCAGATAAATTTTCAAGAAAAGATTGGGAAGATACTTATACAAAAGGATTAGATATGCTTGGATTTAAGTACGAGGACCGTACACAACCTTTCCAAGGTGCAAGCGGCGTTATCCATCCACTCTTAGCAGAATCCGTTACACAATTCCAAGCACAAGCATATAAAGAATTATTGCCACCAGGTGGACCAGTTAACACAGAAATAGTTGGTGAAATTACACCTGAGTCAGAACAACAAGCTAAACGTGTAAAAGATTATATGAATTATCAAATTACACACGTTATGAAAGAATACGACCCAGACATGGATCAATTATTATTTTATTTACCATTATCCGGTTCATCATTTAAAAAAACATATTATGATGCAGCATTACAACGTGCTGTTTCAAAATTTGTATCTAGTGAAGATTGCGTTGTTAATTACATGGCATCATCATTAGAAGATGCAATAAGAATAACACATGTAACTAAAGTTGATGAAAATACATTACGTAAACAACAAGTAGGTGGATTTTATCGTGATGTACCTGTTACATCAGGTTCCGTTTCAACATTAGATAATACAAAGGATAAAGTTGACGAGCTCCAAGGAACAAGTGACAGTACAGCTGGTGACGAGGAACACGTTCTTTTAGAAATGCATGTTAATGCAGATGTTCCAGGGTTCGAGGACCAAGATGGAATTAAACTTCCATATATTATAACAATTGATCAATATTCAACAAAAGTTCTTTCTATTAGAAGAAATTGGAATGAACAAGACCAATTAAAAAATCGCGTAGACTATTTTACACACTACAAGTTCCTCCCAGGATTAGGCTTCTATGGATTTGGCCTAATACACATGCTTGGAGGGTTATCGCGAACAGCAACAAGTGTTTTGCGGCAGTTAATTGATGCTGGTACACTCGCTAACCTTCCAGCAGGTTTTAAATCACGTGGTATGCGTATACGTGACCATGATGAACCTTTACAACCAGGAGAGTTTCGTGATGTTGATGTCACAGGACAATCAATAAAAGAATCTTTACTACCACTTCCATATAAAGAACCGTCGCAAGTTTTATTTGCACTATTAGGTTTTTGTGTTGACGCGGGTAAATCATTTGCAGCAATTGCGGATATGAAAATGGGTGAAGGTAATGAGCAGAATCCAGTAGGAACTACACTTGCTTTATTAGAACGTGGAACTAAAGTGATGAGTGCAATTCATAAAAGATTGCATTACGCGCAAGGTGTTGAGTTTAATTTACTTGCACGTTGCTTTAAAATGTTCCTTCCACCAGAATATCCTTACATGGTTCGTGGTGGAAACAATATGATTAAGCAACAAGATTTTGACGATCGTGTTGATATATTACCAATATCAAATCCAAATATATTCTCAATGTCACAACGTGTTATGTTGGCACAACAGCAATTACAATTAGCTATTGCTAATCCTGCCTTACATAATATTCGTGAAGCATATAGAAGAGTATACCAAGCATTAGATGTTGATAATATAGATGCATTATTAAAACCAGATCCAGAGCAACCACAACCAATGAGTCCAGCAATGGAAAATTCATTGGCAATGAAAGGCACACAACCAAAAGCTTTTCCACAACAAAATCATACAGCGCATATGAATACACATGGTGAATTTGTTTCAACACGTATGGTACAAATTAATCCGCAGTTATATGCAATGATGGAAGCACATATTTTAGAACACATTGCTATACTTGCAGCAAAACAAGTTGAAGAAGAAATGAAAGAACAAACAATGCAAGTACAACAAATGGTACAACAAGCACAACAAAATCCTCAAATGGCGCAACAAGTACAAGCAGCAGCACAAGAATTACAATCACAAAAAGAATCACGTATTGCTGACCTAGAATCGGCAATGGTCGCGGAAATGGCTAAAAAAGAAAAAGAAGCAATGGAAAACAACCAAGATCCACTTGTTCGATTAAAACAACAAGAAATTGATCTTAAAGCTGCTGAAATGAACATGAAAGATGAAGCAGAAGATAATAAGCTTATGGCTGATATTGGTATAGAAGCTGAAAAACTTGATCTTGAAAGAGATAAGTTAAAAAGTGGAATGCAACAAACTCTTGTCAAAGAAGGATTTAATGCTATAAAAGAGTCTAATCAAGAAACAATTGATGAGATAAAAGAAAATATGCAAACTTTGCGTGAAGATAAAAAACTTCGCAGCACAGAGAAGGTGGCGGCAATGAACGCAAGATCGAGGTCAAATGGACGAGCAAATAAAAATAATAAATAAAGCTATGCAGTCCTTAGAAAAGACTGTGAGAAGCGAAATTAAAAAAGATGAAGATAAATTACTTGTTGCTAGTGCCTTAATGGCAGTAACAAGAAATTTGTATGTCGAAGCAATTGGTGCTGATGATACAGCCCAAGTGTTCGCGAGTATTGCGGACAGTTTCTTCTTGACAGAAGAAATGATAGAGCAATATAAACCAACAATACATTAGGAGGTAAACATGAATTTATTAAAAGATTTATGGGGACATATAAAAGAGTGGAATGAGTGGAAAATGAAGGACTGGATAAAAGCCGGAATTGTAGTCATTGTTGTTCTTGTTGTTCTTAAAGTTATCATAGTTCCAGGTGCGTAATGAGTAGTTCCGCACGTGATGCATATATAGCAGGCTTTAGTGGAGCCCCTAAATATAAGGGCTCCACAAAAAATAAGTCTTTTAAAGCTGGTCAAGATTCTAGAAAAGTATTTAATAGAAGAAGTAAATATAAAAATTGGGGTGATAGAAAATATCAAACTGGCGCTGGAAAACGTTGGGATGAAAAAATAGGAGATTTTTTTAGAGATAAAACTAGTCAAGGAATTGGAGCCTTCCAAGCTGGAATAAAAGCTGGTAAGGAATTGTTTTTAGATCCAATGATGAAAGCAGCAGAAAATAAAAAAATACTAGGTGAATTATACGAAGATAAAGATCAAAGAGAGCAAATAAAAAGATCTTTAATGACTCCAGAAGCAGAAGCATTTGAAAAAAAATATTTGGAGCTAGCTCGTTTAGCGCCAACAGCAGAAAAAAGACAAGAATATTTAGATGTTGCGGAGACTGCTAGAAGAAATGCTCAAATAAGTAGTAGACTAAATTATGGTTTAGGGCAACTAGGATATGACACAATAGGTAAAGAAGGATTTGCATCATACCAACCAGATTTTACAGGTGGAGAAGGAACGGGTTTTGCTGAAGGTTCAAGTCCAAGATTTAATTTAGATAATTTTCTTGGTGGCCTTAGAGCAACAAAAGCTGGAAAAGATTTTTATAATGCAGCACTTGCAACACAAGCAAATGAGCCTGGTGGTAATTTGATTAGTGATGCTATAATAAATTATGGAGATGCGGCGGAAGGAAGAGGTGGACGTGTAACACCTGAAATGTTAGAATCAACACCTTTTGCATATCCAGAAACAGATATAAGTGGCGGCGAACAAACTATATTTAAATTTCCTTACGGACAACTAGGGGATCCAGACGTATCAGCTGAAGGCGAAGAATTTTTAACACCAACACCTTTTAATGCAGCAGACACATATTCTAATTTAAATTTTCCTTTTATAAGAAATAAAATTTTTCCAGGAATTAATTTAGCAGACATAACACAACAAAATCTTGATGATCTTTCTATGGAAGATCGTATTTATTTAGGATATACAGGATAATGCCAGGTGGATACGGAACAGACGAAAGTTTACCATGGGGCTCGTCCGGTGATACAGGATATGTAGCACCAGCCTCAACAGGGACACCTAATTTTGGTGGACAAGGAACTGGCGGCGCGAATCAACCACCGGTCGTAGATCTACCGGTTATAGATCCTAATATTATTCAAGAAGGCATAGGAAGTTTAGGAGGCTCCTTACATGGAGACGAAATATATCGGCCTGAAATTAAAAATACTTATGATGTGCTAGATGCATTCACGGATTTATCAAAGATACATGGACAAACAAGTTTACCTGGAGCAGCAGGACAAAATGATTTAACTAAGTATGGTAAGAGTTGGGATTTTAATCCTGACAACCCATATAATTTAATAGGTGAGGATACACATACTTTAGGTAATATGATTGCAGTTGATTCAAGGGGGAATCCTATACTTGATTCAGAAGGAAAACCTGTTTTTACAAGTTTTGGAAAATCATTATATGATCACATGCATGATGAAGGTTTTATAGGACAAAACCAATCTGTATCTGACCCAAGTGCTCTTCAGGATTATGTTGATACTTTTTCTTTTGAGGAACTTCAAGATTGGGAAAGAGATTATTTCGATCAAAGTTGGTACGGAGGAGATTGGGACGAGTATTTAGGAGAACCATATGGTGGACGACCAGAAACAGCAAGTTTATCAGACCCTAAGTGGTGGCAACAAAGAAGTTTAGGAGAATTAAATCCAACTGGATTTGCTAATTTAGAACAAATGTATGGAGAAGAATTAGCAAATAAAATGGCTGCACCACATGCGTGGGGCATAGAACCATTTAGTGAAATGATTGTAGAAGGAGGTTATTAATGTTAAATTTATTATTAAAACCATTATTAGGTGTTGCAGGACAAGCAGTTTCTGGCTTCGTGGAAACAAAGAAAGCGAAGGCTCAATTGAAACTTACAGAAGTTCAAGCAGCAACTAAGCTTAAGCAGGACCAGATCGCCGGTAAAGTGGCATGGGAAGCATCGGCCGTTGACCAAATGAAAGGGTCGTGGAAAGATGAACTAATTTTAATTTGCCTTTTGGGGCCTGCAGTTTTAGTATTTTTTCCAGGAATGACAGAACATGTTGAAAGAGGGTTTGTTGCACTTCAGCAACTTCCAGATTATTACAAACATCTTTTATACATCGCCTGCTCAGCAAGTTTTGGAATTAAGGCTGGAAAAGGTGCAATGGGCTTGATTAAGAAAAAATGATTACACCACAAAGATTAACAGCATGGAGAATATTTCCACGTCTATTAATTACACTTTACGGATTTTCTTTTTATAGAACAACAGAATGGTTTATGAATCTACCTGACCCAACAAATGCACAGTCTGCCTTTGTTTCTGTCATAGTGGGTGCAGGAGCTGCGTGGTTTGGACTATATGTAGGTGGAACAAGACAACCAAAACCAGAAAGCAAAGAATAACTTGCTAAAAAAAGATCATTTAGTAGATTTAAAATATAAAGCACAGCTTTTATTTCCTACTTGTATTCATATTTTTGAATATGAAAATTTTGAATCTGTTAAGGATGAATTAGTTCAACATGTATATGAAGAAAAGGATAGAGACCCAAAAGGTAGGATATTATCTAATAGAGGAGGTTGGCAATCTAGAGATTTTGTTAAGGATGATAAAATATTTTCTCTAATTGAAAAAATTTTTTGTGAATTGCCTATATTGAATAAAGGAATAAGTTTTAGTTTGGATTGTTGGTTTAATATTAATAAGAAAGGTAGTTATAATACTAAACATGTTCATCCTACTTCAGATTTTTCTGGAGTTTTTTGGCTTAAAACGTCAATGAATTGTGGTAATATAGTTTTTGAATCTCCTCATAATTTTTCTTCGTTTATAGAAATACAATCTTATACTGATAAATTTAAGAATGATACTGGATGTACTGGTGGTTATTTCTTTAATCCCATTGAAGGTAAAATGTTAATCTTTCCATCTTCATTAGAACATGAAGTACAACCAAATGAATCTGATGAAGATAGAATATCTGTATCATTTAATATTAAATTACTTGCTGAATTGTAAAATTTAGTGTATAATACGCACAAATGAGAGATGAGACCGCTATTTACTTAATCTTGAAAAAGATTAGAGCGCGAAAAGAAGAGTTAAAAGAAATCATAGCAGCTGGATTACCTAGCTGGGATGATTATAACAAAACCGTAGGAGAATTTAAAGCCTACGCAATTATGGAACAGGAAATACAAGACCTGCAGAAAGACGAAGATGGAGATACCTAAACGTAAATTTGCCTTAGAAGAAAAAGACTTAGCAAAAGAAGCTGATGAAAATAATAAGATAGCAGAAGATAAAGAAAATCGTTTTCTTAAAAAAATACAAGAAGATGCTACAAAAGATATAAAACATTTACCCACTGATAAAGTATTAGAACGTTTGCCAGATCCTACTGGATGGAGAATATTAGTTCTTCCGTATAAAGGACAAGGTAAAACTAAAGGTGGAATTATACTAGCAGATGAAACAATTGAAGAACGTGGTTATACAACAGTTACAGGATTAGTTTTAAAAGTTGGACCAGATGCTTATAGAGACAAAGAGAGATTTCCAAATGGACCTTGGTGTAAAAAGAATGACTGGATTATATTTGGTCGTTATGCCGGATCCAGATTTGGAATAGAGGGTGGTGAAGTGAGGATATTAAATGATGACGAGATAATTGCTGTGGTAAAAGACCCAGAGGATATCTTGCAATATAAATAAACAGGAGTAAAATATGCCTGCAGAAGAAGCCACTAAGATAGAGCCACAAGCAGAAGCTGACGCCAAGATGGTAGATTTACCAGATGCTGGTCCAGCTATTGATGTGGAGCTTCCTAAAAAAGCAGAAAAGACAATTAATCCAGATCCTGAACCAGAAGCGGTTGAAACAGAAGTTAAAACTGAAGAAACAGCTTCAGAAGGAGAAATGGAAGATTACGGAAAAAAAGTACAATCCCGTATTGATAAATTAACAAAAAAATTAAGAGAAACAGAAAGACGAGAACAAGCTGCTATACAGTATGCACAAGGCGTTCAACACCAAGCTAAAGAATTGCAAGGTAGAGTAGGAAACCTTGACCGTGGATACGTTTTAGAGTATGGTAATCGTGTAAAAGCTGAAACTGAAGATGCTAAAAAACGTCTTAAAGAGGCAATGGATGCAGGAGATATTGATTCCCAGGTCCAAGCACAGCAAGATTTAGCTCGTTTAGCTATTGAAAATGAACGTGTAAAAGCGACAGAAGCTAAAAGAGAGCGAGTACAGGCATCTGAAGGTGGTCAACAGGTACAACAACCTCAAGTTCCACAACAACAGCGAATGCAGCAACCCCCTCCTCCGCCGGATCCAAAGGCAGAGTCGTGGGCTGAAAAAAACGAATGGTTTGGTAAAGATGAACCAATGACCTTGACATCTTTCTCAATTCATCGTAAACTAGTAGATCAAGGGTTTGATCCTTCATCTGATGAGTACTATTCTGAAATAGACAAACAAATGAAAGAAACATTCCCACACAAGTTTGAAAAAGTTTCGACTCCAAATCAAACTGTTGCTTCTGTTAATAGAGGCGGTCAGGTTGGAGCGCGCAAAGGCACTGTGAGACTCACACCATCACAAGTAGCCATAGCAAAAAAACTAGGTGTGCCACTAAGCGAATATGCGAAGTACGTGAAGGAGTAGGCATATGAATAAAAATATAAAAAAAGATAAACTACCATCACGCGAGTCTGAAACCCGAGTTAAAACCGAACGAAGGAAACCATGGGCTCCACCGTCTCAGTTAGACGCACCACCTGCACCAGCTGGTTTTAAACACCGTTGGATAAGGGCCGAAACAGTAGGACAGATGGATCAAAAAAATGTATCCGCTAGACTACGCGAAGGTTGGGAATTTGTCAGAGCTGACGAATATCCTGATATTCAATGGCCTTCAATTGATACAGGTAGATATACAGGTGTTATAGCTGTAGGGGGTTTAATGCTAGCAAGGATTCCAGAGGAAACCGTTAAAGAGCGTGAAAAACATTTTGCACAAGTTACGCAAGATAAAGATGACGCAATTGCAAACGATCCTCTCAAGGACCAACATCCTAGCATGCCTATCTCAAATGAGAGAAGCTCTCGCGTAACATTTGGTGGCGGTAAGAAGAACTAGTTTTTTCTCCCCATAGTTACACAAAATTAACACATTCATGGTGAGTGTGTTAAACTTATTAACATGAGGATAAAATCATGGCTAACGTTGACGCGGCCTTTGGGTACAGACCTATTGGAGCAGTTGGCAGTGGCGTTAATAATGCAGGTACTACCCTGTACACCATCGAAGACAATTACAGTACATCTATTTTTAAAGGTGACCACGTAATGGCTTCCGGAGGTTACATCATAGCTGGAACAGCTTCTGGTGCAACTAATGTTGGTGTTTTTAACGGTTGCTTCTATATTGATCCAACTAGTAAGAAACCTACATGGTCAAATTACTACGCTCAGACAAATGTAACCGCTTCTGGTTCCATTTCTGGGTCAACTAATATCGATGCGTATATCTATGACAATCCGTTCACTCTTTTTGAGGCTCAATGTGATGGCACTATAGCTAAAACAGATATTGGTAAAAATACTGATTCTGTGCTTGGTACTTCTAGCACTGTAAATGGTCTGTCTGTGACAGAAATTGACAGTGGTT
>VTLG01007795.1_pt1 | contig 28081 bp, 50 predicted proteins | sample 4694571 | NCBI WGS metagenome assembly VTLG01 (sample SAMN12604809, study PRJNA352737) | marine metagenome | biome: ENVO:00000447; feature: ENVO:00000209|ENVO:00000569|ENVO:01000036; material: ENVO:00002151; isolation source: viral sequences binned using virsorter ...
GGTAATGTTAATTCAGTTTGACTTGGTAGAAATTGATTTCCTGTTGTCGTAGCGGCAGTTAATGCTGTAGAGTTATATGTTATAGTATTTTCTAAAGCAGCAACCCTAAGCTTTCTGTAGGCTTTATCAGCGGCATACTTCATAGCTTCTTGTATTCTATCATTAGATAAAACGCTTGTATCTTGCCTATTAGACCAGTCTCTAATTATCGCTCTTAAAGCGTCAAATTTAGGCGTACTCATACTATTCTCCCTAAGTATTTACAAGCAAATGTTTATATTCTGTTTGTAATATATACTTTAACTTTTTCATTTTATCTTTATCACGCATAAACGTACCATCGTGTAAATTTATTCCATGATCTTCATTGATTTTAATAGCTACAATATCTGGTATAGTGGCCATCTTTCTAAAACCACTTTTATTTTGTTTTCCAAAGTAAGCTTCTCTATCTCTATCTAACTTAGCATTATTTAAGTATTGAGTAATATCTTGCTTAGCTTCCCAATCTCCAGAAGATAAATCAAAACCTGCTTTAATACCTTGCTTTGCGTTTACTGTAGCACTACCAAATGTAAATTCATTTTCTTTAGCCATCCTCTTCTCCTATTAAGTAGCAGGTTCTGTGATGGCAATAAATCTACCTGATTTACCAATATAACCTAATAAATCTCCAGCTGTTGCTGCTGTAAGCGATGCTTGTAAAGCTGGTGCTGGTGCACTACTTACATTTATAAGATCTAAATGTGTTAACTTATATCCTCCACCTGTAGCTGCGCCTATTCTGTATACACACTTTTCTACTGGGTATATATTTCCTGCATTTGTTTTAATAACGTACATAGTTCCCTCCGTTATTTTTTATGTTGTTTACGTATAGCTTCCTTACCTTTTTTAAATATACTAGCTACTTGCATTTTCTTCATTACTTTCGCTCTTTGTTCTCCAACGGTGAGGATTTGAATTTTTCTTGCAAAAGGTTTATTGATCTTTTTAACCTTTGCAACTGTTGCTCTGGCGTCAGATGGAGTTGCGAATTTGATTCTAACAGTATCCTTAGGGTTTTCATCCGTGTAAAGACGCCGTCCAGAGCCTTTAGGTTTCTTTCCTGTTCCAACTTTAGGATCAGGCATCTTTTTTCATCTTCTTCTTTTTAGAATCTAAGATTTTCTTTTGTAACATTTCAGGTAAATTCTTTTGAGCTGCAGTTAATTCTGCTCTTCCAGTCATGACTTTACCACCATCTTCATAATATCTAGAAGTTGTCATAGTCATTTTCTTAGGACTCATCATTTTTCCACCACCCATCTTATATTCTGCTTTAGAAGCATGAATAGCTTTTCTTTGTGCGTCACTTGCGTAACCACCTTTCTTTTTATAACTAAATTTTGTTTTACCTACTTTTGGCATACTTATCTCCCTTTAAATACGTTGCCACCTGAAGAATAATATTTATATCCAGAATCTTTTGTTCCAAATTGATTAGATTCTTTATATAATCTTTTAGGTTTTTTATTTTGACTAAAAGCACTTTTAGCTGCATTTTTTATTTTCATCATAGCTATTTTTCTTTTAGCTTTATTTGGCATCTTATCCATACTTATCTCCCAATAAAAAGAGGAGACTAATTAAAGTCTCCCCTAATAATATTAATTAAGACCGTAGATTGCTCCACATCCTAATGGATTACGTACTTCAAGAGTACATTCTTCAACCATCATACCTTTGGTTGAGTCACCTTGTTGGCCTACGTCAACCTCTTGTAGAGGTCTTAAGTACGCAGTAGCAAACCACATTGGATCATAGATCAATGCTGAGAAGTTAGCCATGTCTGGTCTACCTGATGAGGTAAACTTTGTAGAAGCATGGTTATGTCCAAGCATATTATCAATTACGTTAGACAGACCCATGATATAGTTAGGCATAACCATAATTTCACCAAAGTCTGACATATACACATCAACAGATTGTCTTAATTGACCACCTGCATCAATGTTTCTAACTACACCTGTATCACTAACCATAAGGTCAGAAAAATCTCTTCTGATCTTTGGTGATACCATGATCTTTGTAGCTTTACCACCTTGCTCATAAATCTTCTGCATAACAGAATCAATATCAGTAAGAGCTAAACTTCCTCTTGCTGGAGCGGCAGAACTTGAAGGAGCAATAGTTGCTCTTGGAATAGTAGTACCTTGATTATCAACAAGACTTCCTGTACCTGTAGAAGGTTGTGTAAACTCACCTACATATGTACATGTAGAAGTACTATTGATAAATGCTTGATAACCACCTGCGGTTCTTGCATCACCATTCTTTGCAGAAATAGCAGCAGATTCGTTGTAGCCGTGAATCATATCAAATTCAACGTCTCTACGTAATTCAGTACCACGCTTTTTAAGTTGGTACGCATATTCGTCAGCTACGCCAGCTTGATCAACAGCTCGTCTTGTACCAGACACAGCAATAGTTTTACCATTGATCTGTGTGTAGTTACCTAGTCTGGTTCTTTGAGGACCTGACTCTGCAAACTTATCTCCTACAGTAGGAGTTGCAGTAGCACCACCAGAAGCTGGAGCTAAGAAGTCTTGACCTTCAGGGATTCTTGAATCGCCTGGAGCTTCAAGTGTATCTGTTTGCCATTCGTGATAAATAGCAGTTGCAGTTGCTTTACCAATATCCGATGTGAACGGAGTCTCATCTCTGGTAATCATTGTTATAAAGTTCGCTAGGTCTTCTCTTTGCGAGACATTAGCACCTGTGCCACGTGTTGGACCACCTGGGCCTCCGGTAGCGCGAACAGCTAATAAATTAGTCATATCTTAATTCTCCTAAGATTAAATATTAGATAGTGACCGCTCAGCATAACTTCTTAAAAAAGCATCTTGATCTGCTTTTGATGAATTTGGACTTAAAGCTCTTTTCCTTAAATCTTGCTCAGCATTTAATTTTTTCTGCTTTGCAGGTTTAGACTTTTTAACAGGAACAGATTTCTTTGGTGTTACTTTTCTTTTAGCAGCACCTTTATTTAATCCTTGCTTTAATATTCTATAATCATTAACAAACTTAACTATATTAGGATCAATAATAGTATCTAATACTTTTTCATTGATTCCTTCTTTAATTGCAAATTCACGAATATCTTTAGCAACAGTTTCATTAAATCCAGGAATTAAAGTTGGTATAGCTTCGTCAAATACTTTTAACTGTTCATTCCAAACTTTTTGCATTTGTTCCTTAGATTTTTCAGCAATGGTTTTTTGTAAACCTTCACGTTCGTTTCTTGCTGTCCAATATTTCTTTTGAATTTGTTCTCGTTTATCTTTAAGTTCACTAAGATTAAAAGTATCATTTTCATCTCTAGCTTTTTCAATCTTTTCTTCAATAGCATGAAATTGCTTAGCATGCTCTTGTTCTGATTTATATAATATAGCTACTGAAGCATCAGACATTTCTTTTACTTCATTTAACTTATCTTGATACTCTTTTTCAAAAGTTTTCCTTGCGTCACCAAGTTCACGACCCTTCTTTGATAGAGATTGTTCAGTAGAATAACCTTTAATAAGGTCATTAAAAGAAACTTCAGCATCTTGCCCATCGATCTTAATAGATACTTTTGCTTCTAAGTCTAATTCTTCAGGAGTAAATAACGTAGTATCTTGGGTAGCGGATTCTTCATCGGCATCCTCACCTTCACTTTCTACTTCTTCAGTTTCAACTTCTTCTTCAACTTCTTCTTTTACAGGTTCTTCAGATTTTTCATCAACATTTTCATCTGTGGGGTCTTGCTCAGATTCTGATTCGCCTGGGTCTACTTCAGGTACTTGCTCTTCGGGTAGAGATTCTTCTTTCGGTACGAAGTCCGAATTAGAAATAATGTCAGCCAGCAATTGTTCTTGTGTTCGACCGTCCTTTGCAATAGCGTCATCCATAGGTGGGGTAGAGGCTACCTCTGCTTCGGTTATTTGTTCACTCATTTCTTACTTACCTCTTTTTTAGGTTTTAATAGTGAATGATATCTCTGTTGTAATTGATACAAATAATATAATTTATCACAGTTAAGTTTAGTTTTACCACCACTTCTGCTTGAATCATATTCTAATGTATTAATCATTTCATTAATATTTTCTAATAATTTGTCGTAATCAATTTCTCGATTCGCCATCATTGTCCTCCTGTAGGAATGGAATATTTTTTCCATATGTCTCGAAGTTTATCATTCTTTCTTTGACACTACCAAGTGCCATAGCTGAAGAGTAGAGGAACTCTCGAGATTTAGTTTCATGTGGTTCAGTTTTTAACCATTCCACAAATAAGTCAATTAAGACTTCGCCATATACTTCATCAAAAAATTCATCCCGTTCTTTAGATGCGAAGTGCCCTTTAACGTGGGCACGACGCGCTAATTCTTCAGGATGTATTTTATGCTTACCGTATGATTTTTCATTTCCCAGCCTCTTCTCAGCTGTCTCACGGTATTTATCCATATTAACCGCCAAATAACATGACGAGTGTTGGTGTAATTACTTCCTTTGCAAGGCCAATAGCTAGTACAGCTTTGATACCAAAACTAACTACGCCTGAAAATGTAATTGGATCCATAGTGTCCTCCTTTAATTAATTTTAATTGTTTTAGGTTTTTTCGCTTCAGGTATAACTCTTATTAGATTAATAGTTAAAAGACCATCTTCTAACTTTGCGTCCTCAATTCTAATATCATCTGCTAAAGCAAATTCTCTTGTAAATTTTCTATACGAAATACCTTTATAAATATTTTTACTATCATGATTATTTTCTTTTACTGATTTTATAGTTAAAACATTTTCAGCAACTATAACTTCTATGTCTTTTTTATTAAAACCAGCTAATGCTATTTCAATTTTAAAGTTATAATCATTTTCTCTAATAATATCGTAAGGTGGATATGAGCTAGTCGTCCTAGAGCTACTAGCTAATTGGTCAAATAGTCTATCAAACCCTACAGCGTAAGGTGTAAATGTATTTAAATGATCTAATAAAGTCAATGCTTGATTCATAAGTTTTCTCCTTTTTAAGCAAGATTATTTGTAACCCTTTCGGCGTTACTATTTATTAATTATTTAAGCACTAGCTTGAAGTACGTAAACAACTTCATTCTTTTGTGCAACAGTTCCATGTGCAGTCTTAACACTAGTTAAAGTGTGATTACCGTTATTAAGTCCTGTTATTCTTGAAAACGATTTTGCAGCAATATACTGCTTAGTTAGTACATCAGTACCACCGGTTGCTACATTAAAAGTAAGCGGTGAATCAGTGTCGTTACAAACCATTATAACTCCAGCAGCTGAACCTGCAGAAGTTGCTATATTTCCGGATTGTGCTGCACCTGTACCAGATGCGTTTATTGTTACTGTTTCTACAGTTGCCATAATTTATTCTCCCTTTTTTGGCTCTAAAAGTTGTCGTGCCATTAAAATTATATCAGCATAATTTGGATGTTGAGGTAATTCAGCACCTTCTTTTGTAGCTTTAATCGCAAGATCAGCCCATTCTTGAAAATGCCTATCAATAGACACAGCTAATTGTTTAGCATTATCGTCTAATGTATTTTTAGATTGTGCATTTGTATAGTCTATATTAGCCTTTACTAATGCCGCATCAGCAGTTAATTTATCTTTTTCACGAGCTCTAGTTTCTTGAGCATCTTGACTTTGTTGTTGTATTGCTTGAGCTGCCTTCTGTCTAAATTCTTCAGTAGTATAGTCCTCTAAATAATCATTACTATCTAAATCCATTGCTTCTATTAACTTAGTAGCTAAGATAGCAGGTGCTTCTGGTTTTATAACCATACCTGCACCTTGATTATTGAGAGCTGGAAGAACTTCTGCACCAACTTTACCTAATTTTCTAATCATAGAAGAATTAGAGTTTTCGCCTATGTCTAAGTTAACTTCTACGTCCATCTTTGATGGAAGTGCGTCCATATCTACTGTGCCATATGCGCCTTCTAAGTTATATGTAAGTTTTCCTTTCATATTTTTGCGCATAGTCTCGTAGACTCCAGCAATTAACCGCTTAAATCCAGTTTCAGCAAATCTCCGCGCAATGTGTTGTATACGCTTCTGGGCTGCTGACTGTACTGCGGAAAGCTTTTGCTCAGAATTACCTGAAACATACAAAGTATCATTAAGACCTTGTGCTGCTTTAGACATTCCTGTAGCTTGTTCTTTTATTTCTTGTAAATATTGTAATAGTGGAACAGTTCCAGTTGAAATAGTTTCTGGTGCTAATGGACTTACTGCTCCTTGTGGATTACCGTTAGTAGGAATAATTTGTTTCGGCTTCATATTTTGTAAAGCAGAAAAATCTACTACATTTGGATCTGCTAGCTTAGGACTATAGTTAGTAAGATAAGTATTTTCTACAAATCCTCTAAGTATAGCTGTACTTGCTAATGTAGATGATCTTGAAAAGTCTGCCATTGACAAACCATAAAATTCAAATGGTATATCAATAGGTACAATTGATGCTAAAGGAATCTCTTCTATATCAGCTTCATATATAATATAATCACCAATAGTAATAAAATGTTTTAACTCAGCAATTCCATCACCATCTCTATCTACTCTAAGCCATGACTCTGTAACAGTAACTTCTTTGTTAGCTTCTAATGGCATAGCCTCATCTTGTAAATTACCACCTTCCCAATATGCTTGACCAGTTATTTCTTTTCTTGCAGCAATATCTAAAGAGTATTTACTAGCGCCTTGATAACCATTGTAATCTCCTATCTCATCCCAATCTACTACTTGTAAAGCTTCTTCTGGATAATATTTTCTTATTTCAGATCTAGTCATTTCAGTTTGAATGCCTACATAACTAGCTGTTTCAATACTATCTGAATCTCTTGAGATACGAAAATTTTCTGGTGGAATAATTTCTATTTTAACTCGAGACTTATCAATAGTCTTTTTAACTCTTACGTCAATATATACTAACTCTACTTCTTGTTCAAGTACATCTTCTGGATTAGCATTAGTAACTCTATTTTCAAAATTTAATTCACCTACTAACTCAACACTATCATCAGATAATAGTTCATCTAATTTTGTTTGACTGATTTCTTCAAATGTTTCAAAAACATAATCAAAATCTTCTATATAATCCCAACGTATTACACAATTTTTCCATAATAATGCGCATTTAATCCATTGTTGTAAGATTTCCCAACCATTATTCTTTTTAAATAAACAGTAGTTTACTATATTGCCTGCATCTTTTGCAGCTTGTAGTGAGCCTGGAGTGTCATCATATGGTATAAATCTACCTAGTCTATGATTACTTAAAAATAGATCACATAAAATAGCAGTGTATGCTTCAATTACCTCAGTAGTAGAAGTGTCAACTATTGTTGAAACTCCTTGTGGAACTAAGTGATGTTCAGCTAAGCCAGCATATTCGTATGTAGCTTTTAATCTTTCTCTAGATAAGTCAGAACTATTTAAAAAATCTCCTGATGAATTCATTACTCCTGAATCAATTAAGTTTATTACTTGATCATCGGTAACTGGTTCTTTATATCCTTCAGTAGCCATTATTTCCTACCTCCTTGATGCATAAGAACTTTCTTTTTTAAGTCCTGTAAGTCTGATACAGCATAGGAACCAGGTTTAGGAAGAGTCCTAGGTTTTTTATCTTTCTTTCCTTTACCTGATAAATATTTAGGCTCATTACCATTTTGTATATATCTTTCAAACATACTCCGCTCCTGGGATTTTTAACATGTACATTCTTTTTTATTTGCTAGCTCTGCTAATAATTCTTTATTTCTTTTTAATAATTTATAATGGGCTTTTTGTAATTCTTTTAAATCCATTTTAACTAACCATAAATCTTGTCTTGCAGATAACATTTCTCTTCTTAATGTTTCTTCAAAACTTTCTTCATGATTTTGCCATCCTTGTCCGTTGATAACCATATCATCCTCTTTTACTCATCCATGCTGATGTACCCATATATGCACCTACTATACCAGCACCTGATATATAAAATAAATTACTTACATCTGATAGAGCTTCAACTCTTTCTAATGGTACCCATGGTAAAAACATAGCTACTGTAAATACACCCATACCTATTAAAGTATATCTAGCCATTCTAAGTTGGCCTAATTGTTTACGTAATGCAGCTTCTGTTTCTTTTATTTCTTTAAGATGTAATAATTCTTCATCTGATACTACACCATCGCCGTCTTCATCATACTCGTTAAACCTTGAGTTTTTCTCTAAGTTTTTCTGTATTGCTTTCATAATCATTGTATAAATATATGGTAAATTAATAAACCTATAATAAGTAGTTTTCCCCAATCTAAATCCCAAGAAGTACCTTCTCCGAATTTATCTTTAAATTTCATTAATCTTTCTTTCATATATACCTCCTTAAGGTGGCGGATTTATCCCCTGCTTCCGCCGGAGCAGCGAGGACAATGGGAACTAGTTTAGTGAAGATTTGTTTACACTAAATCCACTAGTACTCATTTCTTGAATTGCTTGCTCTAACTCCTCATCTGTTAGATCAGAAGTCTTAGTTACTTGATTTATATCTTGTCTCTGTAATTTTGGAGCTTCAAACTCAGCTAGTATTGATGCGAGTCTAGTTGCTTCTTCCATATCTTCTACACTAATAGCTTTTACCATGGCAATACGTAAAACGTCTAATGCACTTGGAGTTTCTTCTGATAAATCGTCTTTAAGATCTTTCCAATCAGATATTGAAACTTTAAGAGCCTCTCTTGCTTCTTTGTTAGCTTTTCTAGATAACACAGAATTCTTTTGTCCCTCGCGCGCACCTTCTTTAGTGAAGGGGCGTAAGTTTCTAAGAGAGTTAGGATGCATATTGCCATCTCTACTCATAGTAATCTCCTATTTCTTTTTCTTTTTAGCTGCTCTAGCTCTTGCTGCTAAGTCGGCATCTGCTTTACCCCAAGTTCCTGGTTTTCTAGCAATAAAAGAATTTACTCTTGCCATAGCCCATTGCTGTGGAGACTTAACACTTGGTCTCATACCAGAAGTTCTAGCTGCGCCAATACCTCTTTTATAAACTTGACTTAGAATACTTGCAGGTATTCCTGATGATTCAGCTTTCGCTGCTATTCCTGTTTTCTTTGTTCCTTTTTTCTTCTTCTCTGGCATAATAACTCCCTTACCATTTTACTTTGTTAGCCCAATACGCAGCACTAGTAGGTCCTCGTGCAATGTTTTTTGCGTGTCTAGCTTTAAATGATTTTCTTCTGGCTTTATCCTTTGCAGTTTTTGGATTTTTACCAGCGCCACTAACTCCTGCTTGACCAAACCTTATAATTTTAGGTTTTCCATCTTTTCTTATAAGAACAGCATGAGAAGTATTTTTATTACCTGGAGTTCTTTTTGGTTTATTATAACCTGAAAATGTTTCTCCTGCATGTGTAATTGACATAGTAAATTCTCTCTAATAAAAAAAATTCTCTAATAGGGGACACTACAACCATTGTGTATTGTCTTCTTCATAAGCATCAAACCTCTCAGACCATGGTACTTTATTAACTACAATTCTATCATAGTGCGTTCTCAATACTTCGAGTGAAATAGCTAATGCCATAACAGTATCATCATGACATCCTGGAGAAGCCTCAGTCTTACCAGTTTCTGTAGCAGTATAATCTTTTAGTTCTTGTATTACTTCAATAGAAGGAACATATACGTCTTCATTTTCTATTGCATTCTTTAAATTACCTATAATAGTACTTTTAGTTGCTGTTGTTGTTCTAAAACCTAATCTAATTCCTTCTTCGTTACTTATATTTGCTATTTTAGTTTGTTTATATAAATTAACATATTGTAAGTCATCTAATTTTTGTAATGTAGCAATTCCCATAGAATTACTTTCTACAGCAAGAAGAGCATTATTATAATATCTACCTAAATAAAATAATAAATCACCGAATTTACTAGGATCTATTCTATTATTTCTATAAACAGCTACAATTTCTCGTTCTTTATTTATAACAACGGCTGCGGAATAGTCTTTGCCTACGCCTAAAGCTACATCAGCTCCTATAACATAAGGTTCTTTATTGTCTGGATAATCATAAACATCTAAATCTCCTTCTGAAGAATCTTCCCAAAACTTCGAGTCCAGGTCTAACCGCATCTTTTTAATATAAGAAACAGGTTCCATACTATTTAATTTAGCCATGTCAAAGACACTAGCACCAGAAACTAAGAAAGCTTCTTCTGCTCTAGCTGGATATTCTTGCATAAACTTACGTTCACCACTTTCAGATATCTTTAATCTTCTCCAATAAAGCTGATCGTAAGTTAAATTAAAATCTTTTATTAACTCTTCTTCTTTTGTATCTGGTTCAAAACTATCTGGTGCTTCTCTAGAGTATTCAGCTGTTATAAACCAAGGCAAGAAGATTGGCATATATTCAGATTCTCCTTTTGCGTAATCTCTTTCTGCTGTCTTCCATAATCTATAAAATTCCCCTTTTGCTCCGTTAGCGGTACTTTCTAATATAACTTCTGTACCCTCTGCTTGTGATATACCTTGAAATAATCCTGCTAGTATCTTTTCATCAAATGTCCAAAACGCCACCTCGCTCAAGTGAGCTATTGTAGGTGTAGTTCCTCGTCCAGCTTCTGGAGAACCAGCAGTATATAATCTATAACCAGCACTATTGTGCTCAAACTTAATCTCTTTAGCATTTGAGGCTACGAGTTTAGGTCTAAATTCATCATCCATATAATCTATTAGATTTTTACTCATAGTAAATAGAGCGTCAGAGGTAGCACTATCATGAGCCATAACAACTGATCTTGCATTAGGTATATAATAACTTTTCCATGCTGTACGTGCTGTGCAATAGGTACTAATACCTTGCTGTCTTGCTTTTAATATTAATGCTCTGACTTTCTTGTCTCGGTCTAATTGTTTATTTAATTCTTTATTTACTTTTGTTTGTGCATCATTAAAATAAAACGGTACAAAACCTTTTTTAGCATCTTTTGTTACAATTTTTATTTGTTCATTAGCAAATTTTTCAAAGTCAACTTCATACTCACTTAATAACTTACGTCTTCTAACTTCTTTTATTAATTCTAGCTTTCTTCGATTCTTCATCTTGGTTCCTCTTTAAATCTCTACAGTGCCACAAATCATCAAGCTCTTGTTCAAATTTATCTTGATAGAATTTTTTCTTGTTTGGAATAACTTGTGCTCTTCTTCTACTTTGCATTAAAGCTCTTGCTATTGGATTAACTTTCATCTTACGCTCCTATAGAATCTCTAATAGGAGACACTGTTGATTAATAAGATTAAGAAAAATTTTAGCACTATATATATATATACATCATATATTCCTATACCCCCTACTTTTATTTTAGGCTTTGCAGGATATAGACAGGCTATATCTACAGATAATACTACTTAGATCCCTTTAGTATGGGGTTTGGGTGATTCCTGTAGCCATTATGCTGCAGTACCTGTTAACCCTCATCATGTGTCCCCTATTAGAGAAAAGGGCTGGGCTCTTGGTCTAAGTACTATACTATAACTTATATAAGTGTCAGACAGGCTGCCACTATAGATAATATTGATAATCCTTAAAACGATTATATCCTTAATGAACCCGTGAAAGTCGGATGAATAGCTTTAAGCGTCGCTAAAAAACTAAGCGATAATAAATTTAGTTTAGCAAATCTTGCGGAGGAGCGATTATCAATATTAATGCATTAACTTACTTATAGAAAGGAATTTATTATGTATGATGCAGAATATATTTTTAACTATGTACTTAACAAATATGATTTATTGTTAGGTGTAGATGAAGTAATTCATATTGTAACCCATAATATCGATATTGATCGTTATGTCGAGGTTAACTATGATATTTCTTGACATCTTAATGTATGCTTTTGCCACAACTGTAACTATAGCTCTTGTTAGTGCTATGGCTTTGTGGCTTTATGCACTCATAAGTCTAATGATTGAGTCGATCAATGATTAGTTTCTTTATCGTTTTGGCGTTCGTCATCATTGGCCTTATTGCTTTACAAGAGCGATAGGTGCCAGACGAGCTGTCACCACTTAAACAATTAACCTTAAGAGGATATAATTATGTTAATAGGTTTATTTCAAGGTATTGTAGTACTGCTATTAATTGGTGGTACTGTAGAAGAAGCAGAAAACCTTACTGGTATTGATATTGATAACAGTAATGTTATTCAAACAAGTTACGTGAAAGACTAGTAAATTCCAACGTCAGCTTTATTTATAAAGTATTGGTATATGGTAAGTCTATGCGTAAAGACCTAAGTATGTCTATAAACTGCTTATTGTCTTTAAACTATGTCAAATGAAAGGTATAAAAAATGGTTGATAATAAATATCCAAGATCTCTTATTGTAAAAGATGTTACTGCTAAATGGACTAAAATTGCTGGTGATGATGCGCCAGTTAATGCGTTTGGTGCTAAACAATGGGAAATGCAAATACAAACTACTGATCCAAAGAAAGTAGAAGAGCTTAAGTCTTATGGTCTTAATGTTAAGCAAGACAAAGAAGATGCAAAGCTTTTCTCTGTTGGACTCAAACGTAAAGGTATTAAAGCTGATGGCAGTGTAAATAATCCTGTCAAAGTTGTTGATACAAAACTACAACCACATCCAGCTGATAATATTGGTAATGGTTCAAAGGTTAATGTTAATCTTTGGCAGTATCAATACGAAGCGCCTGGTCGTAGTGGTGTAGCTACTAGTCTGACTGCTGTTCAAGTTGTCGAGCTTGTAGAGTATACACCAACTGTTGGTTTCGATGTTATTGCTGATCCTGTTGTTGATGATGCTACTATGCAAAAGGCAGAACAGAAAGCAGATGAGATGCCATTCTAAGAATAACTAGCAGGGCTATATACGTATAGTCCTGTTTTTTATCGTGGGTATGCACGTAAAAAGCTAAGTGTGTAGGTAAAACCTCTATATTATTGGTACGAAGCTTAGCCATACTATACAACACAACATAGAAAGGATGCTCAGAGGAATGTACTAGGCGAACACCACGTTATAGACCTGAGCGGCGCCTCTCTCGTAGCGATACGGGGGAGGCGTTTAGAAGTCCCGCACCGTCTTATAAGAAAGGAAATATTATGGCTTATAAAAGCTCTATTGGTATTCCGTACCATGTAAAATCAATTATTCAAAAACACCTCAACGATGGTTGTATTGTTGAATGTACTTATGACGACGAAGTCGACTATAAAGGTACTAATCTTAACGAGATTATTGATGCGATGAAAGCTTGCGAAATGGAAGCTGTACATTTTATCAAAGATGGCAAGTACATAGACTGGTTTCTTTACTCTGATATGCATACATCAGAAGAATGTATTATTGATTGTGGCGTAGATGGCTATGCAGATCAAGTTTCGTCAAGTTATCATTCACAAATGTATTTAGTTAGCTAATATGTATACACTTATATTTATAATATTTCTTATTGCTATTACTATATATGGCGCTAAGAACTATTGATTCAAAAATAAACACCGATCGTTGCACACGGCATCTGTAGAAAGGAATTCAAAATGTACAACAATAAATCATTCAACACTGACTTAGTAACATTAGGCTTAAGATTAAAGCCAACAATAGATAAATTACATGACTTATCACAGCATTACGGGCTACAAGATAAAGAAGGAGAAGCTCACGTTATTAACGAATGTATTGATATAATGAAAGAAGGTATTAGACAAATAGAAAGAAACGCTAAAGACGACGTCTATGATGCCTTTGAAGAAATAGCTAGTAACGAAGGTACGTCTAATATTGGTGAAGCTATAGAAAGAATAAGAGATTTTAGCGTTACTACTTACGAAGATTGCGTAAATGAAGTTAGAGAAGTAATTATCCATACATTAGAAAATGATTATGCAGTAGATCAAGAAGTTATAGATGAATTTTCAGACACTATAACTACTGCAGCTTATGATGTAGTTCAAAGAAACTTTGATGATGAAGGAATTAATTATGAGTACTAAAGATGACTTACAAAAAATAAATGTAGATAGTAAAGTAAATCCTAATTACTATCGTAATGTTGGTGATATTGAATGTATTGATGCAATTGAACATGCTACAGGATCACCAGAAGCATTTGAAGGTTATTTACAAGGTACCGCTATGAAATACTTATGGCGGTATAAAAACAAAGGTAAGGAAATTGACTTACATAAATGTAAATGGTTTATTGAAAAACTAATAGAGTACTATGAAAGGAAAAATTAATGTCAGAATTAGATAATATTCTTAAACGTATAGAACGTGAAATGAATGAGGCTTATGACGACAATGAGCGTGATAAAATAAAATTAGCTCAAAAATATAAGCGTAATTTACACATAGCTTTATGGGGATGTTTAGTTGATTGTAACTCAATGTTCGACACTGAAGATCCTCATGATGATGGTCATGAGTATGGTCAAGCTGTTAATAAAGTCGTCGATACATATAATCAATTAAGAGGTGATTGGTTTGACTAATATTAACGTATGGCTATATGGTATAGCATTAGGATTAGGAATGCTATTTATTGATATAACACTAATACCAGGAGGATTTTATTAATGCTAACTAATACACAACGTAAAGTAGTTTATAGTTTACTTGCTGGTATGATAGTATTTCATATCATTGTAAATATAATTTAGAGAGCATGGCAGAGTGATTATGCGATGGATTGCAAATCCATTTACAAGGGTTTAATTCCCTTTGCTCTCTCCAAAATGGCGATACATAAAGTATCGCTATTTTTTAAATAAAACCGTCTTTGTATAAACCGAAGGGAGAAGTTAATGGCAGAACAAAGTGACGCACCAAAACCTTTAACAATAGATGATGTTCATTTAATGATATTAGGTGATCAAAATAAATTAGATTTGTTTAAAGTAGTTAACAATTTAATTAATGATAACAATAACTTAAAGGCTGAAGTTGAACAATTAAAACAAGAACTAGATAAATTGAAAGCGACAAAACAATGATAGAACTTATTGGATATTATTTCGGTATGAAACTAATTTTCTTTTGTATCGGCATTGCACTAATGATAATTGGATTTATTGGATGTAAAATGTTAAAAGTAATATAGGAGAAAATGATGACTAAAATTGTTGACTTTCCAATAAAGAGTAGAATGTATGAACGATGGACTGAATTCGTATATAACCGTCTTATTAATAAATGGAAGGTTGACAATGAGTCTGAAGAAATGGATACCCTTATGTTTATATTAACAGCTACTTTTGAAAAAGATGCAAACAAATGGACTAAACGTCAAATAGAAAGTTTAGTAGATAGTTTCTTTACGGAACGAATAATTGTTTGGAATAATTGGAATAAGGAATAATTATGGCTACAATGAAAGAAATAGTAGATATGGAAACAGATTCTGCAAAAGGTGATTACGATTTTAATGAGCGATACGATTCTTATATGTATCGTAAAAGTAAAGAACGTTCAGAAGAAGAACGTGAAACATACTATTATAGAGCTAAAGAAATCTTAGAAGAATGTATATCACTAATGGAAAGAAAAAGTAATGACTATCAAGGTGGATCAGTACAAGATAAAGATTATTATCCACATGGTTGGTTATCTTTCGATACTATGTTGACTACTAAGATATTAAGATTTAGATCTGTAATGGAACAAGAAGGCAAAGTAAATTTTGACTCTGCCGAAGACTGTCTTAAAGACTTAATTAACTACTCAGCTCGCTGTATAGTGTGGCTAGAAAGGAATAAAAAATAATGTTAGGTTTAGCTAGAAAAATTAACACTGTACCTGCAGTATCAGGTAAATTAATGAGACAACGTACAACTAATAGATATGGTAAACCAATAGGCTCTATTAGTAGTCAACAAGGTATTCACTATGTAGATAGAGATGTAAGTACTGGTAAATTTGTAAGAAAGAAAAATGGATAGATCAGTATTTGAAACAATCGAAACTCTTGCTCGCTTTGATGGAGATCAGCGGGCAGAGTTTTGTCGTGTGTTAACTAAAAGATATCCAGAAATAAATGATGATATTTATACTAGACTACATCATGAATATATGGATCAAATATCTATTGAAAAAGATAGAAAGGAAAGTAAATGAATTTTTACGAAAAAATGTTAAGTTTCCAACCTATAATATTTACTAGAGGTAGGTTACATGATCAAATAACATTAAACCAATTTCCAGAATGGTTACAACAATTGACTAAATTATTTGTATATCCCGAAGAGTATGACGAACATAATGCTAAGTATGGATATATGTGTCAAGTAATTAAGTGTCCTGACGACGTTAGAGGAATCGCTAAACGACGTGAATATGCTGCTAAGTATTTGAATAATAACGCAATTCAATGGCAACTTGATGATGATCTAACTTTTTGTAAAGCAAAACCTGATGGACAAGATGGAACATGGCCATTCTTAAAGTTTACCGCCATGCAAGATGATACTGATTGGGAAAATTTAATTGACGATATTATGACTGCTTGTGATAGCGGATTTTGGGTAGGTGGATTAGGACAAAGAATATCTCCTGCTGGTATAGCAGACTTTCCATTTTCTGTAAACTCAAGAGTGTATACAAATACATGGTTTGATTTTAGAAAAATAAATCCAGAAAGATTTGATTGGATAGGTAGAGCTTGGAAAGAAGATGAGTTTTTACCTGAAGACTTTCATATACAATGTCAAATGGTTATGAAAGGAATACCTGTAATTAATATGAATAAGTGGGCTAGCGCAGGTAATAAGACCCAAGCTGCAGGTGGATGTGCTACTACACGTACATTAGAAAACCATAATAAAGGTATGATTAGGTTTGCTGATGAGTGGTCAAATTGTACTACACTACGTTGGAAAGATAGTTGGGTAAAAGATAAAAAGAAAGCAGCATTAACAATTCGATTAGGTAAACTTTACAAACAAGATAAAGCAACTTTATTAAAACATGAAGACCGTCTTCGTGTAAAGCTTGGTGGAAAACCAAAAGCAGAAGCTAAAGAGCTACAAAAGAAAGCTAATATACTAAGAGAAGAATTAAGAGAAAGCGAATCTAGATCTAGATCGTATGCTGAAGCTAGTCATGAGATAAGAAAGGAATTAGTGTGAGTTGTATGGGAAGAACTTATGTACTCGATATAAAGAGACGATTTAAAACTTTAATGGATGCCGGTGTATTTAACAATGGTAATCTAGAAATACTTGGCGCATCATTCGTTGCAGACGAAGATGTGATTTTCGGCGAGCCAAATAAGAAGTATATACAGGCCGAAATAGATTGGTATAAAAGTCAATCGCTTAATGTTAATGACTTAGGAGAACTATATGGAAAAGTTCCTATCATTTGGAAAGAAAGCGCTGCAAATACTAGAGGTGAAATCAATTCTAATTATGGTTATCTTGCTTATAGTTGGAACAATGATTCTCAATTCGATCACGTTATTAGAGAATTAAAAGATAATCCTTATAGCCGTAGAGCAGTAATGATTTATACAAATCCAGCAATGCATCGTGATCACAGAAGACATGGTAAAAACGATTTTGTTTGTACTAATGCTGTGAGCTATCATATTACTGATGATGGAGATTACGTTGAATGTGTTGTTCAGATGCGATCTAACGATGCTGTATTTGGTTACATAAATGATCTTGCATGGCAAAAGCACGTGCTAAGAGATGTAGCTAACGAATTAAATTTATTAGCAGGTAGAGTATATTGGCAATGTCAAAGTTTACACATTTACCCACGACATTTTAAACATGTACAAAATTGGAGGTTTGAATGAGTGAATTTGTAAAAGATATACGAAACATGCATAAACAATTTGGAGTTCATCAATGGTTAAGAGATTCTAAAAATAAAAATAAACTAAGAGATTTTATGGTCTTTAGATTAGACTTCTTAGAAGAAGAATTTGAAGAAACTCAAAAAGCATTCTTTAGTAATGATAAAGAAGGTGTAGTTGATGGCTTAATTGACTTAATAGTTGTAGCTATTGGTACATTAGATATATTAGGCGTAGATACAGATAAAGCTTGGGATGAAGTTCATGGAGCAAATATGAGTAAAGAACCAGGTATAAAAGAATCTAGGCCTAATCCATTAGGATTACCTGATATGATAAAGAAACCTGATTGGAAAGGACCTAATCATGAAGGTAATACAGGAAGATTAGATGAATTTCTTAAAATTAAAAATAAATAAAGTAAAATGTAAAGCTTGTGGCACCGTCTTTGAAAGAACTAAATTGGATAAACATTTAGATCTCTGCGTTAAATGTCAAAACGAAAAAGATGGTGTCATAATAAAAGAAGAAAGGAAGAAAGATGTTTGAAGCATTTATATTAGTATGTTCAGTTTATAACTTTTCAGACTGTCGTACATTAAAAGATTTAAGAGGACCTTATCAAGAAATAAGTGAATGTCATGAAAGAATTGAACAAATGAGATATGACGCAGAAAATACGTTACCATTTGTAGTTATTAATTCTAAATGTACAGACCAATTCTTAAAAACTATTACATAGAAAGGAATTATATGCAATTAGTATTTGATATAGAAACTGACGGATTATTAGATGAAATGACTATGTGTCATGTCTTAGTATGTCAAGACTACAAAACTAAAAAGATATATAGATACGCAGATCAATTAAATTATCCAAGTATAGAATCTGGTTTAGCATTTATGAAAAATGCTGATGCTTTGATAGGTCATAATATAATTGGTTTTGATTTAATGGCATTAGAAAAACTATTTAATTGGCAACCGTCTTCAAAGACTGTTATCATCGATACGTGGGTAATGTCACAAGTTTTAGACTATCAACGACCTCATAAACATGGTCTTGGTGGTTGGGGTTCATATCTTGGATACGAAAAACAAGATAATACCGTCTTTAACGAACAGAATTGGAAAATATTTTCTAAACAAATGTTAGATTATTGCACTAATGATGTTAAGTTAAATACAAAAGTGTATGAAATACTTTTACAAGAATTAAATAAAATTAAAGAAAAGAATCCTTTGATTAGAAAAGGCTTAAAAGTAGAACATGATATAGCATTCTTTGAAAAGACTGTAAGAGATAAAGGTTGGTTATTTGATAAAGATAAAGCTGTTCGAAATCTAAACTTAATGAAAAAGCATATGAATCGAATAGATAATATAATGTCAGAAAGATTAGGTGAAACTACCGTCTTCATAGATAAAACGCCAAAGACAGCGAAGTATACTAAAAATGGTAATTACACTGCAACTACTGCAAGAATACTTTCGGAATATTTTAATAGACCAATAAAACCAGAAGATGCCGTGTCTGATGACCCTCCTATTGCACCTGGTGTAGAGTTTCAACGCTCTACAATAGAACCTATTACTCTATCAAATATGGATCTAGTCAAAGAATATTTATATACTATTGGTTGGAAACCTGATGATTGGAATGTAAAGAAAGGTGATAGAGGTCAATGGATTAGAACTGGTCCTAAACTAACATCAACATCTCTTGCTGAGTTAGGTCGTATTGGTAAGTTAATTGATAGATATTATACTATAAAGAATAGAGCTGCAACTATAAATGCATGGCTTGAAAGGATAACTAAACATGGAACAAATCATTATAGACTTCACGGTAGGATGTGGACTGTTGGTACTCCTAGCTTTAGGTGTAGGCATGAAGTCATCGTTAATTTACCGGCAGTGGATGCGTCTTATGGTCGCATGCTTAGGGAACTATTCATATCTGAGTCCGGTTATTCTATTGTTGGCGCAGATAGCGCTGGTAATCAGCTCCGCGGTCTTTGTCATTACGTGGCAGATGACAGTTATACCGAGCTTGTCATCAACGGCGATCAACATGGGCGCAATGCTAACGTCCTTAATACTACTAGGAGTTTGGCTAAATCTTTTCTTTACGCCATATTATTTGGTGCAGGCGATGCAAAGCTTGGTAAAACTTTATATGGAGTCAGTAATGCGTCAAAAGGTAGAGAAGCTAGGAACAAATTTATGGCGAATTTACCAGGATTTCAAACTTTAGTAACTAAACTTAAAAATATATTTAATGAATATAAATGTATACCTGGTCTTGATGGTAGAAAAGTCTATGCAAGATCTGATTATCAAGTATTAAATTACTTATTGCAAGCAGCTGAAGGCGTAACATGTAAAGCAGCTGTAAGTTATGCAATGAATAAAATTAAAGAAGAAAAACTTGATGCGTATCCTGTAATATTCTACCATGATGAACAAGCTTGGTGTGCAAGTGAAAAAGACTCTAAAAGAGTTGGTGAAATACTAAGTGAATCATTTAGAGAAGCACCAAAAGAATTTGGAGTTATGTGTATGGATGGTGGTAATTATATGATAGGTAAAAGTTATGCTGACGTTCATTAGAAAGGAAAATAAATGATAGTAGGATTTACTGCTAGTACATTTGATTTATTACATGCTGGTCATGTACAAATGTTAAGAGAAGCAAAAGACCAATGTGATTATCTTATATGTGGTTTACAAATAGATCCAACAGTTGATCGTAAAGAGAAAAACTTTCCGATACAAACAATTGTTGAAAGATATATACAACTAAAGAGTATAAAATATGTGAATGAAATTATTCCATATACTACTGAAAAAGATTTAGAAGATATATTGCAAATGTATACTATTCATGTAAGAATACTTGGTCAAGAATATAAAAATATAAGCTTTACAGGTAAAGATATTTGTAAAGATAGAAATATAAATATTTATTTTAATAAAAGAGATCACAGATTTAGTAGTAGTGAACTTAGAAACCGTGTAAAGGAAAACAAATGAAGTTATTTATAGATGCTGATAGTATACTATTTAAAGCTGCGTGTACTCAAGAAACTAATAAAGATACTAGAGATGTAGTTGATGCAATTATTCATGATACAATAGCTGATTGTTGGGCTGATGAAACTTATATTGCAATAAAAGGTAAGAACAATTTTAGATATAATATATATGATAAATATAAATCATCTCGTAAAGATAAAGAGATGGATGAAAAGCTACGTAACCGTCTTAATGCTGCATATTTCCACATAATAGATAAATGGAAAGCTGTTGCTGCTGATGGTATGGAAGCTGATGATTTAGTTTGTATCTGGGCTTATGAAGCACGTGAACAAGATACAGATTGGATTATAGCTCATATTGATAAAGATCTAAATCAAATTGCAGGTAATCATTATAACTATAATAAGAAAAATGTTTACTTTATTAATGATGAAGAAGCTGATATGAACTTTTGTATTCAATTACTTATTGGTGATAAAGGAGATGATATACCACAATTAAAGAAAGGTTTTGGTATAAAGTCTGCTGAACGCTTACTTTCAAATACAACATATGATAATCGTATAGATGTAGTTGTAAATGAATATAAACGAATTATTGGTAATGATTGGGATAAAAGATTAAATCTTGTTGGTAATCTGATTTATATGAAAAGAACATGGGATATGGAGGAATGGAATTATGAGGATCGTTATTCCGGGAAAGCCGATGTCGGCGAACCGAATGGAAGGGATAAGAGCGATACGAACGAAGACAGGAAAGAGCTTCACTCAAACGTATCCAACTAAAGATTATAAAGAATTTTTAGAAAGATTTAAACAAGCTACTAAGTTTCATTCATGGACATTTGAAGAGAAAGACAAATTAAAAATAGATATTTGGCCTTTCTTTTCTAATAAAGCTTCTGATTTAGATAATGTAGCTAAACCCTCTCTTGATGCATTACAAAAAGTATTTGAATGGAATGATAAGTATGCTTATGAATTACATTTAATAAAAATGTTTGCTAAACGTGGAGAGGAACAGTTAATAATAGAAATAAATAAAATAATAGAGGACGTAGATGAGCAAAAATAAAAGATATCCTTGTTCAGATTGTGGTAGTTCTGATGGTGTTATGATTGATCCATCTGATGGTCATACATTTTGTTTTGCTTGTGGTTCATATAATAAAAAGAGAGAAGGTATGATAGATGAATCCAATGCCAATAGAAATACTGATGCAAAATCACAAACTAGTGTTAGTGACATTGATAATTATCCTAGCTTGGCACTTACTACTAGACAAATAAGTAAAGAAGTTGTACAATATTTTGGTGTAAAGACACATCAATATATGAATAAGCCAGCTCATTTCTATCCTTATGGCGATGATTGCTATAAGATTAGAATATTACCAAAAGAATTTAGAATTCTTGGAAATCAAGGCCATGGAATAAGCCAACTATTTGGTCAACGAGAATTTAATGCTGGTGGTAAGATGTTAGTTATTACAGAAGGTGAGATTGATGCACTCAGCGTAGCTCAGGCGTCATTTGAAACTAACGGAGGTAAGATATGGCCAGTTGTTTCTGTACCTTCTGCTAATCAGTTAAAGCTTTTATTAGATCATAGATCATGGATTAGATCTTTTCAAACTGTAGTATTATGGTTTGATACTGATGAAGCAGGACAAAAAGCAATTCAACAAGCAGCAAAGATAATTGGCTTTGATAAAACAAAGGTTGTATCATGTAATGATAAAGATGCAAATGATTTGTTAATGAAAGATGGTGTACGTGCAGTAAACAACGCAATATGGAATGCGTCTGCTTATAATCCTGCAGGTATTGTATCAGGTGAACCTATCTGGGAACAATATATAGAACGCCAAAATACAGAGTCAATACCTTATCCACAATGTTTGAATGGATTAAATGATAAATTAAAAGGTATAAGACATGGAGAAATTACTCTCTTTACTTCGGGCACAGGCTCAGGTAAGTCTACAGTTATTAAGGAAATTATACTGGAATTACTTCGTACACAAGAGCATAAGATTGGATTGGTTAGTTTGGAAGAAAGCATTGGTGATACGGCAGAAAAATTCATTGCCATGGAACTTAGACAGCCGATATCACAAGTCAAGACTGATGCACAACGTAAACATGAAAGATCTGCTTTTGAAAGAGTATTCAAATCAGAAAAACTCGTATTACTTGACCATCAAGGTTCAGTCGGTGATTCTAGTCTCATCGATAAGATTGAGTATATGGCACTTATGGGATGTAAATATATTGTACTTGATCACATTACTATCGCGGTATCTGAAGGTTCAGAAGGACTAGCAGGTAACGAAGCTGTAGATAAAGTTATGTCTGATCTACTAAAGCTAGTAAAGAAACATAACGTTTGGCTTGGTTTAATAAGTCATCTTAGAAAATCAGGTGGTAAAGCTTTCGAAGAAGGTAATATGGCTTCTATTGATGATGTAAAAGGTAGTGGTTCTATTAAACAAATCTCATTTGATATTATAGCTTTTTCAAGAAATCTTATAGCAGAGACTGAAGAAGAACGTAATAAGATTAAATTTACAGTATTAAAATCAAGATTTACTGGTCTTACTGGCCCAGCTGGTAAAGCAAAGTATGATCGAGATACTGGTAGACTTATAGAAGATATAACAGAGTTTAATGTTGTTAACCTTAGATAAGATAAAAAGATTTGACGATCTCTATATGCGTATTGCTATAGAGGTCGGCAAGATGAGTAGAGACACTAAGCACAAAGTAGGTGCAGTAATAGTTAAAGATGATAATATACTATCTTATGGATATAATGGTACACCAAGAGGAAGTAGCAATGAAACACGTGATAAAGAAGGCAATACACGCTGGACTGTGGTTCATGCAGAGACCAACGCTATTTGTAAACTTGCTATGTCTACTAATTCCAGTATTGGCAGTACTTTGTATACTACTATAAGTCCATGTAAAGAGTGTTGCAGATATGTAGTACAAGCTGGTATAAAACGTTTAGTGTATGGAGATATATACGATAAAACCGCATTATCATTTTTAAAACATTATTTGGAAATACATAAGTATGAGAGAAATTAAAGTACGAGAAGGTACTGACGAAGTTATACAATATCCTGAAGATATGTACTGTGTATATGTACATAGAGATCCAGAAACTTTAGATGTTGTATATGTTGGTAAAGGTACACTACATAGAGCTTTTCAAATAGTTAATAGAGGATATGACCATCATAAATGGTTATTGTCTAAACTAGAAGAGTTTGAAATACAAGAAATTGTAAATATAAAAGGTGGCAATATGACTGAATCCGAAGCGTTAGTTGTAGAAGCACACGAAATTAAATGCTGCTTAAGATTTGGATGTAATCTATTTAATGTTACTTACAATCCTTATCGCAGAACGAGGAGAAAAATCAGTGGATCAGATAATATCTTACTTGATGAACAAAATAGAGACTGCACCACAAAGATGGGCAATAAAACTAGTAAAAGAACACGAGATAAGAATACCGAGGCTAGTGTATGATGCATTAACAATATTGCAATATCACTTTAAAAAGACTTCAGTATCTGAATCAGCTACATGTAAATTAACAGCTGCGTCTTGTGCAATAGGTAGAAACGTGTTCTTACAAATAGGTAAAGAACTAGGCTTTAGAGCTGAAGTTACATTAGGAGACTTTGTAATTGAAGGATTCTATGAATGTGGTTATATTAAAATATATAGACCACCAACTGAAGCTCAAATAGCTTGGGAAAATAATCCAGTAGGTAAAAGACCTTTTAGCCGAGCGCCTTATATGATTGAAACCGCAGAGCGTTGGTTAGAAATAGGTAAATTACCAGATGTTGTTGTAAACGAATTAATACAAAATACAACATTTGAACCTATAAAACCTATTACAAGATTATTTCAAGATAACGGTCATCCAATAATAAAACATTGGGGATACGATAAAGACAAACATTTTAAAACATTACTTGATGAACCATTTGTTAAAGCAATAGATAAATTACAAGCAACAGAATGGAAAATTGATAGTGATATTTTAAAAGCAATAAAAGATAATAAGGATAAATTTGTTACAGAAAAATTAAAAGTTACTGATGAAAAAGGTAACAAGTATTCTTATTGTATATTTGGCAACAATAAAGAATTAGAAGAAAAAGAACTGTATTGGAATGGCCATATATTTAAACCTGAATTAGGTAATAAATCTTTAGAGAAAAGATACTATGCTGAACTTAGAAGGCTTACAAATAAATTAAAGAACAAACCAAATAAAAAGCCTTTAAAAACTATGCAAAGAAAATATGATGAAGCAGCTACTTATTGGAATGCTAAACTTGTTTTACTTAAAAATAGAAGTAAGTTTGATGCTTACAATATGACTGTTCAAAAAGCTGATGCATTAGTAGGAAAAACTTTTTATCAATATATAGATGCTGATTATCGTGGCAGATTATATTATCGTGAGTCTTATATAAATTATCAAGGCAAAGATATTGAAAGAGGTTTATTAAAGTTTAACAAAAGTAAAATACTTAATGAAGAAGGTTTATTTAATTTAGCTGTTCACACGGCTTGTTGCTATAATCAATCTTATTCTATAGATGAAATACCAGAATGGTGTGATGCTGATTATAAAACGTATTTAGAAGAAGAAGGACTTAACGATATATCAATAGATAAAATGACTATAGATGATAGAGTTAAGTGGGTTATTAACAATGAAGATCTAATAATAAATACGTGGAAAAATAGGATTATTCATTCAAAAGCAGAAAAACCTGTTAGTTTTCTTGCTTGTTGTAAAGAATTTTGTGCACTCTGGGACACTGAAGCGGAAGGTGGTGTATATACTACTAACTTGCCAATCCCTATTGACGGCTCTAATAACGGCTGGCAGCATTTAGCAGCTATATCTAAAGACGAGCATGCTGGTAAGTTAGTTGGTTTAGTTCCAGTTGAAATACCACAAGACTTCTATGTACAAACTGCTAAAGCTTTGAAAGCACGTATGCCAGAATGGTTTAAATCTAGAAAAATACCTATGAAACATATAAGAAAAGGTATATCTAAACGTGGTTCTATGACTAGAGCTTATAGTGCTGGTCATTTAGCTATAGCTTTAAATATGTACGCTGATTGTTATGCTGAAGGTTATCATAGTAAGTATGATATAACTATGTCGGATTGTAATGACTTATCTTTTAACTTAATAAAAGCTATAGATGAAGTATGTCCAGGTCCGTTAAATACTATGAGCTACTTACAAGCAATAGCAAACTATATTATAACTGATTTAAATGAAGATGTAATACAGTGGACAACTCCTTCAGGTTTTCCAGTTATATATGAAAACTATGTTATGGAAGATATTAAATGGAAATCATGGATATCTGACATGCGTATACAACATGTTGGTAACGAACCAAGATTAGTATACAATAAAAAGATAGCAAGTCCAGGTGGATTTGCGTCTGGAATAAGCCCTAATTTTATTCACAGTATGGATGCCGCTCATATGGCTTTGATAATATCACATTGGGATGGAGAATTTGCAGCAATACATGACTCATTTTCGACTCATGCAAGAAACGTAAATGATTTATTAGATCTAACTAAAACAATATTTATTGCAATGTACGATCATAAAGATTACTACGAAGAAATCCGTCATATGTTATTAGAAAACCCTGAAAAGTTTAAGTATGATTACAAATTAGGAAATTTAAATATAAAAGATATAGCTAATAGTAATTATTTCTTTAGCTAGGAGGAGAGGTGTTTATTATAGATGATGAAGGAACAATAAGATTAGATTATAGTAAAGTAAAAGGAGTTTATAAGTATGGTTTAATCATGAAAGATGGTAGTGAAATAATACTACCACAAACATTAATAAGAAAACTAAAAATAAAAATAAGAGATTATAATTCTTGGGAAAGAGATATAGAAGGGAATATAATTCGATAAAATAAGGGGTACCTTAGCGTAATGCTTTGGTACCCCTTTTTTTTTTATTTACATAGATCTTCAAACTTAGTTGAGTATAATCTATGTTTACTTTTGTCACGTAATTTATCTAATAGCATTTTATTTTCATTGCCTATTAGAAATAGTAATTGTTGAAATAAAAATATCATATTAACCTACATCAATTTGTAATACTCTAGTGCCTTCAGTCATTTGTAATAATTTATTACGATTTGATCTTACTTCAGCTCTAGTTTTGTTGTTTCGATTTATAACATTCATAGCTTTATTACTTATTAAATGATCAAATAAAAATAGTAAAGCTTTAGGACTTAATCTATCGACATGAGTATCTTTACCCCAAAGTTTAGGAACAATAGATTTAGCAATTCTTTCTGCAGCTTTTTTCTTTTTTGCTTCATACATTTTAACAGGCATTTTAGCTGCACGTGGAGGATAATCCATAGTATCATAAATAGAACTTACTAAATTAGGAAATGGCTTACCTTTAACATCTTTTGGAGTAAGTAACCAATAAAACATTCTGTATGGAGTATCATATCCTATTTCTACTTCTTTAACGTCTAGGTTTTTAACCTTATCTCTAAAAGTATTTATAGCTTGTGGAGTCCATTGAGTTATTTCGTCTACATAATTGTAGCTTTTCATAATACTCCACCAATTATTATTTGCATGGTTTCTTACTTTCTCAAGTCCCGCCAAGTTTGTCTTAACAGCATCCATGATAGGTAACATATAAGTATTATTTAAATCTTTCCATGAGCTTCCAGTAAACATTCGATTCATCCATGCTCCATCAATACCTTGTATTACAGCAGGAATTATTCTTCCTCTTGACCACCCACCTGGAGTACCATCACGCATAGCAGAACCAGCAGGTTTAGATATATAAATAGGAACTCCACCAGCTTTTCTACCACCAGGTAGTTCAATAATTATATGTCCTTTCTTATCAGTCATTTCTGATTGTTTAGCCCCAATATATACATTAAATCCAAGAGCATTCTTAATAGTAATTATTTCATTTGTTAATGAACTTACCATTGCGTTAGCTCTTAAAAGTTGCCCGACTTGGACGACTGCAGGATCAAGTTCAGCATCAATAGCGTCAGCTAAAATATTATGTAAGAAATTAACTACAACATCTGTTTCG
>VTLG01008830.1_pt1 | contig 28080 bp, 47 predicted proteins | sample 4694571 | NCBI WGS metagenome assembly VTLG01 (sample SAMN12604809, study PRJNA352737) | marine metagenome | biome: ENVO:00000447; feature: ENVO:00000209|ENVO:00000569|ENVO:01000036; material: ENVO:00002151; isolation source: viral sequences binned using virsorter ...
ATTTGCGGATTTTGTTGCATCATTGGTCCAATTTGTTGTTGTAACATTTGTAATTCTTTTAATTCTTCAATAAATTCCAATTGAACTTGTTCTTGTGCCATAAAAGAAATATGTTCTAAAATATTTTTTTGAACTGCAGCCATTACCATTGGATTATTTTGTACCATATTTAAACTCATAAAGTGTAAATGGGCATCAATGTGTGCTTTATGGTCTTGACCTGGAAAAGCTTGGAAAGGTTTTCCACTTAATGCTACAATATGCTCTAATGCTGGGTCCATTGGAATCGGTTTTTGTGGTGGTGGTAAAATAGAATTAATATTTTTTATACCTACCGCTTCATACATAGAACGATACGCTTGATATAAGTTGTGAATCTGTGGATTTGATGACGCTAATTGTAATTGCATTTGCGCCATAGAAATTCTTTGTGTTTGAGAAAAAATATTTGGATCAGCAACTGGTAAAATATCTATTCTGTCATCAAAATCAGCTTGTTTAATTTCCCGTCTAGCGTTCGGTACATCATAAGGATAAACCGGTGGTAGATAAGTTTTGAAAACATCTGATAATAATTTAAATTCTTGTTTTAATCCGACATATAATCTTTTGTGGATAGCGGACATTACTCTTGAACCTCTTTCAAGTAATGCAACCGTCGTACCGACTGCAGCTTGTTGATTCATATCGCCTACTTGATTGTCTGCGATAGCCGCGAAACGTTGACCTGCGCCTACGACAATACCCATCAATTGTAAAAGAGTCGCGGATGGTTCTTTGTATGGTAATTGCATAAATGAATCTCTGATGTTTCCACCAGGTGCATCTACATCTCTAAATTCTCCAGGTTGTAAAGGTTGAGCATCATCTCTAACTCTTATTCCTCTAGTTTTAAATCCTGCAGGTAAATTAGCTAAAGTTCCTGCATCTAATAATTGTCTTAATGCAGAAGTTGCAGTTCTAGATAATCCACCAATCATGTGAATTAAACCAAAGCCATAAAAACCTAGACCTGGTAAAAATTTAAAGTGAACAAAATATTCTTTTTTCTTTTTTAATTGATCGTTTAATTTAAAGTTTCTTCTAATTGCTAAAACTTTAAAAGTAGATTCATCAATTGTTACAATGTAAGGTAATTTAATTCCAGTAGGTTCCCCATCTTCTGGATTAACATCTTCATAGCCTTCTAAATCTAAATTAACATGACATTCAATTAAAGTATAAATATCATCTTGTTTATCTTTAGTAATTCCTTCCAACTCATGTTCTTTTTTCTTTAATTCATTTTCAGTAATTGGAGGTTTACCTAATTCTATATCTCTATAAAAACCTGCTACTTGTTGTTTACGTAAATCATTTTCAGAAACTTTAATGACGTGTATAACTGATTCTGCATCTTCTAGTGAAGTGGCTGCGTAAGGTACAACTAAATCATCAGCCGGTACAAATTTGGAAACGGCTCTACCTAAGAGTTCGTCATAATAGACTTTCTTAAATGTAGAGCCGGCGAGGGGTAAATAGAATAGCATTTGGTCAAACTCAGGTTCGTATTCCTTCATTTGATCCATTAGCTGCCAATTCATGAAATCTTTTACACGATGTGCTTGATCTTGTTTTGCTTCGTTAATGTCTCCTAAAATTTGTGCTCTGACTGGTCCATCAGCTGGTAATAATTCTTTATACGCAGTTGCTTGGAATTGTGTAACTGCTTCTGCTAAAACTGGGTGAGTAACGCCTGATGCGCCTCTGAATGGTTCAGTTCTTCTTTCATATTTAAATCCTAAAAGATCTAAACCTTCTCTATAACTATCTTCCCAATCTTTTCTTGAATTTCTGTAATCTCTATAATCATCTGTAAGTTTAGCACCTAGACTATCTAAAACTCCATCATCTAAAAATTCTGCTAAATTTGCATAGTGATCTTCACCACCTTCTGGAACTGCAGCTGAAGGATCAAAAGAAACTTCTGCTCCTCCTTCTTCAGTCATTTTAACTTCGACTGGTTGACCTTCTGCATCGACTTCTTTTATATTCTCCTGAATTGCTTCTTCGATTTCCTCTTCACCTGGAAGCTTTACAGTCGTTTTTTGATTGGGTAATGATTTATCTATATCAGCCATTTGTCTATTCTATATGCTATTACTAATGATTTCAACACCTGAAAAGGTTCTATCCCTATACATCAGTGTTGTCAACTTTATTGAAAAGGTCATATATAAAACCTTCCTTATCTTGATATTTTTTATATTGGTCATACGCAGTCAGACCTGTACTTATTGCTAATCCAGGTAAACCTAAAAATCTAGTAGCTCCTCTAATCATTCCTGGACTCATACCTAATCTTGCAATAGAAGCTAACTTACCTGATTTATCTGCCATACCCGCAGCCTTTGTTAAAGGTTCCATAGTAGCAAGCCCCAACCAATTGAAAGGATCTTTTGCAATATCTACTGGATCTCTCCCTTCTTCAATTTGTCTACCAATGAAATAAGTATCCATTGCAGCCGTTGGTAAAGGTAATCCAACGTGTGCTAAAGCTCTACCTGTCTTTCTTAACAATCCAGGTTTAACGGATGTTCCAGCTTGGACCGGCATAGGATTGTCTTTAGCCCACGCTTTAAGTCCTGCTTGTGAAACAACGTCGTCAGTTCCTGATTTAACAAACGCACCTAATGTGTCATCGTATTTAATAGATGGCATTTTAGGTTTACTTTTTTCTAAATTTTCTTTTCCTAATTGTATAATATTTGCTTTTTCTGTTTTAGTGGCTGTCTTTAAGGGAATGTTGGCTCCGGCTTTTCCCTCTCCCAGAGTAATACTAGGATCTCTAATAATTTCTGTCTCTCCCATTCCCCACGGAAACTCTCTTGTTTTAATTCTGCTTTTAATATTATCATAGCCTTGGCCTTTAAATTTATTCCGTAAAGTTCTATCTGCTTTTGCAAGTTCCGCTAAAGCTTTTCTTTTGTCGGCCGCACTCATTGTTGTATCAGCTAAAATTTTTTGTTGATCCGCTTGAATACCATTTAAAATTTTTTCAAATCTAAAATAACTAAGTTTGTTTGTATACTTTGGAAGATAAGCTAAATTATTTGGAGTGACTAAAGCTTTTTTACTTCCTAAGTGAGATAACTCTAAACCAGATTTTTTAGGAGCAGCTAATTTTTGTTCTGTCGTAACATTGCTCGTAGCTTTAGTTTGTTCTGTTCTTTTTGTTTGTTTTTTTCTAACTTTTGTTGGATCTTTCTTTTTACCGTAATGTTGAAACGTTAATCCTTTTCTTTCTGTTTCGGTTCTAGTTAAAATTCCAGCATTTCTAAAATCTTTTTTAGTCCAACCTGCATATTTAGGATCATCAATAATAGCTTGAATCTCCGCATCAGTTCTCATTACGAATTGATTTTTTTGTAAAGGACTTTTGTACTGATATGGTTGTACCACTATCTCCTCCTAGTGAACATCGTAGCGAGGCCGCCGTCTTTAAGACCATAACCAAAACCCTCTCGACCACCTCTATCATAACTTGTTCCAGTGCTATCTCTTGCAATACCCGCACTTCCGGATCCAGGTCTTCTACCCGAAGCACCTTCTCTAGATTGATCGCCAGGATCTGATTTTCCTTGCGCTGCATAAAAAGCTTCAGAAGCTGCTTTAACTATTCTATCTTTTTCAGCTTGTTGTTCTTTTGCTTTTTGAATTAATCCAAGATCTGCAGCAGCATCTTGTTTTGTTCGAGTTACAGTTCTGTAGTGATTTAATCTTTGTTTATCATAATCTGAAAGATAACCATCGTTTCTTAATGCTTTGGCTTCTAAGGTATCTACAATCTCCGCTGCTTTTTCCGCATAGTTTCCAAACATAGATCTAACATTAATACCAAATGGATCTTTGTTACTCATTCCGGTGTTAGGATCTGTGTAACCCATATATGCTTGTGTTGTTATTTGATCTGCTAAAGTCATATCGCCATACATATCTGGTAATGCTTTTGCGATTAATCCTGATATTCCAAATGGAATATTAGACATAAGAGTTGTATCTCTAGGTCCTCTCATTCCTCTAGCTAAAAGTTCATTCACTGAAGCTTGTTTTGGCATACCCATACTGTAAGCAAACTCTGCAATCTTACCAGGATTGTTTAATCTGTTTTGTCGTGTATTAATAGCGCTTTGAAAATTACTAATATTTTGTCCTATTGGAGTTTGAATTCCAATTCCACCACCTCCTCCACCGCCAGCACCTGGAATTATACTTTGTTGGGTATTGATAATATTCTCAACCCCTCCGCTACCAGCCTCATACATTCCTCTTGATGCTAAGTAATCTAATGCTTCTTGGTGAGTATGTCCTGAATTCATCCAGTGGTTATAAATATTCTGTGCTTCTCCTGATAAATTTAAACCACCATTAGCATACCCAACTCTGCCACCGTCTGCTTTTTTAGGTCTTTTTTTAAATATTTCTAAAAGCATATCAGTTGTTTCTCTACCTGTAATTTTTTGTCCAAGTTCTGCTTCTAAAAGAATTTTTGGATCAGTATCTACTCGTTTAGCTTTTTCAAAAATTTTATTAACAAATTGATCATATTCAAGCATAAGTCTTTCTTTCTTGTTTTTTTGCATAGTGCCCAACAGCTCACTGTAAAAACTCATTCCTTGGTTGGGATCAATTTTGTCTAAATCTGCGGAATGCTTATCAGAAAGGTCCATTCTAGCATCAAAGTCTGGATCTTCTCCTCTAACAAAATCCTCATCCATATCATCTTCCCATTTAGATTTTTTAGGTTTAGTATCTTTTACGTAATTACCTTGATCATCTATTAAATCTTTCCAAGATTTTTCTTTTTCTTTAAATAAAGACTCAACTCCTTCTGTTGTCGAGCCTGGTTGAGGTCTTGCTTTAGTCCAATCGGTTATTGCAGTTTTTGGAAATTCAATAACGTTAGAAGGTTTGTTGGCTTCCTGAAAAGCTTGTTTAATTTTAATGGTTTCAAGTCCCGAAGGCTCACGTTTATGAAATTTAAAAAATTGTTCAAACGCTTCTTGAATTGTTTTGCCGCCTCGAAAAAACTTGTCTATCCAAAATAAAGTTTTAATCATTAATAATACTCTCGTTCAACTTGTGGTAATGCTTCATCTTTAGCATCTTCGGGGTGACCTATAAAGCCGCCCTGCCTGAATCGCATTACTGCTTGTGTCATGCTGTCGACTAAATCGTCGTTATCTCCATATGGAAATGCAGCACACTCTTCTATAACCTCTTCAGCGAATTTTTGTTCGGGCGCCCAAATCATTCCGGACTCGAAAATCGGAGCGACGGCGTTTACTCTAGCATGTTTGTCGTTTCCTTTGCTAGGAGTGTAATTTATAACAGGAATCCCCATTTTACGCAATTCATATGTTAAAGGCAATCCTGAAGCCTTACTTTCCACGATCACCGTTTCTGGATTCCAATATTTATATTGCTCTAGCGCTTTCTTCCTTAATTCTGGAAACTCTAACCGATCTTTAAATGCATCTAATAGTATTAAGTGAGCCGGGGAATCCGGATCGGGGTAAAATATCCCCCAAGTCGTAATAGCTGAATAGTCTGCGGTCTCTTTCTTTAAAAAAGCCGTATCATACGATTGTATGACATGATAAAGTTGCGGAATATAATCTTTATCCCAAACTTTCCACCATTCTCGTTTTATAATAGAACCTTCTTCCGCTGTTGGGTTTTGCATCCACTGCGCGTTCCACTTTCCGATAGAAAGTGATGCTTTAACACCTTCCAATTCTTCCTTCTTCCAATATTCTGGCCAAACAGGTTTTCCTGAAGGCATGATTGCTGGAAATTCTACAATCTCCCACTTATCTGATTTAATTTCTTTTTGAGATTTTAATAATGCACCGGTTAAGTCTTTCATATTCCATCTAGTCATGACAACAACAATTGCTCCACCTGGTTGAAGACGTTGACGAGGTCCTGATGTATACCATTCGTACGCTCGCTCTAATGCAGTCGCGTTCAGCGCGTCTTGTTCCGAATGTGGGTCATCAATAATTAGAAGATCCGCGCCCCGTCCAGTAATGGCTGATCCAACACCGGCAGCGTAGTACTCTCCGCCTTGCGCGGTTTCCCATTTACCAGCAGCTTTAGAATCTTCGCGAAGCGTGGTTTTGAAAACAGACTGATACTCTGGCGAATCAATTAAAGTTTTTGCTTTTCGACCGAATCTTATTGCAAGTTCAGTTGTGTGGGTTGTTTGTATAATTTTTAAATCCGGTCTACGTCCAACCATCCATGAGGGGAGTAAGAAAGACGCAAATTCAGATTTAGTATGCCTAGGTGGCATGTTAATAATTAATCTTTTAATTTTACCCTCGGCTATTTCGTTAAATTTTTTTGCAATAATTTTATGATGGGACCCCTCTATAAATTGAGGCCACATGGCTTTGACAAAAGACATAAAGTCTTTTGAAACCGAGGATTGTTTCTTTTTTTCAGAAAGTTTAATTGCATATTTCATAAACTCCCTTTTAACGTCAGGGGGAAGTTTATTAATATCTGCTGTATTTAATGACATATGGTACCAAAATGGTTTTATCCCATATCTATGTCTAAATCAAACCCTAAAGAGAAAATACTGGGACCCCTTTTTACGTAAAAGGGTTGGGGGGTTGTTAAAACATTCGAATTCGAGATTTGAAATGGGTCCTACTTTAATCCGGGTGGGTGGGCCCGTAGGATACAAGCATACAACTTGTAGTCGTATGCATAAACTACATACGACTACAGATAGAATTTACTTAATCAAGTAATACCATGTATTGTTTGGTAAAGTTTCGTGAAAACCAATCCAAGCCCTGTCTTACTGTTTTATAATCACCTAACATTTCAGAGCCGATGATTACATCATACACAGCAATAGCAAATGCTGGCAATGTACACGACTCGCCACCAAATCTATTTCTTACTGTGTCTTCTTCAGTAGATAGAGATTCTTTAGCTACTAAAAATGGTAGAGTATATCTCTTGCCATTGTATTCTACTGATTGTTTTACTTTCATATTAGTCATAAATTATCCTTTCTACTTTTTATCTTACTTATTTAAAAAGTTATTACAACAACTAATTTGTTTTTTTTAGGGTGGGTGGGCCCGTAGTTCACAAGCATAAAAAAACGAGAGCCGATTGCTCGGCTCTCGTACCCTTTATGACTTTAGATGATTAAGAGTTCGTTTCTATTTTGTGAATTGAATTACTTTGATAAGATCTACCGTCCCAACTCTCGTGTGTTGTAGTTTTCTTTTTATAACCCTCACTAAATCTTCGCTCACGAATAAATGGAACAGGAATACCCATTTCAATAGCTGACATATTTTCGTTTAACCAATCAGACTCACATCTTTGGCTACAAAAATATTTACCTCTTGTATTATTATAGTAGTCATTGTTATAGTTGTGATCCCTATTAACACTTGCATATCTTCCACGAATTATTCCTTTAGATTTTAAAAATCTATCGGTTGTAATATATTGATGACAATTAGTTCCTTGGCAAAAATGTTTGTTAGTAGCCATTAGGCAACCTCATCTTTTAAAATTAATGGTGCTTGAAAATCGTGTTGAACAATGTGATAAGTATTTTCTTCACTTTGTTCAAGTAAATTTAAAGCCGACAAAAATTGATTTGCCTTTTTTAAACTATCAGTTGTTTTAACAATAGTATAATCAATCTTACAATCTTTGTATTGCCATTTTCTAACTATTAGATATATCATCTGTATCTCCTATTATTGTTAAGATATAATTATTTGCTCTTGTATATCTTTCTCTTAATAAATCCCAAAAGACTATACTTGGTTGTCCTTTCTTATTAATCTCTTGGAACGATTTATGTTCTTCCCCTTCTTTTCCAAAAATTCCATTCCTTACTCCGAATTTTTGGTACTTATCCATATACCAACCAACTTTGATTTTAGTATTTGGTTTTAGTTTTTTTTCATCTGTCATATTATTATCCTTTCTTATTATGGGAATATATCAGAATAAAAATAATTGTCAAATAAAAATTTGTTTTTTTTTAGGGTGGGTGGGCCCGTAGGATACAAGCATACAACTTATACGAGTAGCGATTTCTCGCTACTCGTTAAAATTAATAAATGTTAATTGGATTGTTGTTCGTATTGTTTTCTGAAAGCAATTTTCTGCTCTCTTGTCATTGTAGTATTCTTCATGCCTTTAATCATACTAGCCAAATTTTGTGGGTTGTAGATTGTTAAGCCTGTGGAATTACATCTTACAAGTTCTGCCTCATCAATTTCAATGCCAAGTTCTTTCATCAACTCAACACCCTCGCTTAAATACCTGTATGCCTTTAAGCCTGTTTTCATAGCTTGTTTTTGTTTTTCAATGCTATCAATCCATTTTTGATGACAAGTGATTACATTTGCTTTTGCCTGTTTCCAAATTTTAAAGATTAAAAATTGTTCTTTATTACAAGCAATCGTTCTTGAACGACAATGGCTAGTTCCAATAATATCCAAATACCATTGACTATCAAATTTTTTAGTTAAGCCAATACTATTATCATTATCAGAATTATATTGACTATAACCACTATAACCAAGTGCCTTATCATTAAGGTCAATATGTTTAGTCTTATGGGGGTTATCATCTTTACCTTCTTGTTGTGCAAGTATATCTGGGTTGCAATCTTTTGCTTTTAGTTCTTCACGATAATAAGCATAAGCAAATTTCTTTGCTTCCTCATTTCCCCCATAATCGCTATCAGATACATTTCCATAAAGACCAAAATCAAAATGTTCAGATACATTTCTATCTTCTTCATTTTCATCTTCTTCTAGTTCATCTTTTGCATAAGAAAAATAAAAGCATTTATCTTTTGCTACAACATCTAAAGGTTGCCCATATTTTGCTTTTAAACTTTTGCAAGTGTCAACATCTTCTTGTGGATAAGCATTTTCAACAACACTTTTTGCAAGTCTAAAAGCTTGGGGATATAACTCATTTACTTTTTCTCTTGCGTCAAGATATGCCTCTCTCTCTTGCGTGTTTTCTGTTTCTGCATTATCAACATACCGATTTAAAATTTTATTTCTAAATTCGGTATTCATTCTTATCTTACTCATCTTATCCTTTCTGTTTGAGTTTTGCATATCCCATAAACTACCATAATTAAAATATATGTCAAATCTTTTTTATTTTTTTTTTTATTTTTTTAGGGTGGGTGGGCCCTTAGTTTACAAGCTCTTTATGGGTGGGTGGGCCCGTAGGCAACAAGCACAACTAAAAGTTGAAAAAAAAATTATTTTTTATTTGACATTTATTTTGAGTATAATAAAGTCCCATATATGAGAAAGAATAATTTAAAAGTTAAAAAACCAAGAAAAAGAAAAGATAACTCAAAACTTGGTGATGTATTTTTAAATTGTCGATCTTGTAAAATAATAATTAAAAATGATTGGTATAGTAAATTTGATAAAAGATATTGTGCCGATTGTTTTTAGGAAGGATAATAAAAATGAGTACAAGAAGCAACATAGCTATCGAATTGCCAAAAGACGCAAAAGGCAATAAGAAAGTTAAAGTTATATATGTACACTCCGACGGCTATCCTTATGGTGTTGGTCAAATTCTAGAAGAGAATTACAACTCATACGAGAAAGCTAGAGAACTGTTTAACTTTGGAGATGCAAGCTATCTTGATGACACTATAGACAAATGTAGTTTTTATGGTCGTGATTGGAATAGAGACATTGACAAAGCTAGAACCTACAGGGATGAGTGGATGTATATGCGAAGTATGGACGGAGACGGCTATATGATTGAATATATTTATATATTCAAAAATGGAGCGTGGCAGGTTTCAACAGGTAAACACATTAAAACCAAAGATGGTTATAATGACACTCAATTTTATTTTGGTAAATTTGAGCCTATTACTTTAAATGAAGAATATTTAAAGTATAAAGATAAACATGAAAAACATGCTGAAGTTAAGATGATTAGCAGTCTTGGAAAGATGTTAAGTGAAGGTTTTGGAAGTGATAATATTGCTGTTCAAAGCATGACGGAAGGACTGCCGAAGAAGAACTAAAATAGTGATTAGTCGCGTTTTAATACGCGACTGATCTTTGGCTACTAGTGAAAAAGAGCTCTATGTGTGCACCTATGCAGTAACTAGTGGCCTAAGATCAGTAACGACATGAGAGACAACGAGCTCTCGGTAAGTAGCAGAAGATCCAACCCACGAAAGTGGCGGAGCCAAAGTTATTGATCCCTGATCCAATGGTGAGAACTTGATCGCAAGGCCGGTACACCGTTGGATCTGGGATCGGTGTTACCATGACAACAAAGTGCGTATAGGTAATAGGTAAAGCTAAACTTACGGTTCGCACCACCGATCAATTATTCTTTCTAGGGCTCGAGCCTTCAAGCGAGCCCAGAAAGACTGATCCCTGACCTTGTTATTTGTGCGACGATACAGATTGCAATCTGGTAGCAAGGTCTGGGATCAGAACTAGATTTGGCGTCTGCTTCGGCGGACTATATCATAGGTCGCGAAACTCGGGAGTTTGGGTGAGTAGGGTTGCAAACCAAAAACCTCGCCTACGAGCCACTAGTTACTGGTCAATTATTCTTTCTCGGGCTCGAGCCTTCAAGCGAGCCCGGAATATTTAAAAAAAAATAAAAAAGATCTCAAGCTAGCAAGCAAGCTTCATTTTTTTATATAGGGTGGGTGGGCCCGAAGGTCACAAGCATAGGTTGAAAAAAAATAAAAAAAGATTTGACCGGGCACAAGCTGTGTGGTACACATGGGAAATTATGAGAAAGGATGATTATATGAAAACAAAAGAAATAAATTTAGTTTCAACTGGATTTTTTGAATACGATACTTTTAAAGTTGAAAAAAGCAATGACAGCAATTTCAATATCTACACAGGAAGAGGCAAAGATAAGCATTATATCTACACGCCTTATATTTCTTTTTTTAATTTTGATAATTATAAAGAAGCTCAAGAGATGTGTGACAAGTTAAATAGAATAGCGGATAAATATCATAATGACCGTTAGAATTAAGTTGATTAAAGAAGCAGGACCCGGGGCCCGAAAGGGCCCTGGCTCATTTTTTAAAATAAAAATGGGCGGGTGGGCCCGCAAGCTAGCAAGCAGCAAGCAAGCAAGCTTGACAGCGGGCCGGTGATCTGGTACACATGGGAAATTATGAGAAAGAAAAAAACAAAAAAAATATATAAACCAACAGCAACCCTTAAAGACTACCAGGAAGCGATTCAAATCTTAATGGTTGATTACGCTGATGTATGGGAGAAGACGGGGACATTTAAAGAAGTTGATAAAAAACTTAAAAAGTTAGGAATATAGAATGCTAAAAAAAGAAGCTAGACAAATCACCGGTGGTTTAAGTAAACCATCCAAGATGCCTGGGCCAGCTCATAACCTGCCCGCATCGAAATGCATTACCGGCTCCAAGCTGGTCAAGATCCCTGGCAGCGTGTGCCATGGTTGCTATGCTTTAAAAGGGAGATATAGATTTCCCAATGTACAAGCAGCTCTCGAGCGTAGACTTAAAGCAATTGAGGACCCGCGATGGGTTGATGCGATGGTAACACTGATCACCGGGGAGAAGTGGTTCAGGTGGCACGACTCAGGAGACATACAAAGCCCTGAACATCTAAAAAATATTTTTGAAGTGTGCAAGCAAACGCCGGAGACTAAGCACTGGATGCCAACCCGTGAAGTAAAATTTTTGACTTTAATGGATTCGGCCGTGGTGCCCAAAAATTTAATAATTAGAATATCTTCTCATATGGTAGATCAGGGCCCGGTGAAGCACTGGCCGTGGACCAGCACCGTAGTGACAGCCGGCAGGACCTGCCCGGCCCCAGACCAGGGAAACGCGTGCGGTGATTGTAGAGCGTGCTGGAATAAGGAGGTAAAAAATATAGCATATGGAAAACACTAAAAAAATTATTAAAATAAAATCATCTCCGGTTTATGATGGAAACAATTGGTTGCCAACAAAACTATTAAAAAGTGATGACTGGCGAGAGATGGACGCAGATGCACTAATGAAATGTGATGATTGTGGGCATCAATCCACAGAGTACGCAGAACACGACGATTTAATTGAAATTGTTGGATTAGAAAAAGAAGAACATTGTCAAGTTCGTTGCCCTAATTGTAAAAGCTGGTATTATTGGGAAGTAGAATAATGTTAGTATTTAAACACCCCAAATATTACAAGGAGCTCAAGCGGATCGCGAAGCGAGAAGAGCTCAAGCGAGCAAGCACTCAAGCTAGCAAGCAAGCTTCTAAAAGGGAGGGTGGGCCCACGAGCGGGCAAGCGGGCAACGAGCCGACAAGCGCCCAAGCTTAGTTAGCGCGCAAGCCTAAGAGGGCCCGTTGAATCGCGGCCCAATCATTAGCTGCCAGGGGCGGCGTCTCTCTATGATCTTCTAGTAAGCCGTGGATCGCGGATGATCCATAAAGTTTTACGGAAGGCTGGGAGCCTTTCGCGGCTTGTTGAACAAGTATAAAATTCCGTTTGGTTCTGGTTATATGAAATAGTTTTTGGTGGGGAGAAAAGTATATTTTTTTACCTGTGGCTACCTTAAGTTCACACATAAAAAAACCACATAAATCATTGTATCCCAAGCAATCTGGAGTACCGAAGCTACTCCAAGACTCTAGTCTAGTCCAGTGTATTTGGGGGGTGTTTTTCTTCAAGAGTCGCCATAGTTTTGACTCGGCTTTCATCGTACTCAACCTTATAAATTTGTTTCATTACAGTCGTCCAAGGATTCAAATCTATATCCCTACCACAGCCAGCCAACAGCAATATTATTATTAAATATCTCACCATTGACTTGTACGTTATTTTACGTTATAAGTCAATTGGCTCCTGGGCATGAGCTATAATAACTGCCCGTAGGAGATTCAATGGGAGTACCAGCTAAATTAACTGAAAGACAAATTAAATTTGCAGAATTACTTGTGTTCAATGAAGGACGTAAGAGTCCCTCAGAATGTGCTTATGAAGCAGGATATAAGACTAGACCAAGACAGGCTGCGTCTGAACTTCGGAATCCTAAAGTATCTCCATTAGTAGTTAAATACATTGGAGAGTTAAGAGCTGAGATTCAAGAGAAATATGGTGTTAATTTTGAAAGACATATCACAGAGCTGGCTAGAATCAGAGATGAAGCTAGAGCAAAGGGAGCCTGGTCTGCAGCTACCAATGCAGAAGTTGCACGTGGAAAAGCAGCAGGATTATATGTAGATCAAAAATTAATTTTGTCTGGTAATCTGGACCAATTAAGTGAGAAAGAACTTGAATTAAAAATGAAACAAATCCTAGATGATCACAAAACTTTAATCGAAGGTGTTGCAGTAGAGACTACTGAAACGAACAATCCAGATAAATTACAACAAGCATAAGAAATAAAACTATTCCTTGGTGCCTATTAAAAAAACCATTAATTAAATTATAGTATTTTACTATCATATAGTCCTTTGGTTATGTAGTTGATTTTATTTTTTAAAAGTTTTAAGTAGATTCTTTAGCTCTCCTACTTTTACCTTATTATCGATAACCCCTTTATTAATAAGACCTTGGGGATTAGGTCCTTTTGTAGGTGGTATAGCCTTCCACTTTACATTTGGCATATTTTTAACGAGAGTTTTATTAATCATATGTTTATCTTCTCCATCTTTAATATTACACCTCTAGGAAAAACATTTCTATCAGAAAATGATTCTTCAGTGGTGTCATAACTAGCGAAAGTCCAAATATGTTTATGGTCCTTGTCATATAGATACGCATAAGTAATCATTACACTTGGCATAAACTTTTTAAACTCTTCAGCTGTAGCATGTCCTGCATCTCCTGTGATGTCAACCCATTTTATTTTATAAAAATAATATTTTTTATTTTTAATCGTAATATGTCGGTACTGAGATTTCTTTTTCCTAGGCATATATCCTTTTAGCATATAAGTAGAATTTTTGACCCTCTTATTTTTTTTAAAAATTTTTAAAGGGGTAAGAAAAAAGCAGGATACCTATCGTACACTTTCTGATTTTGTGCCACCGTAGAATCGTCAAAAAGCTAGTATTGACGCCATTTGTGCCACCCTGTGCCACCGTAAATCAACCCTCTGGCACAGCTATTATTCGCTAATACCAACACTTCTAAGCCATAATTACGGTTTGTGCCACTGTGCCACCACCTTTTTTTTGATAGAAAAAAAAAATCAATGCCCCTAAATCTCCACTTATGTTGGCACACTGTGATATTTATGTCACACTTTAAGGTTTTTAGGCCAGTTCCACTCTCGCTTTCCTGGCCCTCCCTTGGGATTCTATATTTTAAAGGTTAATGATTGGTTTATTTGACTTCTAGGTTCACCCTTCATAACTACTCTCCAGGCCGAGCTACTATTTATTTTACCTAGCATTTTACTTTCTTGTAATTCCATTTTTTTAATTTCTTGCAGGGATCCATCTTGCATTTCTATGTAAACTTGACAATCTGAAATAGCTGTCCCTTTATTACCATTAGTAAATTTATCTAAATACATCTGAATATCTCTCATTCTCATTAGTGATATTTCCTTTCTATTTTTTTAGATATAACTTTAAGTAATTCATACCATTTCTTTTTCCACATTTCTTTCATAGGTCCTGTGGTTTTATTATATGTATTAGCAATATTATCTAATCTTTTCATGTCAATCTTTATGTTCATTTGCTTTCCTTTCATTAGTTTGTCTTAAAGATTCTCTATAAGATTCTTCCAATTCTTGTTTTTCTTCTTCAGCTTTCGCTAAAAAATCTTCAGCTTTTACCTCTACTTTAGGCTCACGTTTTATTTCGTAATATTCTGTTACTCTCTTTAAAAATTTATGTTTTGCTTCTCTAAATTCAGCTCCTTCTATAACAAATTCTTGGTAGAAATTATCTTTACTACACATCATAACAACAGCTTTATTAATAGAAGTTTTATATACATAGTCATGGGCCATACCATAGGCACCCAATTGTAAAAAATAATCTTCAATCCATTCTCGTTTTTTTGGTTTATTAGTTTGCTTAAAATCTACAATGGCTTCATCACCTTTATGAATTGCTACTAAATCTGTTTGCCCTGCATATAACCCAGGATAATATAAAGTTACTTCAGATCCATAAAACTCTGGAACATTACATAACCCGCGCTCAATGACCTGTTTAGCCATGGCATGCGCTTGTTTACCCACGTCCGTTAGATCTATATATCCATTTTCAATAATATATTTCTCAAGAATCTTGTGCATCGCCGTTCCACGTTCCGCGCTCTGGTCTCGAATTTTCTCGGCCTCCGCTTCACCCTTCGCTTCGCGCCATTTTCTCAACGCTTCGCGCTTCTCGAATGGTTCTGTATGCTTCAAGATAGTGGTTACACTCGGTAACTTCCATTGACCGTTGTTAATATCATAGTGTCGTTGACCTTCGATGGTCTCTCTTTTAGTCGCAGGATATTTATATTTAGGATTTTGTTTCATTTAAATACTTTAACATTGTTTCTACATCACTCACGTGAAATGGATCATTATCATCACTTAAGTTATTTTTTCCAGGCTCGGTAAACATACATTTAACAAAGCCATTCTCTACATAAGCCGAATATCTCCAAGATCTAAGACCGAATCCTTGTTTAGGTTTACTAACTAACATACCCATACCAGCGGTAAAGGTTCCTTCACCATCACCGATGGCTTTAACTTTTTTAATATTTAAATCTCTAAACCACGCATTCATAACAAACGCGTCATTGACAGATACACAGTAAACATCATCCACAAATTTTTTAAGTTGGTCATATTTACTCTCATACCCAGGTAATTGTTTAGAAGAACAAGTTGGTGTAAAGGCTCCAGGTAAAGCAAAGATAACTATTTTCTTATTATCAAATAAGTCCGATGTAGTAATATCCTTCCATACTCCACCGATAGCACATGCTTGTCCTATATTGACATGATCGTTGTGTCTCATTCTAAAAGTAACATTAGGAATTTTCATTAGAATAATATTCCTCCAACAATAACTCCGACAATAAAGCCAGCGATAGCACCGACTATGTATTCTCTATGATACAAAGATGTAACTTCCCACCATTGTTTAAAGTTTTTCATTTAGCCTCCTTGTTAATTTATCTATTTCCTTTTGATGAACTAGATTATCATACTGATGATCTTCTTTAGCTCTCGCTAATGAAGCTTTTAATTCTTCCACTTCAGTTTGTAAAGCTTTCATCTCCGGTGAGTTATTACCAATCCCTTTAATGATACTTAACTCGCCTTCAAGTGTTTGTCTCTTTTGTTTTTCTTCGCGCCACATGTCCAGTAATGTAGTATAATCTTTATTTAATTTTGAATCCTTCACCATATCTTCCTTTATATCCATACCCCCCATGATGTACCATAGTCGATTCGATGTTCGCGTACAATTTAAAACCATTTTCTCTAGCTAAATCACAAAATGCAATATCATCCCCGGTCCACTTACCGTCTTTAAAGGTACAGTCCCAGAAAGAAAAAATTTTTATATCTTTAGGAAATAAATCTTTATGTTGATGGGTATTAATTTCTAAGTCAGGTCTATCTTTCATTAACTTTTCAAAAACTTTTCTGTGTATGAGCATCATACCTGCTGGTCCTTGATCTATTTCAACCAAGCCACCAGGTAAGATTGGTACATGTTTATTGTCTCTAACTGTTGTTGTATATTTTACAACCGCAGGATCATTTGTTTTTATTCTATACGGAGTACACACAATATCTTTTTGCGCCACTAACATACGCAAAGGACATTCCGGTTCAAACTCTACATCAGCATCTACAAAAAGAAGATAATCTTTATCCGATGCCAAAAATCTACCGGTTAAAATATTTCGAGCATATGCAACATAAGGAGATTTCATTGTGTTTACATCTACTTGAATCTGTGCTTTGGTTAGCGCTGCAATGAGCTTAACCATTGAAATCATTGTATTAATTTTAACTGAATCATAACAAGGCATAGCAATATATACACTTGGTCTTTTTATTTTTTCATCTACCATAATCTTATACTTTTCCTTTCCTGGGGTTTAGGTTCTTTTAATTTTCTTCCTTTAACTTCTATGTGAGGTCCATAAGGTTTCCACATCTTCGCCATTAAATTTAATTCAGCTGTTATACTTAAAAGTTGTCCTGGATTAGCATTACTTACTGCTATTTTTATTTCTTTAAATTTTTTCATGCTGTTACCACCAACATATATACTGATAACAAAGTCATCAGACCTAAAAAGGTAAATATAAATACAAAAATTTTATTACGCGGATCTTTCATTTTTCCTTTCTTGTTTTGCTTTTTCAAAAGTAATTTCTAAAAATTTTTGAAAAACTTTTTTTGGTACACTTTTTCTAAATTCAGAAAAAGCTTTACGCCAATGTTTTAAATTACCGTCTTTATGAATATCTATTTTATCTAGTGCATTTTTTAAAATTAGATTTTTAATCCATTTATCCATTCTTTCTTTATAGATATCTATCACAGCTTGACACATATCAATAGTAATTTTTTTCTTCCAATTGTTTGCTTGCCAAGTACAAAAAATTAAATTCAATTTATTATAACCCATTTTTGGATTGATTCGGTCAGCTGAAAGATTAGTATCCGAGGTAGTTCTTTTATTTTTTCCTACATTAAACCCTCTTAATGTAGTCATAGTTACATTAGTATAGGGACATTTCCATCCATATTTATTTTTTTGTTCAAACCATTGCTTAACCCATTCTTCCCAAGTCAAATCAAATTTAAGTTTTCTTTTTGCTGCTTGTTTTCTTGTGCTACTAAATAAAGATCTTAAAAATCCTCTTTCACTATTAAGATATTTATAATCTATAATTCTTCTTTTTTCTTTAGTTTTTGCTTTATAAGATAAAACTTCCGGAACTTCTCCGCGCGGAACCCATATTCCAGGTTTTATTTCATAAAAAGGTTTTTTGGTTTTATAACCAGGACGTTCTATATATTTAATTTTGTATCCTAAAGGTTTACCTCCCATGCATTCCTTTCCAATCAGCTAAACTAACTACATTTTTTGAAGTAACTACTTCATCAGTGTAGTGGTCTATAACTTGTTCTACTTTATGTAATTTAACTTGAACATAAGGCCAAATTAAACGACAGACATGATAGCAATCTCTAAATGTACATCGCCAACGCCATTGAGTTTTATATCTTCCACCACCTTTAGTTCTTCCTTTTATATTTCTTTTAATTACACTACCTACACCTAATACTTCATGGACCCAACGAATCACTGATTCATCTGTCATTGCAATTTCCATATTAATGCGCCAGACATATGTATCTCTATATCCTTTGCCATTATGTTTCTTTTTCTTCTCCCATTTACGTTTATACTGGAGACTTCCTTCACCATCAAAGAGCCCTGCAATATAAGCCATAGTATCGGTTCCCATTCCGATCATACTAATCCTTTCTCCCTTAAATTAGGGACTGGATCTTTTGCTTTTATTTCTCCTTGTGAATCACACTTCTCACAATTAGCCCAGATTTCTTCTTTAGCTAGATGGTAAGGAACTCTGATATATCCATTACCCCGACATTCAGGACAGATAATTTTATCCTGTTTTACCGTTTGCTTTTCCATCTTTTTTCTCTCCTTTATTCTCGTCAAAAAATCTAATTAATCGTTCTACCATTTTTGAGCGAGTCCTATTGGTTTTCTTAGCCATCACACCTAATTTTTCCCAAGCACTCTTGGGTACAGATAATGACTTATATTTATTTGGATCTGCCATTCTCGTTTCCTTTCTTTATTAAAAACATCAATATGGGAACTTATAATAAAAAAACAAGTCTTGCAAGTATTATTTTTTTAATGTATTATTTAGATCTCTTCTCACACCTTTTGTTTGCCGTGGGTATCATACTCACGGCAGACATTTAGTGTTGCATAAATGCAACATCACTATATCTGGTATGATGTTTCAACTTTAGGTTGAGTATTTTCTTTAGGTTTTTCTTTAGGAATAATAATGGTTGTTTCTATACAATCAAATTTAATATATATTTTATATTTATTTACTTCTTCAGGACCTATTTCTGTTGTTTTTTTTAAAGCTTCTTCATAACCCGCCACCATACATTCATATGGATTTTTAAATTTTACCGGCCATTCATATGCAGGCATACAGGTTTGTGCTACTGTTGAACACATATATAATATTAAACTAATTACTTTCATTTGCCTTGTTTTGCGTAAGCTTTAAACGAACGCTTCTTGTGTTTGTTCATTGAAGATTTTTTCGGTCGACGCTTCGATTGCGACGTCTTTTTAAACTTCGCACGAGTTTCGTGTTCTACTTTTCCGTAGAGGTTATTCTTTTTCTTGGCCATGATCTAACAACTTAATTCGCGTTTCTTTATCCGCGACAATGTATTTAATCACACCATTTTTCTTTTGTTCTAGATCACTTCCACATGTTGTACATCTATAAAAGACCGTATCAAATCCTACCAGAAGTGTTTTAACTTGACACTCAGGACAAATCCCACTCACTACTTCGGTCATGAATACGTGATTTTTTTCGGTCATACTTCTTTTTATTAGGTATTGTCTTAGGAGTAAAGAAGTTTAGTGCTTGTGCGACAGGATTCTGTCTTCGTCTAAGTCTGTTCTTTTTAAGGAAAAAAGCATATGCTTTTTTATTCATTACTTTAATATAAGTTTAACAATACTTTTTTCGCCCATGTATATTTCTGTTTCAGCCAATGACTTGATGCATTGATACTGTATGTGGCTTTTAGATTCACGTTCGGCTACCCTCTTACCCTTTAGGCAGGCAGACATTGAAGGTTGTATTCTGTGTTCCTTGATTTCCTGGTTGACGATCATCAATAGGGCTATTACAATTTCTTCCATTTTTTCAGTTACTCCCGTTTTTATAGTGCTGATCTCTAGCTTTATCTTTTAGCTCTTCAATATCAAGTAAAGCCTTCTCCAACTGTTTTGATATAAATTCTATATTAACTTTATTATGCATTCCAGCTTCTTGTTGTATCTGTAATTTTTCTACTTGCTTATACAACTCTTCGATAAGCATAAATTGCTCACTGTCTGCTGGCAAACTTCCTAAAGTACCCCGAGGCCAACCTATTCTAAATGCTGTGTTCTCTACTAAATCTTTTTGCATTAATTCTACTTGAGTTGAAAGTCTGTTTTGAGTTTCAATAATACCGAAGTAAGCCCAGGTCCCAATTGCAACCATCATTATCAACGAGGCTACCGTCTTCATTGGCATTTGTACTGCTGCTTCTTCTGAAATCTTGAGTGCCATTAGCAACCCCACTTTCTAAGAGATTTATTTATTCTTGAATTTGGATCTCTTGCTGTTTTAGCTGAGGTTAATTTTTTTTTCATACCACCCATTCTAGCACAAAATGATTTTCTTCTGCTACTTGTTTTTGATTTTGTAGGTGCTTTTAAAGTTCCACCTTTATAACTAGCTCTTCCTTTGGCGTTTAACCCACCTGAAGGTGATTTACCTTCTTTTCTAGTCCATGCGGCAGTCTTTGCCATTATGTTTTCTTAGCAGTCTTGGCTGCTCTCTTAAATTGTTTAGCAGTAGGTCTACCTTTAGCTCCAGGTCTTTTCATTTTTTCTCCTGAACCTGCTTTAATTCTTGCTCTTTTAGCATGAATGTTATCATATAAGCCACGTTGTTTAGCCATTAGTTATAATTATATCCTGTTGAGGGTTGATTTGATTCTAAAGCTTTAAATAAATCTTTATGCTGTTGCATAATCTCTTCATCTTTATCCAACATAATTTCCATCTTATCCTGTAATTTTTCTACATGTCTTTCAAGTTTATCTACTTTATCCAAAACTACTGCTTGTTGAGTAGACAGCTCGAACGTACGAGTAAGACTCCAACCCGCTAAAGCTAGCAAAATTCCAACCAACATTGTCATTAATTTTTCTATCATCTAACTGGACTGCCATATAAGGCCAAAAGAATCAGTCCCATCCATAAAAATATCACAAAATATTTTTTTCTCCGGTGCCATTTCAGCATCCTTTTGACTTCCATCAAATGGCGAAGTTTCTGTTTGGTATTCATTTGTCCTACCCATTATTGACACCACTCACATTCCTGTGTGTCATCAATAACAACGCCACCACTTTCATAAGTAGCATCTTCTTCTCTACCACTACACTCGCAGTTTTCACATTTACAATCGCTGTGATCTGCCTCAACGCAGTGACAAAGATGATTACATTTTTTACAAAATCTATCAGTCATAAATCCCCTTATTACAGGACTTTACTTCGCCATGATGATTAGTTTGAATAAATTATAGGATTACTATTGCTATAATAACAACAGCTGCTGCCCCAATAACCCATTTTTTGTGATCGGTCCAGATATGATTAGCCTGGGCGATAACATTTTTTATAATTTCCATAGTAAGTATCCTCCTATTTTATCTCTCCCCAGTTATTACCAGATTCGTAGTCTACCTTATTTGGAACCTGTAATGCAACAGCTTCTTCCATAATCTTAACTATTTCCTCCGCTTTTTCATTCGAATCCACTGAAATATCTACTTCATCATGAATTTGAATGTGTGGTATTATACCATTTTCATACAAAGCTACCATACTTTTTTTCGTCATATCCGCAGCAGACCCTTGTATTAATTTATTTAAAGCTTTGTACGTAAATGCACGTTTTAAAGGTTCATCATATTCTTTTCTAGCTTGTTCTAAAGGTAATGGTTTAAATACCCCAAACTGAACTGGCTGCCATAGATCAAAATGACATGCCCTGCCTCCTAAAGTTCTAATCTTTCCTCTATCATTAGCTTTACGTGACACATTATCCATTAGTTGTTTAACAAAAGGAGCTTTAGCGTGGTATTGTTTAATTAATTTTTCAGCAGAGTCTTTCATTAATCCTAGCTCTGCCATCAATTTATTTTTACCCATTCCATACATAAGGCCTAAATTAATCGTCTTAGCTTGCTTCCGTTCTATGCCCGCCATGTCCGCCACAACTTGGTGGAAATCTGCGTCTCCGGCCTTGTATGCGTCTACAATTTCTTGAACTCCAGGCAAATTTTGCAGTTTGGCGTAATGTACTAAAATTCTAGGTTCCTGTTGTGAGTAGTCAAATGACCCCCATTTACATTTTTCTTCAGGAATAAAAATAGATCTTATCATTGGTCCAAGTTCTGGATGTCTTGCAGGAATCTGTTGTAAGTTGGGATTACTCATTGAGAATCTTCCTGTAACTGTTCCACCTTGATCCGATCTAATTTGATTTATATCTGCATGAATTCTTCCATTATGTGCATGTTTAGTTATTGAATCTATAAAAGTTGTGTGAGCTTTATTTATTTCTCTAGCATCAGCAATACATCGTGCTAATTCATGTGGATGATTTTGTAAAAAGTTTTTTGTAAAACTAGGTTCATTTGATTTGGCCGTTCTATCATACGGAAGTTTTAATTTATCAAATGCTTTTGCAATTGATCGTGCTGCCATAATTTCTACATTAACATCAGTTAAATCTTTTATTCTTTTAAGAATTTTGTTTTCTCTTTCTATTAAATTGTTTTTAATAGTTTGTGCTTTATCTAAATCAACTCTTACACCTTTAAATCTCATATCAATTAAACATGGAAATAATTTTGTTTCTAATTTAAATACATCCATTAATTCTTCGTCATGCATTTTTCTGTGAAGAGTTTGCCAAAGTTTTAAAGTAGATTCTGCATCTCGTTCTGCGTATTGACCTACAAACATAGGAGGTAATCTCCATAAATCTTTTTTAGGATCTACCCCATATTCTTTTGCAGCTTCATTAAGAATTTTTTCATCTTTACCTAAACCTACATAGTGTTTGGCTAAAACATCTAATCGATAAGATAATCTATTCTCATCAATTAAACTGGCTGCTATCATGGTGTCAACAATTTTTCCTTTAATTTTAACACCGGCAGCTCTTAACCAACACACATCATACATTGCGTTATGAAAAATAAATGTAGTATAGTCTTGCTTACATAAATCTTTAAGCCAATCTATTACTAATGTCCTATCCATATTGCCACCTTGTTCATGTTGAATAGGATAATATCCACACCAACCTTCTACAGCGACAGCAACGCCTGCAATGTGACCTTTCCCTACAACATTTCCTGATCCTGATTCTTTTAAATTTGGATCATATGTTTCTAAGTCTATTGCAATTTCTTTAGCTCCTTTTAAATTTTTTAATTCTTCGGGCATTACCCATTCAGTTTCTGGTGTAAATAAAGGTTGTTGAATCGTTCTCACTTGTCTCTCCTCAATATTCCCCAATAGTTAGTTTTAATTTTTTCGTCTTTAGTAGGACTGGGGTAATCCCTTTCAATCATCATTTCTATAAAGTGAATTGCTTTAAGCAAGTCTTCTTTTCCACCTTTAAAGGGATGACGACATATATATTTTATAGCGCAACCTTCTGGAAAAAGCAACTTATTCTCTACCACAAATTTACTTGGCTGAATGGAAAAATTTTGATAATGTTTTCCACCAATTTGTTTATTCCAAACACTCATAATATGTAAGCCCTATCAAAATTTTTAGGATCTAATACATGCAATTCACGCTTCGCTCTCGTCGCACCGGTATAAAATAATCTATGTAGTTCATCTGGATCATGACTAAAAGTTTCTAACGCTGCATTGGTTAAATCCTGCATTAATAGAACTTTATCTGCTTCACCTCCCTTCGCACCGTGTATTGTTGACATTATTATTCTTGGATTTTTATTTATCTTTTCTCCATTCGCTCTCATGTTTCTTATATAGGTCTCAGTAATTGGATCAAGTCCTTCAAATGCTTCGAACCACACCTTATCAGTGAATAAACCGTGATTTTCCTTGCATTTTTGAAGGGTATATTTTTCTTCAGAATGTAAAGTTTTACCTTTTTTAAATCCAGGTAATACATTTGATCCTAAATATTCATAAATATTTTTAATTTCTAAATGATTTAAATGAGCACCTTTACGCCAAGCTTCCCAATTATTTAAAGCTAATAATAATTTTAAAGGTACAGAATTTATTCCTCGGTATTGATAATACCATCCTTGAATCTCACATAAATCTTTAGCATCTTCTAAAAAATGATTAGCAGAAGAAAGTATTAACCAATTTCCTTCCGACATATTGACCTGCGTAATATCCGAATATCTTTTTAAAATTCCTATTTCATCTCTAGGTTTATAAGATTTATCAAATCTGTTTTGAATTTTATTTATAATTTTTTGAGAAAGTTCATGTATAGGTCCTCCAGGTATTCGATATGATTGATCTAAAGTTTTAATATCATCTACTTCTTCTTTTAGTGCAATAAAATGGTCTACATCTGCACCTGCCCATTTAAAAATAGCCTGATCGTCATCGCCTGCAATGTAAGTTTTATTTGCATTCTCCCAAATTTTTCTTACCATATCCCATTGTAATAAAGATAAGTCTTGTGCTTCATCAATAAACAATACTTCAAATTTTTTAGTTGTTTCTTTTTCTAAAAAATCTTCTAATAAATCTGTAAAGTCTTTTAATCCTTTTTCTTTTTTAAATTTTTCTAATTCTTCTGCTAATAAAAATAAAGTGTTTCGTTCTATATCTAGAATGTTTTGCCTTGAATCATAATATTCCAATAGATCCATTCTCTTAACTCTAGCTGTATTAATAATAGTTAAATATTCATTGTCCGAATTAAATGTTCCATCATCAGTAGAAAATTTAGCTGTTTTAATTGGAATACCACATTTAATACCAAACTCTTTATATTCTAGAGGACCCATCATTTTTTCTTTAGTAACTCCTAATTGATTAAAAGCATAAGAATGTAAAGTTCTAAAAAAAGTTAAATCATTTTCTATATCTAATCCAAATTTATCTGCAGCTCTAGTGGCCGCTTCTGTTGCTGCTTTCTTTGTGAAAGAAAAGTATCCAATTTGTTTAGGTCTTACTCCATCTTTAATAAATTCATCTACTAAATTTAATAAAGTAGTAGTCTTACCTGTTCCCGGTGGTCCTAGTATTATTGTCTTCATGTGCTTGTTTAATTAATCGTTTAATATAATATTCATGTCTTCTCGCTTTAACTTCAGGTCTTTGATAGTAAGCTTTATCCCAGGCTCTGCCTTTAGGACTTTTTCTCCATCTTTTTCTAGCTCTTTTTCTAGCTTCTTCAGACCAAGGGTTTATCAAAAATCCTCCTCTTGATATTTAGTTGCAGACACACTTGCTTCAATTTTTTTCATTGCTTTAATTTTAATTAATCTTGGTTGTTGATTCTTAACTCGGACTCTTTCCTCTTCTACAAATATATCTTCTAATCGTTTTAATAAATTTCCAGTTTTAACTTTATCCATTTCCCAATGGTTTCGTTTACAGAAATTATAAAAGTCTTCCATTCTAAAATAAGTGTAATCTCTGTTGTCATCTGTGTATGGAAGTTTATTAAATATATCATCCATTGTTCGTGCTGATTGTCTATTGGTTGTCCAATCTTGCAATAAAGAAGTTAATTCATTTGTTGGATCTAAAGATTCTAAAGGTTCTACTTCTTGTAAATTATTCATTAAAGGTTTTAAAAATAATTCTTTCCAATCTTTTGGTTTTGGTACTGGTACTACCAGGTTAGCTTGATCTAAACATGCTAACGCAAATAACGTAGAGCTATAAAGTTGTTCTGTTTTTAATTCGATCCGCGATTCACCGACATCTAAAAACCATTGTGGTGGAGTAGAAGTGTATTTTGTTAGATTACCTAACAGTGGCATTTGTTCTTCGCCATAACCTACACCGAATCGTTTAGTTCTACACAATCTAGATTGACAGACGGCATTGATTGGCGCGTCTTTACATCTATATTTGTCATAACCTTTTCTACTTACTGATTTAATTAATTGTTGAACCTCACTATTACTTAGTGGTGGTTCCATAAATTTTTGATTTGCTTTTACTAATTCATCTTCCCAAGAATCTGGTTTTGCTTGTTTATAATAAACTGCAATATTAAATAATGCATTATTTCTTGCGCCTTCTCCAAAACCTTCCTTGGCTAATTGATTTAGACAAGGAGGTCCTAGAGGAAATGCTTCTTCTACTTCTTTCTCTTCGACTTCAATTTTCTCCACCTCTTCCCTTCTGCAAGCCAGAAGATCATAGAGCTTATAAAATTCCTCAAGTGAAGCAGCGGAGCCATTATCGTTGAAAGCATAACGCAATCCTTTCGTTCCATTAAAGTAGGGTAAATTTAAGAAATTACCTGTGTCCCCACGTTCCACAAGTATTTCTGTTTGTTTAGGGAAGATTTCACAACCTTCATGTCCTAAAGTTTTGGCAATCTTTTTTAATTTAGATTGCATTAAAGATGCTGGAATTAATTCTTTGGTAAATAAAAATACGTGAGCACCGCCTGATTTAGAACGGCATACAATAAGTGGAAGTTTTAACTTCCTAATACTTTTAATGAGGCTAAGATGGTTAAAGTTATATTCGTCAATATCAATACACCCCCACCTACAATTGCTATCTTCAGTAATAGGGATGATCCCCAAAGCAGGTGGTTTACCATCGAGGTGATCTTGCCATAATTGATCAGTAACGTTTTTTCTAACAATAAAAGCTTTGCCCTTAAGTTTGCCGTTAGATCCACGATCTCCCTTTTGATATTGTCCATATGCTATTGTTAATCCACTAAAGATTTCTTTGAATTTGTTCATATACATTTCTTCCTTCTAAAAGTAAAGGGCCCAAATTCATAACTGCCCACATTAATCCATTGGGCCCTTAAACTATTTAGTACGGTGTCCCCGTACTAGATGTCTCTTCCACATCTGCTTTTGTTTGCACGTTTCCTTTAGATACATTGCCTCTAAAATCCTTTGCACTTAAATACAAAGCCTTATCAGCTTGATCTAGTATACGGTCCATTGTTACAACCCATCCATACCAAGAACCTTTGTCGTTCTTTTGTAGTGTAGATGAAAGGTTATAAACAACCCCATGCATAGGTGGAATAGCAAATCCACCCTTTCCGTCAGGTATTTGTATGGTTTTCATCATAGAATTCCATTTTTTACTGACATTTAGTTGAGTTGATTTCATAGTAATCAACGCAGGAGTATAAGCTCCTGTTATAGACTCAACCATCACATAGTAAGAAGCCGTTTCCTCTAAATAATTACCATTAGGTAATCTAATTTTAGAACCGTCTCTCTTACCTGTTGCGATTACCGGACTGTTCGGTAGATGAATTGCCACAGGCGCACCTGGACCATCCCCTCTATCTGACCATTCAGGATAATCTTTTTTGTAGTAGCAAGGAATAACCTTGATACCTTTCTTACCATCGAACAAGTCGTTGGTAACAGTATTATAGATGTTGCCTGGTTTGGCAATCTCTATATACTTTGCATCACCTTGTGTTACTTGAGGTGATAGCTGTCCTAAGATTCTAAGGAATGGTAACGCAAGATCATCCTGCGTCATATTCTCAAAACCTTTAGAGAGATCATTTCCGAATAACGAAACTGATCCGTTTGTTTTAGCTTTTATTTCATTAGCCATTATACATCCTCCATTATTTCCGAGTTATTTTAGTTTTGTCTTTAATCCACGTACTAAAGACATCGGAAGGCATATCGAGCCCGGACTCGATACGCTCCCTAAATAGGGCAGTCAACGTATTCCAAGACACGTCAGATTTCTGACTTGGCTCAAATCCATTGGCTACCGCAAGGTCCAGCAATTGCTTCGCCTTGTCATCTTCTCCACGACCAAAAGTTACAGAAACATTATTTTTAATAATATCTCCTAACTGGTTGTCTCGAAGCCAGTTATAGCATTGTTCTCTTCTTGACTCATCTTTAGGAAGAGTACATCTATATTCTTTTTTAACAGAAACTGAAGAACCATCGGCTAGTTTA
>VTLG01000096.1_pt1 | contig 28072 bp, 44 predicted proteins | sample 4694571 | NCBI WGS metagenome assembly VTLG01 (sample SAMN12604809, study PRJNA352737) | marine metagenome | biome: ENVO:00000447; feature: ENVO:00000209|ENVO:00000569|ENVO:01000036; material: ENVO:00002151; isolation source: viral sequences binned using virsorter ...
TTACCAGAAGTTTTTAGTAACCCTACATAAGTAACCGAAATTTGTGTATTAGTTAGTGTTGCCATTTACTATTTTTTTTAAATAAACTAATAATTTTTTTACATTATTTTGTTTAGGTTTACTATTTCTTTTTTTCATAAAACCCACCCATTAAATAAACTATCTTTGTCAGGGAATATGTCATCATTACTATTTGTTGAATATTCAGGAAAACTACTATTGTTAAAATCTAAATAGTCAATTAATCTTCTTGTGTAATATTCAGCTATATCTCTCTCTTTTTTTACTAAATAATCTATTTCGTTTTTGCTTACACTTTCTGCGTTTTCGCTTGTGTGTTTAAATACACCACCATTTTTGATCTGATATGCTGCAAAGGGTAAATAATCTGCCATAGCATAATGAATCAACATAGGTTGTACGTATGTGGTTGTTAGTGTTAAATATGCACCTGTTAAATTACCAGCATTTATTTTTGTAACGATAGCATTATACAGATCAGTACCTAAAAAATTTCTTATATGAATCTCTTGTGCAATTTTTATAAAGTGTATAAACTTGTCTGTATCAACGTTTCCATCAAGGATCGTGTTTTGTACTAGTTGCTTTCGTGTAATAAATAAAGTAGTTGCCATAATATTATCTAGGGTTTAGGTATCCACGGTTAGGCATATCAATTGGTCGCATAGCCACTTCCTTTGGGTTTTGGTTTTTCTTTGGTGCTGCTGGACCTTCAAATCTAGCACCTTTTCTGTCATCAATCGGTAGCGCACTAATTATTTTTCTTGCTCTACCTACTGATATTTTTTTGTTGCCTTTCTTTAAATATATTCTACGAAGCCAAACGTGATGGCAATTTGCACCACCCTTGTATTTCCATATATTATAGCCACCTAGATTCGTACCCCCTGGGCTTAATTCTCTGTTTGCTAAACTATTTTTATCTAAATCTTCAACTCGATAAACTCTGTTAGCTTTTAGCATTTTTCTGCAAAATTCTCTTGTAACAACGTTGCCATCTTTATCTCTTGTTAATTCACCAGAATAAGCGTAACGCACTCTAAATAAACTTGTATCTTGTTTGCTTTTTTTTCTAGCATCACCAGTCATTACACTAGCAAACTCAAAATAGTTTTGTATTTCGCTTTCATCTTCCATAGCTGGTCTTTCATCTATCAACTCCCAATCATCACCCATTTCTTCACCTTTTGAAATTAAATCATCAGCTAACTCGCACATACTTTCGTTGTCTAAATAAACATCACTAGCAAGTTCACGCTTTACGCCTGTTTCTTCTTCTCTTGTTTCTTCATCCTCAACATTATCAAGATCCGTAAACTCTAATGGCTGAAGCGTTTTAAAGTATAAATTAAGGCTGATTTTGTTATAAGCTAATATTTGTTCAAAGTTGCTTATCAAAAGCGTTTGGAACGGCCTAATAACTGTGTTATCCATTAATATAGAAGCAGTCTTTAATTCATCAGCATTATTACCTAAACCTGTTTGATCTTTAATACCAAGTAACATAGGGCTAACAACACGATGACTAACCATTATTTTTCTTGTGCTTTCGCTAGATAAAAACTCGTATTGATTGTGTGCATCACTTAATTGTACAGGATCCATACTAGCTTGACTTTCTGGGTTATCATTAAATGCTAAGATAAATTTACCTGCGTTGCTGCTACCAGAAAACTTTTGATAGATCCTTTGTTCTATGAGTTCTCTTTCTTCTTCATTTGGCACTCCGTTATTGAAGTTTATAAGCATTGATGGTGCTAGTCCATTAAGTATGTTATTTAGATGATAATTTGAAACCTCTTCTTCTAGTTCACTATATTGTAAGCCGCCTTGATAATCAACTGGTGAGTAATAAAAAAAGCCTGCTCTGTATGGTTTAATATACATAATCTCAAGGCTTTCATTACTTTTACCAAAAGCTGGTATTCTTTTTAGTTCTGTATTTTGTTTCACTTGCGTCCAATCACTTGCGTAATAATATGCCTTAATCTCACCATCTTCGCTTTTTTCAGCCCTTAATGTTTCTACAGGCAAATGCTCCAAATCAGCTACACGTGATCTATCTTTTGAATAAATAACCTGCACAGCACACTGACCCATTAATTTTAAATCATAACATAGCTTTCTAACACATTCATCAGTAAATAAAACTTTCATCTGTGCATATTCATTAGGCTTTCTATCACTATCTGTTGCATCTAACCCTTTGCCAAATATCATTTCACTAATACCATTTATAATAGCGTTGTTTGTTGGGCTGCCATTGTAACGATCTATTAAATACTGAAAGTACATATTATCTTCCCCATATAAAATGTATTCTTTATTTCTTACCTCTTTTATTTCTGGGCTAGTATATGTACTTAAATTGATTACTCTTAAATCACTCATATTTTTATATTATTACATACTCATCGTCATTCATAGCTGCTGCGCCACTTGTAACATATTCACCACTATTTATGGTAAAGTCACCGTTGCCTATCGTTTGATCTGTTACAAATATTTTATCACGGTAAATTATAGAACTACTACCATTTTTGACAACAATATTATAAAATCTGCCTTCTTTTAGAATAGAAGAACCAGAATCAGTATAAGCGTTTGGTATTTGTAAATAGTTTTTATCTACCGACCAGCTACTTGAACTATATGTGTATGTTTTGTTTGTTGATTCATCAGTTACTTCAAGCGTACCAGTTGTATCATAACTTCTTGGAATTACTTTGATTGTTTGTGAACTAGCACTTGTAGTTAGAATCTTCATAATTATATAACAAAGAAAATAATTATTTTTGTAAAAAAAAAGAGGGCATATAGCCCTCCTTTATTCGTATATACACACCCCTTTTTAATTTGGTGCAATTGGTGAAGTTGCATCATCACTCGGTGCTGCTGCGCAGAAGAATGGTGGTGAAGTTTCTTGTGCTACGATTGTAAGTGTAAAACCACTTAAATCACCCATAGCTGCTCCAGTGGCCATTGTGCCCCCTGTTACTTCGCATCCGTGTTCTTTACCTAATAAAAATGCATTATCATTATAATCTACTACTACTACTTGTGGTCTGCCGTGTGCTAACAATTTAATCTGCTCTTGTGTTGCTTTATCTAAAAACTGTAAAGTTACATTTAAGGTGCTTTCATAAAAAGTAGTACCGTTTTCTCTAGATGAATTTATGGCTGTTTCTAATGAAGAATTACCTTTTAAGTCATATCTGAAAAAATCTACTGAACCATCAAGCGTAACAGAACCATCACCAGAGATAGCTAAATCTCTAGTTGTATTATTGTAGTTCGAGAAGAATACGAATTTTAAGCCACCTACACCTGACTTACACGCTAAACTTCTTCCGTTTGTTATATTACACGCCATCTTGTTTACTTTTTATAAGGGGGGTTTTACACCCCCTTGATTAATTTAATTATGAATAAAGTACAATATCGCTACCTATTCCGTGCTGTACTCCTGCAGATCCTCTTAAAATCACTCTTACATTTTGTGATCCGTCAATATCAGCCATATCAATTAGCTTGACTTCTTGCCAGTCATTTAATAGACCAGTACCAAAAAATAAGTTGCTTGATTGAGCTGCTACCATTTTGTCATTCCCTAAGCCTGGTGCTGTATAAAGTGGAATACCTTGGAAGTTCATATCTGTTTTACCAACGTTATATAAATCTCTATAACCTAAGGCTGCTTGTGCTTGTACATAAAATTTAGCTGCTGTTGTAGGTATGTAAATTTTTAAATCTTCTTTACCATAAACTGCTCCAGGAATTGCATCTATCACTTTATTCATTTCAGCAATAATATTAGAAGCTGAAAGGGTTGTACCACTTACATCTACTACATCACTATCTGCTGCTAACAAAGCTTGAAAGCCATTGAACTCACCTGCGTTTGCAGTGGCACCTTGCCAAATGTTTTGCTCAACTTTTTCTGCTACTTTTGCTGCAACTTGTGCTAACAAAAAGTCAGAGAATTTTGATGGTAAGTTGTCGTATTGACTAAAGCCCATACTTGCAGCTTCCCAGTCTTGTCTAAAATCCTTTTTACAAAGCTGTAAGTTTACTTGAAACTCCTCTGGTTGTAAGATTCTTTCTGTTAAAGTTACATTTGAAGTAGAATCAAAATCACAAGTAGCGTCTTTTAAAATACTATCAAGTGCTAATTTCTTTAATACTTCTTTGAACTTAATGTTCGGTTTAATAGTAACTCCACCACCAGATAAAGTTACACCTGATAACAACGCTGCTGCTATATAATCTCCAGCGAATTCACCAGCATAGGTTGTTGTTATTGAAGTTGTTGTTGCCATATCTATTTTCTTTTTTTATTTAATTATTAACTTGGATCTGTTGCTGTAATGGCACCTGCCGAGTTTCCGATTCCCCAAACATACCACTTGTTTCCATCACTCCAAATGTCGATAAAATCACCGACTGATTCTGCTGATGCTACAAAGTTGATTTGATCTTCACCAGAAGCTGCAACTGCTGCCCCATTTACTATTAAGTTCCCATCTATATTATCTCCCTCTGCACTATCAATAATATAATTTGAAGTATCAAACGCATTTGCTACAACAAATCTAAAATTCAAGCCAGAACTTACTGCTGGTAATGTAACTGTAACACCTGCCGATGCTGCAAGTTCATACCATTTTCCACTATCTGCTGCCGTTAGAGTAACTGCTGCCGTAACTTGATCGACTTCGTTTCTTTCTCTTCTTGCAGGGTTTACTACGTGTGTTAAAACTGCCATAATTATTTAATTTTTACTTGTTTGCTAATTTATTCATTATTCTATCTAAAGTTGTTTGTCTTCTATTATCTGCAAAAACAAACTTCTTTTTGTCTTCTTTATTTTCAGGACTATGTTTGATAGCTTTTGCAGCAGGTTGTTTGCTCATTTCAACTGCAATTTCTGTTGCTACTTGTGAAGCCATTTCTTCTTTTTCTTTTCCTTTTTCTTCGTCTTTATGTTTCATCATATCTTCAATATGCTTACGAAGTTCATCCATTTCCTTTCTAAATTCTTCTTTAGTTACATACTCCATTTTTTCTTTGTCTTTATCTTCCATATCTTTTTCTTCTTTTTCTTCTTCTTCTTTGTCTTTGTGTTCATTCATACCAATTTCAGAGATTACACCCTCATCTTCTACTTTTAGTGTTCTACCATCTTCTAATTGATATTCACCTACTGGTAAAGAAATTCTTTCGTCATCAGATAAAATAAATACTTCCATATTTTGCTCAAAAGAATCTGCTTCTAAAACAGTTCCGTTTTCTAGCTTTAGTTGTGCTAATTGTATGTTTTCTTCCATACCTAATAAATTTTTAATTTGATAAATTAATTCTTGTGATTTCATATTTCTATAACATTTGTTGATTAATAATTTGCGTTTAAGCAGTTGTTTTTCCTATACCTTGTGCGTGTAATGAACCATCGCAACAATCAATATGGTATGTTTCTTCTTCCCAACACAAACAAGCACGATTGCTTCCTGGTCTTGGACTTGATGTATTTCTATATCCTATATACACTGACCGTCTTCTTCTACTTTGTGCTTTTTGGATGTTTCTTCGGTAATAAGTCATTGTCTTGTTTATATTTAGCGTTTTGTGGTCTTCCGTTTTTTATCAAATATAAGAAAGCATTTACTCTTGCAAAACTCCACTGTGAAGCACTTTTTACTCTAGGACTGTGGCTTACGTTAAACGCACCTAACCCTCTTTGAAAAACACTTGATAACATTCCAACAGTAACACCATATCCTAATTTTTCTTTATATCTTTTATTAAAGTCATCTGCTTTTTTTTGTAGTGTTGCTCTATCCCTTGCTGATACTTTAGCACCTGTTTTACCTTTAGCCGAACCTCTTGCAGTACCTTTGCCTTTTGGGTTTGGGTTTGGTGTACTAGAACCTGGTGCTTTTGGACTTTTTACTATGCCACCCCTTTTACCTACTTTAGCATATTTATCTTTTTTTACGCACTTGTGTTTCTTGTAATCTTTTACATAACCCTCAGGACATTTATACTTTCTAAATTCTTCTTCACTCATAGCGTGTTTCTCACAAGGCATATACCAAGTTTGATCTTCGTAATCGTGTTTGTGTATGCCATCACATCCAATATCAAGTGCTATTTTCTCAGCCATATCTTTTGAACTATAAGCAAGTCTATCCATTATAATAGCAAAGTCATCATTTACTTTTTCACTATATAGTTTAAGTTCACCTAAACTTTTAAGTTTACTTTCAGCCCAACTCTTTGCAGATTTACCACCCCATAATAAAAAAGATATTGTACCACAAGCTTCATTGTCTTTTGGGTTGTAGTAAGTTTCTGCTCTACTTAAAAAACTATAAAGTCTTTTTATTGTTGGTACTGAAAGTTTTTCTTTTGATGCTAATTGTCTAGCTCTATTTTTTCCAACCAAAGTTGCACACTTGTTATTTACTTTTGCATTTAGTTCAATACCTCTTTTTGCATTGTTTACTACACTTTGTGGGTAGTCATTAAATGTTTTTAATTGTACGTGGTGTGTAAATAATTCTTTGATAGCATCAACAATGTCATCAGTTTCGTGTTTAGATAAATCTTTTACACTTGCATCTTTGGGTCTATCCATACGGTCTGCGAAATATCCTTCCACACTAAAGCCTTTTACTTTACCAGTCTTAACAAATTCTTGCCATACTTGATTGTTGTTTACCTTTACAGCACCCATCCAAGTTCCAACTGGCACATCCATATTATACTTTCTTGACTTGTCATATTTTTCATCTTCTACTATCCAACTTTCAACTAATGTCAAACCTTTTAAAGATTGTTGGTGTTCTAGTGTAGTTTTGTTTTGGTTACCCTTTTGTAAAAAGTTTTCACTTATTTTCTTAACTGTATTTTTAGAAAAATAAATGTAGTAATCTTCTTCTTCACCCTTTCTGAATATTGGTTTGTTTGGTATAAGCAAAGCACCTAGTAGAATCTTTTTATCTTTATCTACCTCAGCAAGTTTTAGTTCTTGTGATTTAAGTGCTACAAAGTCTTCTTCGATTGCTGGGTTTTCAACTACTGATATTGCATCAACACCAGATAGTTCTTCATTTTCGTCAAGTATTAACTCTACTATTTTCATAATTATATAACATTTTAATTTTTTTGTTTTGCTTTATCCAAGGCTACTTTCTTGTATAATATTTCTTTCTAGTCCTTGTGCAGTTGTTACATCATTAGCAACTACAAATGCTTGAATAGGCTGCTGCGTTTGATCTGCAATTGTTTGTGCTAATTGATTTTCAGCTGAGGCACCTACAATATTAAATGATGGTGCTTGTGTTGATATTTGGGGTGTGCCTAATCTCCCACTCAGACCACCACCCCCTGCACCTGCTTTACTTGCTGCATCTTTTGTTGCACCAACTGCTGCTTTTACTGCTGATATTACACTTGCTGCCGTGGCTAATGCTGTTGCTATAAATGGTAAGTTTAATGGTGGTGGTGCAACATTTGCAGCTTTTGCAATAGATGCTGTTGTTTCTGTTGCTGCTTCACTTGCAGTTATTGTTACACCAGTCATAGCTGAAGTTGCATTTATTAAATTCTTTTTAAAATTTAAAACTGCTTCTTTTGCAAGTAATATCTGTTTAGCTACAATTAATGCCCTACCTACTGCACTTTCTTCATTTGCAATTGATATTGCACTATCTAACGCCTGCATTTTCATAGACAACCTTGCTGCTTCTTCTTCTTGTTCTGCTTTTGTTATTGCTTGATTATCTTTAATTATTGCATCAGCTATTAGACCACTATAAAACATTTCTATTTCAGCAATTTGTGCTGCGTTTGCACCTGCTAATTTAGCTTCTTCTATTGCTCTTTCTTTACGCAGTAACATTTTTTGTTGGTGTGTAACTGCTTCTCTATCTTCAAGTTGAGTAGCATACTTATCCATTATGTTGTTTATCTTCTCTTGATCTTTTTCAACTGCTTCCTTTCTTAAATTTGCAAAGTGTGTTTCTACTGCTTCTATTTCTTCTTTAGTCGCACCAAGTGCATTTAGTTCTGCTATTGCCCTTTCCTCTTGTAATCTAACTTTTTCTTCGTGTGTTTTTGCTTCTTTATCTTCTCTTTGTTTTTGAAAGTTGTTTAAAATATTATCTATCTTCTTTTGAGTTTCTTCTGTATCTTTGACTGTTTTATCGTTTGACTTTTTATCCATATCGTCAATACTATTCAAGTAGCCATCTCTTGTATTTGTAAGTTGAGTTAATTTTTTTTCTGTTTCTTCAATAACTTCATCACCCTCGGCTGCAACTTCTTCAGGATCAAACATAAATGATGCGGTACCCATTGTAAAATCTTTTGCTAGACTTGTTGCTTGAATATTTAAACCAGGTACTTTAGATGCAAGTGCTGTAGCTGCATCAATCAAACCTAAAATTAATGTTACAGGTGCTGCAATAAAACCAACGATACCAGCTAATATTTTTTGGTTTCTTTCTGCTGCTGCTACTTGTGATGCTTTGATCTGTTTCTCTTGTTCTAATTGAATTTTAAGTGCTTCAATTACTTCATTAGTTTGATTTATTTTAAGTTTAAGTATTTCTTTTTCTGACTTACCTTGTCTTTTTAATGTTTCATCTTGACTGTTTGTTATGTCTAATCTTGATTGTTCTTCTGCAACTGTTTGTTTTGCAGTTTCTAAATTGTCTTTTTGTGCTGATGATACACCATTTACTGCATCTTTTAATTTGTCAAAGTTTGCAACAAGTAAACCAACTAAAACTACAATTGCACCAATACCAGTCGCTATAAGTGCTTTCTTAAAACCAGTTAATGCAATACTACCTAACTTTATACCTTTAGAAGCCGAAACAAATAGTTTACCTAAACCAAGTATTCTTCCTGAAAAGCCACCAGTTATTGTATTTAAACCAGCTTGTATGTCGGTATTCTTTAAAAGAGTTTCATTAAATTTAAGTGCTTTTACCCTACCAGTACCTTGTGATTTATTGACTGCATCTAGTGTTTTTTTATAATCTTTAGCTTCTAATTTTAGTTTACCTAATGTCGCAGTTTCTTCTTTTAGTTCAGCATTTAACGCTTTTAAATTACCCTCTGCTAACATTTTTGCTGTACCACCCATAGATAGCATAGCTCTTTCTGTTTCTGCTATTTTGATTTTTTGGTTTGCTAAAAAAAGTTCTTGTTCTTTTATAACACCATTTAAGTCTTCTAACTTCTTTTTGGTTTCATCAACTCTAACTTTTACATCAATTACTTTTTCCATTTAATCTCTTTTTTTAGTTGTCTGTAACCCTCTTTGAAGCTATTGGGTAATCTGTATTTACCTTGTGCAATTCTAATGTTTTCAGTTTCACCCTTTGCGTATTCCAATAATTGTAATATGTCATTTATCATTTTAACTTACTTTGTTTAATAATTCTAATGTGCTTTTACCTGTTTGTAAGTTGGTAGATATTTTGTTAATTAAAAACTCTACATCATTTATAACAATTGTATCGGACAATTTATAATTCATTAAGAAACTTTGTGGTAAAATAGCATTAACTTTTACAAGTCTTCTACTGCTACTAAACACATCAGCTATGTAAGTTTTGTAAAATGTGTTGAATAAAGTATTAGCATCTATTGAATTATTAAAGGTATTTATCTCTGTACTAAAGTTTATTGTTTGTCCTGTTGTAAGTGTTGTGGTATTTATTGTAATGTTTGATGCACTTGCTGGTGTAGATGTTTCTACAAAGCTACCAGTAACCACTGGTGTAATTGTAGTACCTGCACCTGGTGCTACTGAACCAGTTGTTGTTTCAAATGTTGTACCATTTATAAACTCAAATGTAAAGTTGCTTGATTCAGATGCACTTACTGAAATTACTCGTGTTTCCGTGCCAGGTCTAAAATTAGTTGGTCTATTATAAGATTGGATACTTGCTGGTGTACCTGCACCACCACCATCAAAAATTTGTATTCTTTCTGATGAGGTTGTTTCACGTAAAAATAATAACGGTTTTGCTATTGTTGGGTTTTGGTCGTTATCTACAAAGTAACCAAAACCAATACCAGTGTTTGCATTGTTGTTTACATTTATCAATCTTTCAAAAAACATTTTTTCAAAAGGTAGTTTGATTCTATAATCTTGCCCTCTATTCAATCTTGGATCACGCCCACTATTTTGTGTTGTTGATGCTTTTGCACTTGCATATTCTCTACCATTTATTTTATCAAAGAAAAATGCTGCAAAGGTTTTTGGTTCTTCAAACTTAAATTCAATGTCATTAAATGGTACACTAAAACCACTTTCACCTTGACTTGTATCTACAAATTCAGTTATGTTTCTACTTGTGCCACTTGCATAAAAACTATCAAGTGTTCTTACTCTAACTTTACCATAGTCAGCACTACTAACATCACTTTCAATAAAGGCGGTTAGGTTAAACATTTTAAATAAACCAGTTAGAAAATTTACAATAGTAATATCTGGTATTTGTTCAGATACAACAATGGTATCAACCAAGGATGATGGACTTATAACACCTGGTGTAACTGCAAAAGTAAACACATCAGGTTGCCCTGTAATATCAGTACTTGTTAATGTTTTTGTAAATGTCATTGTAAATGTCAAAGGCAAAGAAGTTTCAGTTGTTTCTATTTCAAATACAACTTTGTTTTCTACTAGTGAACCATCAATGTCAGGTGCAGAAAAACCTGCACTAATTGATAGAGGGTTTGTATTTCCATATTCTTGACTTACTATTGGCTCACCAGTCGTAAAGTCTTTTATCCTTGCAGTAAAGTTTTTGCTTGTATCACTTGAAGTTATAGTCCAGTTAATGCTCATTTCTTCCGTATCTACATTATCACCAACACCTGATTGAGCAACCCTAAAAGTAAACACACCACCAACAAAAGTAGGTATGAAGTTTGAAACACCATTGTCTGCAAAAAAGGTTGTAGTATCGCCAGTAAAACTTTGTATTGTATCAACCAATATGGTATTTACATCAGTTGAACCAGTTGGTGTAACTCCAATATCACCTTTGTTTCTATGTAACCACATATACAAATCACCAAAATATCCACTTGTTGTAAAGAAGTCTGTTGTAAATTGTAAATCTATATCAGCATCATTTTCTATTGCATCTAATATATCTATTACTCTTATTGCTGGTTTTAAGTCATTAAATTGTAAACCCTTTGTAGTTCCAACTCTTTCTGTATCACCACTACCACTTGTGCTTTGACTAGCACCACTTGATGGTGCGTAAAGGTTTCTTGTTTTATCAGATCTTGCTTGTGTTGTTAATACCCCTTGTGCAGTGCTATCATATATGAATCTTTGAGTATGAGATATTAATGGGTATATTATATGAGCAGTTGAGGTGGTAGTTCCATTTAATGTTGTTACAAAAGTTTCTAAACCCTCTTTAACTGTTGATACATTGTAATTATGATTGTATTGACTGAAGTTCAAACTACTTAATTTTCTATCTTTCAATCTATCTTTTAGTGTAATTGTTTCACCGAAGAAAGTAATGTTGTAAGAACTAGGTTGATTGTTTTTTAATTTTACTTGGTTTAGTACTATATAGCCTTGTCGAAATGGTCGGTAGTTTAGTTCAAGTCTTGCAGTTAATTTAGTGTTAGCATTAAATACTTCATCACTAAAAGTTGTAAGCTGTATATCAGTTCTATAATAATGTCTAAATAATCTATTGTTTATTTTTGATGCTGGCAAATTGAAACTTTGGCTAAAGTCTGTAAATACCTTTTCTATGTCTTTTATATCCTGTATAGTTTGTGTAAGTTTTATTTGCTCATCTTCAAATAAATCTAATCGTTGATAATCAATGTCGGTAATTAAATTATTTACATTCCATAGTCTTGTGGCGTTTTGCCAAATAGTGTTTTCGTTCTGCCATAAATCAGGATCAGGCTGAGGTGCATCTAATATAATATCTGGTATTGCTAAACCTACCTTGTTCATTATCTAATTGTATTAATTCTATCGTAAGCATATATTAATTGTAATTGATAATTTGCAAGTCTATCATTTAAACTTGTTTGGAATGTTACACTTTTACTTTCTACAATTACAGGGTAATATTGCGGTCTTGTATTAGCATCACCACCAATAGCTGAACCATTTATCCACACTCTTGATGATACATATATTTCTTCTATTAGTTGGTTGAAGTCATCAGGTACATAACCACTATTTATTGTAAGTGATTGTCTGCTATTTATATTTCTAGTTTTGTACTGATGGTTGTTCTTTGAATAGTTTGCTGCTGTTGTTAATGTGTTACTTTTAAAAGTTTCTTTAGTTACATTTAGTGTTTGTGTAGATTTTAAAAAGAAATTTGCTCTTTGTATTGCACCTTGTTTGTTTATAAAGTAAACTTCAACATTATCAAACTTTTTACAAGTATCTTCTATTACCTCTAATGTTTGTGATTTACTACCATCGGTAACAACTACGGAAGTTATTGTTGCAGTAGTGCTTGTTGCATATTCTATCATACCAGAAGTATTTGCCACACCAGTTGATATTGTTACACTTGATACTGTTGATGAACCATTTTTAAATGTAACTGTTTGTGCACCTGTAAAAGTATCAGAGCCAGAGTTCACACTCATATTTGCAACTACTGGTATTTTTAGCACCTCACTTGTTTTTCTTATAATTTTTGAGTTTGACTGTAACAACATTGTATCACCTTTGAAAGCATTTAGGGTTTGAGTTGTTGCACTATTTGTAGTTGATACAGTTGTAAACCCATCTTCAAAATATCCATAACCATCAAAAGCCATCATAATTGTTGTAACTGCATCAAGTGCTGTATTACTTGAATTAAAAGGCGTTGCAGTAGTTTGCACCCATAAATTAATTCCATTATTACCAAACGTACCATTGAAGTCATAGTCTATATAATCTTTTATAAGTTCACCTATTTCAAATATTACATAGTTGTTATCAGCAACTTCATTTTTTCTTAATGTATATGTAGTTGTTGGTGATGTTTGAAACGCACCAGTATATATTGCTATTGTAAGCTGACAACTTGCAAGAGTGCTATTTGCTATCTTGATATAAATAGGTGTGTTAATATTTACTTTCTGTATAGCCATTATTGTTTTAGTATTTTAGTTATCTCAACTTCAATATCATTACCCATAGCTTTTTGCACTTTATTTGGTAGATCACCATAGTATTTTATGAAAGGTGTTGTAAAAAACAAAGACGGTTTTATCCCTTTTTCAAATATTTTTTTTCTAATTAAAAACACAAGACTTTTTCTTGGAATGAATCTACCCTTTCTATCTCTAACTTTATCACGCAATTGTAGTTTTTGAATACTCCATCTATCTAACGCACCAGCAGGTGGCATACCTTTCAAACCCTTTGCACCACCTTTTGAAGTATATTGATAATCTCTTGCACTTTTACCATAATACCTTGTACCTAAACTTACGCCCTCTTTTACACCTTTTACACCCAAGTCTTGGTATTTTCCATATTTTAACATAAAAAAAGAAACTGATTGATTACTTTCATTAGGTTCAAAATAAATACTTTGTGCTAATTTTCCTTTATTGCTGATAGCACCAGCATTTGCTCTTGCTTCTTGTACGACTTTTGTTGCAAACTCCCTTAATATTCTATTTAATTCTTTTAATTCCATTAACAGATATTTATGTCATTAGGTATTAATATATCCATAGTAGCAACCCATCCGGCTACTTCATTTTCAAACCTATCATAAAAAGGTTCACAACTAACAGCACCATCTAGTTGATATTTAGTCGTATATAAATCACCACTACGTAATGTTTCAATTAGTTTATTTGCTACTGCAAGTTGGGTGTTTAGAACATCGTGTTCATTATCATTACCTCTAAATATGTCAGTAGTTTCTTCTTTACTTATATCAACTATATCCATACAGAATACACTAATGTTAAATCTTAATACTTGATCTTCTTGTGATACGTTGTTTATTATTATATGGCTCAATGGGTATATTGTTTGTTTTGATAAATCTATTTTAGTAATATCACCTGTTGTAACTGTATTTACATTTTCATCAGCCAACAAGTTTGTTTTAATTGTTTCAGTTAATAAGTAAAAACCTCTTGCGCCACTCATCTTCTATTTTTTATTTGTTTCATTTCTAATTCGTTTTTCTCTTTTATAAACTCTAATGCCATCAAACACTGGTGCATATTTAGTCCAGTGATATTTTCAAATCTTCTAACATCACCTTTAGCGAGTGCGAAAATTGACTGATACCACCCCCATTTAACTCCAAAGCTTCCAATTCCTGTCTTTGGGTCGGTGTCATCATTTCCATATAACCCATCATAATTTGAGATAATTCTATCCCTAAATTGTAAAAAAAAACAATGGAAGAAAAACAAACTGCTAAAGGCATATCTTTCATTATGTCTGTTTCTTTACCATCGTAAGTAACAATACTATATCTATCTTTATGTTTTGTATCTATTGGTCTGTATAGAACTGCCATAGCTTTGTGCATTTGCTTCCAGTCTTTTATGTAAGTATCAATATCAACATATTCACCAAAAGTCATTTCATCTAAACTAGGTATAAAGCCAAACTCAATATCGTGTACCTTGAATCTATTTATTAGAGTTTCTGTTTTGTGTTCAAATATCTTAATTAATGTTTTCTGTATGTTTGTAATATGGCTCATACGAAACTGAAAAACATCTTTGACTGGAATATTACAAAATATTTCTATCATTCTAGATCCTAGCTGGTAATCATCATCTATTGTTTCTTGTGCTTCCAGGTATTCTTGATACTGCCCTAATGTAATATCGTGCAAACTTTCAGGAACATTGATTTTAATTCTCATAATTATATAACAATTTTATTTACTAATTTATAAAAAAAAAGGACAGTCTTGCAACTGCCCTTAATTAAACTAAACATATAATGAAAAAACTACTTTACCTTTTTTGTTTCCAGTAAAGCATTTGTTGTACTTGTTGTTCTCTCGACAACTCATCCCAACCATCTTTAAGTGCTGGGTGTATTCTTTTTTTCCTAAGGTATTCAATACCATTATTCATAAAGTGGTTCATAATTATTTATATTTATTTACCCTAATATAAAAAACATTTTTCAATCTTCCAAATATTTTTAACGAATTGCATATTTACCGAAGTTAGGTTTGCTTAATATTGAATAAGTTGCGTATCTTACTGCATCAGCTATGTGATTATTTTTATCTTCTGGTTTGTTTGTTAGTTTACCTGTTTTATCTTCCAACCATTTATAGTTTCTAAACTCTTGGATAGCATTGGTACTATCTTTGTGTATATGTATCTTAAACCTTTTTAGTAAATCTATTCCAGCATTTACACTATCTCTACCTTTTAAACTTGCTCTAATACTCCACCCCATTCTTCTTAGTTCTTCTATTATTCTTGGTTCACTACTATCAGCATATATTGGTTCACGATTTACTTTGCCTTTTAAGAAGTTGTGTATATCACCAGTAGTCATCATTGTTCTATAAAGTAATTCTTCTATGTATAAGTTGTTATCTAGTTTGCTTACTTTCACAAGTGCCGTAGGATCATTAGTGAAACCGAAGTCCATACCAAACGAAACTACCTCAGCTTCAAAAGGCACCTGGTTACATTCTACATAATTAAATATTGTTGCCTTGCTTATACCTTTTTCACCAAGTCCATATATTTGCCAATATTGTTCATCAGTATATTTAAGTCTTTCTATTTCATCTATTAAGGACTGTTCTAAAAATGGGTTATCTTTATAAGTTGTTTTAAGAAATTTTGCATCTTCACGTGGTATAATCTTGTCATATATCCAATGGTATTCTTCACTTGGGTTGTAGTCAAGTATTATTTTATCACTTGTTCTAAATAGTAGTTGTTGCCAGTCTTCCCAAAACAATTCATTTGCTTCATTGATAAACAACAAATGTCTTTTACGCCCTCTTACTTTAACTGGTTGATCTAAAGAAATAAACTCTATTAAGTTTCCAAAAAGATTATACTCACTACTTGACTTGTTGTGGTTGTCTTCACTATACAAATTATGCTCACGTAATATGTTTATGAAATCTCTTAATACTGTTGCTCTTAATGCTGGATAAGTCTTACGACAAATAGTGATAGTCTTATTAGAGTTATTAAGACAATAATAAAAAATAATATATAAAAGAATGTTGAATGTTTTTCCTGACCTGGTTCCACCTTGATTAATTACAATCTTTTTATCACTATCAACTAAATTTTCAAATACAATATTAGTCTTTAGATTTATCTTCATTTCTTATAATCTCTATTTTTACATTACTTGGTGTACCATCAGCACCAATAATTTCTTGTCTTTCAACATATCCTCTTTTTTTGCCTTTTGTTTTTAAATAGAATATTGTTGCTGGTGTTGAGTTATCAGCTATTTGTTTATGAAGTTGTGATTCAGCAAAGTCTAATGCTACGTTTTGTAAATCATCTACTTTGTTTCTAAAGTCTTTATCTTCTTTATACCATTCATAGTATGTTGTTCTACCTACCCCAGCTATTTTACAGGCAGTAGTAACAACACCTAAAGATTTTTCAAGTGCTTCTAATAATGCTTTTTTATGGTGTTCGGTTTTGTTCATTTATATTCCCTTTCTTGGACTTTTTAACCTACAAAAATTTTTATTGTTTGTAAGTCTGACAATTTTTTTACCCCATTTTCTAACCAGGACATTATATGCTTCTATTTCGACATCCTTTGTTCTATAACTTACACAACCACCCTTATTAGTTAGGTGAACTACATCAATACCATATTTCATAAATCTTAATATTCCACCGTATTTATTTATATGTTGCATAGAATAATCATAATCTTCTTTTACTTTTAATCTTTCATCAAACCTTATACTATTTTTAATGATCCCAAGTATATTAGCTCCCACAACTTTTTGTGTACTAAAAGGTTGATATTCCCTATAAAATTTATAATCACCAGCTAAAGCTAAACCCCACCCTTTTAAGTTCCAACCCTCAGTTAAAATAAATTGATTTGTTAATATTTTATCTATTCTTTCTTTATCAATAAATGTACTTCTTTTACCGTTTTCGTGTTTGTAGAAACTAACTGCATCATCATCCACTTGTATATGCCACTCATCTTTTACATTATCTAATATCCAATTTCTTGTTTGTGTTATACCTTTTACATTTATATCTACTCCCAAAACTTTTTCGTGGTGTTTTTTATATTCACTTACTTCATTTTCAGGACATACAATAATAGAATCTAAAAATAATTTATGTGTTGTTACTCTTCCAGCTCTCCCTTTACTTGGTATATAAACTTTATAATTCATTTAATTTATTTAATAATCTTGTACCATTTATAATTCTACCCAAACCTTTATCTCCAAGGTGTCTATTTAATTTGTTTACTTCTTTTATTTCAAACACTTCTTTTATTACATTCCAGTCTAGAGTATTATCAAATGTAAAAACTATGTAATTATGTTCTTCTAAAATTTCTTCAGTAATTTCTATTTCAGGTTTATCATCTTTGATAACTTCTAATTTTTCATTCAATATTGGTAAATCTAAACCCCATTCGTTTATTTTATCTACATCCCAACTGTTAGCTAATATATCCCAATCCCATTCACCAAAACCTACATTATCTTTAATGATAAATTCTTGCTTTTGTTTTTCAGTTAAGTCATCAGCTTGTAAAACCCATACTTCTTTCATACCTAGTTCTACTGCTGCTTTATATCTCATATTACCACCAAGTATGATGTTATTGTCATCAACCACTATTGGTCTTAGCTTTAACATTTCAGGGAATTCTTTTAAACTCTTAACCAACTTTTTAAATTTATCTTTACCAATAAATCTAGGGTTGGATGTATTTTCTTTTATTTTATTTATTTTTATTTTATTTGATTTCATAATGTTCCAATATCAGTTTTGTTCATTTACATAAATAATTCAGTTTGTTTTGTTTCTTGTTTTGTCATTATTCCTAGAGCTGTATCTAATATAGTTTTTCCTGCTTCATAGTCTACCAGATTTCTTGCTATTTTTAATCTAAGTTGCTTTCCTTTATATTTTCTAAAGTCAAAATCGTGAAAGCTGTTATAATGCTTTAAACTTTCAGAATTAGTACTTGCTTCTTTTAATTTGTTTCCTCTATTACTAAGTACAGTAGGTAATTTAAAATTAGTCCAATACAAATGCCTCCCCCTTTTGTATGGGTTAAACATCGGCTCGTAATATGGTATAACATTCTCTACACAATATTTTGTATTACAATGATACTGTAAAAAAATTATTTCTTGGTATAGTTTCATATCTGGATAAATTGGTTTCTTTCCATTCTTACCAAAACCCCAATACCTTGCTCTGCTATGTGTAGGGCAGGGTGGACTACTCCAAATAAAATCAAACTCTTTATAGTGTTCTAATAAGTATTGGTGTGCATCAGCTACTATTACTTTGTCTTTTGGGAATCTATCCTGGTAAAGTCTTGCTAATTCTTCATCCCATTCTACGGCAGTAACTTTTACCTCTGTAACTTCATCCCATTTATATCTGTTACCACCTAAACAAGCATAAAGATTTAATATTTTCATAATGTGCCACTTATTGTATAACTATCTAAATCAACATCTTCAAGAAAAAACATCTTGTATCTTTCTATTGCTTCAAGTGTTTTCTTTTTACCACTTTCGTAAAAGTCTTCACCTACGTTGAATATACCAATATCACAACTCTGTTTATCTATAACAAGAAATTGAAACTGTTTTGCTTCCATTTTAAATAATTGACAATAGATATATACTTGAATATCATAATCGTAAGCATATGCACTGTATTGTGAACGTGGGTTTGCGAAGTTATGTATTGATGAAGTGGTTTTAAGATCAACTATTCTATTGCCTTTTGCTAATATGTCTGCTTTACCTCTGAATGGTATGCCCTCGATATAATCAATGGCTGCGATTTCATACTCACAATTTGTTAGTAATTTAAGTGCTTGTTCATTTCTAAATAAAGCATCTTGTAATCTTTCTATTTCACTTCTTTCTTTTGTGGTGAATATGGTGTGTTCTTTATCTTTGTTTTGTAATACTGTATCTTTAAATACTTTAGCTGTTCTTGACTTACAATCAACAAAAGTATATTTGTCAAATTCCTCTGGTTCTAAAACTGACAAATGTAAAAGTCTTCCAAGTAATAATGCCTTTGTGATCGGATCACCATACTTTATTGTATAAGCATAACTCTTTGGACTTTTTCTTAACTTCTTTATTACTGAACTACTTAATGTTGTTTTACCAAGATAGTTATAATAAAAATCGTCACTTGCCATTTCTTTCAGCAAATCTGCTTTCTTCCAGGTTGTTGAATCTAATAGTGTTATTGAGTTCATTTATTTTGTTATTTAATTTTTGTATGTCTTTATCATAGGTGTTTTCTAAGTATTGTATTCTTTTAGTTTTATACATATCATCTATCAAAAGTGTATTTGTAAAGCTATACATATTTGTTAAACACTCCATCATTTTACCCAAGTTTTTTCTTCTAGGGTTTTCTTTATCTAATTCTTCAAACATTTTGCAAAGTGTATGTCCTAATAAATTAAATTGTGTTTCGTAATATAGTCTTTGATTTATATTCATTTATTTATGTTTTTAATTACTGATTCTTTTTCATTTAAAAGATAACATTTTTTTTTTACTTTTTTACTGCCCCAAAAAGAAGTTTCAGGACACCAAAAATCTTTAGGTTCACCAACATCTAATTTGTTAAGCCAGAAAAAATAGTTGCCGTTAGGGTCATTTACAAAATAAATCTTAACAATATCCTCATCCATTTCCATCAATTTATCATACTTGTATTTTTCGAGTAGTTTGTTTTCATAATAATCATTTCTAAATTTCATTTCAATCACCACTGGAAAACCTTTTGCTGTATAACCTTTAGCGTCATAGTGTTCATACTTTGCACCACTCCATTTTAAATTCCATCCATCTAAATTAAGTATTGCTACTATTGCTTTTTCAAACTGATGTATCGTGTCTAGTTTTGCCATATTATCTATTATGTGAAATGGCATTACCATTACTTTTTAAATACTTCATTCACTTGTTTTATCCATCTTTTAATTTCTTTGTTGTTACAACTACAAAAGTTTGGTTCACTATATTTATGATTGTAATACTTTGCGTGTAGTTCACACATAACTTTAAAATCTTCTAGTGTAATTTCACTATTGATCCTTGCGTGTACTGCATCCCAAGTTTTTTTGTCTAAAGCTTTATCTTGTTCCATTTTTTTCTACGTTCATCACACTTACATCCAGGAAATATTTTTTTCCATAAGTACCTAATGCCAGTGTACTTTGTTATATAATATACTAAATCACCTAATTTCATATAAATTTTAATTTTGTTTGTAGTTTATGTTGTTCTATTCGCTTAATTGCAGCATTATAATATTCTATATCTATTTCACAAGCTGTTAAATCGTAACCAAGATTATGACAGGCTATTGCAATACTACCTGAGCCTAAATGTGTATCAAGTATTGTGTCTCCATCTTTAGCATAATTCATAAGTAACCACTCATATAGTTTAACAGGTTTTTGTGTGGGGTGTATTCTTTTTTCAGGCTTTTGTTTTTGAAAGCCATTCCATAACCATTCAAACTTTCTTAAACCTTTATTAAAACTTGTAAAGGCAAGTTCTCCATCACTAAAATCACTATTTCCATTTTTTTTATCCCAAAACACCCAACCCATATAACTTGGTAAATACCTAGAAAAATAATTACCACCCCAAATAATTTGATTTTTACTTACTCTAAAAAGTTCGTTAAAGTATTCTTTTGTTGGTTTTTGTAAATCCCAATCTTTGGGGTTATGTATTTTTTTTGTTGGTTTTTTCCATTTACTGCTTTTTGTATTCTCTCTCTTTTTTTTGCTTTCTCCAATACCATAAGGAGGATCAACAATAGCTAAATCAAAGTGATTATCTTCATACCTTGACATTAATTTCATACAATCTTCATTTGTTATCTTCATCTTCTTTTTTGTCAAGCTGTTGTTTTATTACCTCAACACTCATATAGATTTGGCTTACTATATTCTCTAATCTTTTTATTCTTTGTATAGTGGTGTATTTTTTGTTTACCATAGTCTGGCTTGTTGTTTATATTGTTCTATTCGTTTCTTTGCTGCTTCAAAGTATTCTTTGTCTATCTCGTAGCTTGTCAGCTCAAAGCCTAAGTTATGACAAGCTATTGCTATTGAGCCACTACCTAAATGTGTGTCAAGTATTGTGTCTCCCTCTTTTGCATAGTTCATAAGCAACCACTCATAAAGTTTTACAGGCTTTTGTGTTGGATGTATTCTAATATTATCTGCACCTAAAAAACCTTTATATCTTATTGGTGCTTTTCTTAACACTTTATCAAAGCTACACCAAGCCAACTCTCCATCAGCAAAATCACAATCTCCGTTTATACCTTTATCCCAAAAAATATAACATCTTGTTGGCTTTAATTTATCAGCAAAATAGTTGCCACCCCATATAATTTGATTTTTGCTCACTCTTTGTATTTCATTAAAATACTTTTGTGTTGGTGTTTCGTTATCCCATTTTTTACCTTTTTTATATTTTTTGTTTTTACCACTACCCATAGTCATTTCAGATGCACCAATACCATAAGGAGGGTCAACAATAGCTAAATCAAACTGATTGTCTGACATTTCTTTCATAGCTTCCATACAGTCTTGGTTGTATATCATTTAATTAATTCTTTTAATATTTTTTTTACTTTATTGTATGTTCTATATAAACTATAATAACTAATATGGCTTTTTTCTGATAGTTCTTTTATGCTTGTGCCACCCTCTATTATTTCGTATACTTGTTTATCGTACCAATGCAATTCGTTAAGTTTTTTAATTACTTGTTTGTATTTTTCTTCTATGTTAAAACCCATTGGTGTTTGTTTTCCTATCTTGTTTATATAGTCATCTATATTTATAACATTAAATTTTGACTTTTTTATTTGCAAGTTTGTAGTCATATGCCTTAACATCATATATATATAATAATAATTTATGTCATCACCGTATGATAAATCTTTACCATTACGTAAATATTTTATCACTCTTACATACATTTCTTGGACTAAATCTTCTGCGTAATCATCAACTCCAAATGATTTTACAATAGCAATCCAGTCATTATGTTTGTCGGTTAGTTTCTTTAAGACATTCAAAACGGTGCTTTAATTCTTTCCAATAAAGATAAAAGTACAGTTTTTTTTCCATTAATTTCAAAACCAACATTATTTTTTATGCTCTTTAATATTATAGGACTGTCAATCGGTGTTGGTCTTCCACCAGTATCTACATCCTTAATTTTTCTTATATGTATTTGTAAGTTCATCCATTCAGTTGGATGTTGGGTGTACCTATGGCAGCAAATGAAATCATCAGCACGGTTTACAAATTTGCCCCCACCCTCAACGTCTGCTGCAAGAGGTGGTATTGGATGTCCTTGATATGGGTGCCCTACTGGGTGTTTGATTCTTAAAGCGTTGGTTGCAGCGTGTGTAGTTAGCCAGATAGATACATTTTCTTTTTTGCAAAAGTTTCTCATTTCGCTAGTTGCCTGGTAGTCGTAATCGTGTTTGTTAATACCACCTAAAACATTTCTGTCAATAGATAACGAGTTATATGGATCAATCAAAAATCCATCATACTTCCAAACTTTGTTAATGCTTTCACCTAAATTAATCAATTGCTTATAAGTATAAAGTTCTTGTGCATCTACAAACTTGAAATGTTGATATACAAATTTAGCGTGTTTGTTAAATTCTTCTTCTTTGATTAGGTTAATTGGTTTTTCTTCTAAAAACTCTATAAGTTTTTTTATCATTTGGTGCGGATCGTTTTCGCTTGAAAAAACCAACCATTTTAATTTATGAACCACACTATACAACAACATTAAGTAAAGAGTAATTGTTGTTTTACCTGAATTAGCGTGTCCTAAGATTAAATTAAAATTAGATTTTTTGAATCTAAAGTATTCGTCTATTTGTGGTATGTCTAATTTGTAACCCTCTGATACTTCACCCTTTCGGACTTTTATCAGCTTGTCAATTTGCTTGTCATAGTTAATCAGCATTTGTCATAGAATTGTTTGCGTAGCTTGATGCTTTTTTATAGTTTTTAAAATCACTATGGTAAATATAATCTACAAACAATTCAAACCAAATAATTTTTTCTTTTAAATTATTTATTTCCTCTAACTCTTTTGTACCACCATTTCGGTTTGTTTTCGTCATCTATATTATGTTTATTTATTATGTTACCCTCTAGATCAAGAATTGTATATCCTTGTTTTGCTAAAAGTCTTAAAGCTTTTAACTGTTCCTTTGCCCTTTCTTCAATTCTATAACTTTCAAATATTTCGTTGCTTATTGGCATTATAATTTCTTTTTAAATTCTTTATATTTTTTTACTCTGTTTTTTTCAGCTTCTTCTCTCGCTTTCATAGCAAAATCAAAAAGTGCTGGTATATCATCTATTAAAGCTTGTGCATCCCATTCGAGATATATTTTATCCTCACCATCCCAGTTGCAAACTTCACATTCTATATGTACAACACCAGCTGATTTATGTAAACTTGTAGTTCTATGTACCCAGTATTCTTTCATAATTATATTTTAAAATGGCAAATCATCCCTATCAGGACTGTGATCTGCTGTTGTTACTTCTTTTGGTTTATAATCATTTAACTTAAAGTATTGTTTACCTGCTTTACTTTCACATAAAGAAAGGTTAATAAAACCCTTTATTGCTTTTGGTTTTAGTTTATTAAGTTCCTCAATTAATAATTCTATGTTTACTGAAACATCACTTTTTACCCAATCTACTTTTGCTGGTTTTGGGTACAAACCACTTATAAATTTTATTTTATCCATTGTGTACGTATTTTTCTATTTGTCTTGCTAATGTAATTAATTTATTTCTATTTTCTTCTTTTTTCCAGTCTAACAACTGCCCCTGGTATAAATCGGTAGCCCTATTCATACTACTTTGCCTAATAATATAAGTTTGTACATCATCAGTTTTTTTATACTCTATCTTTGTTTCTTTTGGAACTGGGTTCTTTGTTTTAATATATGCTTTATTTTTATTTTTATCAAGATCATATTCGATTTCGCTACCCTCTTTGTAATATAAAACATCAGTTCTATAAACTAAGGGTGCGTGTCCGTTGTCGAATACAAACACATATTTGGTCCATTTATCACCATCATTATCCCAACTTTCTTTAGGTTCTATTTTTTTTAATATTGCTTTGTAAATCATAAATTATTTTTTTTAATTGTTTATTTTCTTCTTCTAGTTCTTGTACTCTATTTCGTAGTGCTTTTATTTCAGCTACTCTTAACCTTGATAAGTCTGCACTACCTGTCATAGTTTACTATTTTAAAACCCTTAGAACCAATAGGTGCAGATTTTTTTATTGCTTCTATCGCTTCTTCAGGTGTTGTAGCCATTACAGTTTGTACTCTAAAATCATAACTTTCTACTGGTTCCATATTTAGAAAGTGATATTCTATTTCGTATTTTATTATTTGTTTCATTTAGTAAGTATTAAATATGACAATAGCACTATAATACCTAAATAAGATATTGCTAGTGCTATCATTTTTTCTTTATATTTTTGTTTATTCATAAAAATTGGGTGTAAAAAATCTAACACACCATTTATCAACGCCCTCTAATTTGTCAAACCATTCTTGACTACATTCTTTTAGGGGTGTAGGGTTCTTGTAATCTGGTTCACCATTTTTCAATGTAGGGTATATATTACCTGTTATGTCTATATGGCAACCTACTGATTTAAGTTCAATTGTTTTTGTCATTTTATTTATGTTATTTATTTATTTATAAAACAAATATATAAAAAAATATTGAAATAAAAAAAAGGGGGTAATGAGAAACCCCCTTTCTTCTAAATAAACATAAATAAACCCTCTATGTAGAAGTGAGGGATGCGTTTAAATTCTTATAATGCTCAATTATTTCAAGCAGTTCAAAGTTAGTTATTTTTTTTGTTTCCTTAGCTAACATATAAAGTTTTTTTGCTTTTTTTTCACCTAATTTCATACCAAACTTATATTGTTCACCCCCCTTAAACATATTGCAACCAACGCACTGTACCTGGCAATTATCCTCATTCCATCTAGTAGAATAATGCTTTCTTGACTGAAAATGTCCGCATTGTAACCTTTTCCAGTGATCTCGTTTACCACAAGTATAACATTCAGCAATATCGTTTTTAGCATATCTTCTTCTAATATATTCAGAAAAAACACTATCTAATTTTTTTATTAGTTGTTTTCTCTTTGCCATTTAAAATATTTTTTTATATTAATATATAAGTACTACTATATAAATTACTAGTAAATATATATAACTAATAAATATAAATAACTTATAAGATATATTATCTTCCTTGTCCTTTATATTTTTTTAAGTAGTTTTTACTAGTCTTTACTTTACTGCTTTTAGTTTTGGTGTGTATCCCTTTGCGTTTTCTTGATTTACTTTTGTATATGTTTACTATTGCTTTACGTGGCATTATTTATGTCTGTTGTTACCCATAACTTTTTCAACACCACGAGATCCAAAGTAAGCACCAACAATTAAACTCAATAAACCAGTAATACTTTCAAGTGGATAATCTAAATACCAACCTACAACATAAGCAACACTAAAAAAAATAAGTGTAAGTGGTCTTACGTTTGCTTGTAGCCACCCAGCACTAGCATCAGCAACCCATCTTTTAGTAACCTCTTGCATTTCTATTTGGTCTTGTTTAATAAGTTCTAATGCAATATCTTTATCTTGTTGGGGTATTGTATTATCTTTCTCAATTAAGTTCTTTACAACACCTAAAACACCATTGTCAGGCAATACATCACCAACAACATTAAATAAATTGTTACCTTTGTCTAAAAGAAATTTGCCGACTTTAGTTTCAGAAAACTTTTTTTTGCTCATATTTTAAAATATAAGTATTTAGTTTTACCTCTTTCTTTCACTGCCTTTAATATTTTACCTCTGTTTGCACCTGGTCTATAACTTACGTGAACCCAGTTCGGGTTTTCATCATCACCAAATTCCCATATGGCAACGTCAAACTCTAGGTTTTCACATATGTAGTAAAACATTTCAGCATTTGTCTTGTACCCATAAATGTCATCCAAATCTATTGCTAAACCCTGACAATGCATAGATGACGAAGATCCACCAACAGCTTGATTTGTAGCTTTATTTCTAAAGAAGCTATTTATTTTTATTGCACCACCTACCCATTCTCTTAATGGTTCAAAAACTTTTTCAGCAATCAACTTCATATTTTCAACTTGTTTTTTTGTTGGTTTATTGTCTATGCCTTTACGTTTTGCAGTAGCACTATATACTGCTTCCTTATACGAAATATGTTCACTTATTTTTTCCATTTTTTCTACCCTTTCTTTTTTTACCCATTACTGCATCATCTATATCACCTATTTGATTACCAACTTCTTTGACTGCTTTACCAACATCTTGAAGTTCTTTTTTTACATTTCTTGCTCTACGCTTTATTTCTTTGCTTGTTGCTTTTGCTCTTTCATCTACCGTTGTCAAACTCCACATATATATCCACAAGTCATAAAAATATTTTTTTGTTAATTTCCACATAATATAATTTTAAATGTTTGTTTTTCTTTTGTATATAGTTTTAAATAATATAAAAATAAAAAACAAGGTTAATAAATTAAGGTGTGGTTCACCACACATACCAGTTAGGTGTTCTAAAAAATGTATCATATTTTAAAATTAATTCCTACTTTAATTTGTTTGATATTTCTATCCCAGTACCTTTGTAGTGCAATTTCGCTAAAAACACCGAATTTTCCAAATCTAAAACCAAAGACCCCACCAGCCGAATAGTCAATCCATTCACCATCTACATAATTACCATAAGAATATCTTTCATCACCACTCATCAGTTTGTGTTTTGTCATAATGCTACCGTATAAATGCAACCAATGGCTTTTTTTATAGTGGTAAAAATCAATTCCAAAAACTGGAGCAAGATCAGAAAAACCACCGATCATTGAAAGTTGTTCACGATTATATCTATTTACTACATTTTGAAATACACCCATTCGATAATCTGTATCACTAGCTGCAATAAGTTGACCTTCTTGATTGAACCATTGATAATCGTAACCCATACTTTCACCAGTAAATACATCAACCATTTCATACAAACTATCGGTATGTCCAGCATAATCATATGCTAGAACCCACCAAGGGTTTTCTTCCAGGTATTTTTGAACTGGGTTATGACCGTATGCTTTCTCATATGTACGATAAATTGCACCAGCACTAAAACTTAATTTTTTACCAATAGGTAAACGAAGTCTTAACTCTGCACTTTTATAATCAATATCTACTAATTCATTTTTTTGATACTCACCCTTAATTAACCAATAGTTTGCAAGATACCTTACAAATACTTCTTGGTTGTTAAATTCTCTACCTTGTTGCCTACCACGTGAATACTCTACTAGATATTCTAAACCTTTGTAAGCACCTATGCTTGATTTAACACTAGCATTTTTTTCATCACCATCATAAAATTTATCACGATCTTCATATTGGAAGTGTGCTAATTTGCGCCAACCATATGTCATCATCATATCTGATGGATAACGCCTTGTGGTTTCTCTTAATTCATTATCTTGTGTTACTATAAATGTTTGTGGTGCTTGTATTGAATTGGTTTGTGAATATGCACCATAAAATGTAGAATACTTAAATACTTTTTTAAATATGTTATTTTTTCTTACTTTCTTTAATTTGTCTTGTGTTATAACTTGTGTATAAGTCAAGCTCGTAATAAGTATCATAAAAAGT
>VTLG01016489.1_pt1 | contig 28072 bp, 34 predicted proteins | sample 4694571 | NCBI WGS metagenome assembly VTLG01 (sample SAMN12604809, study PRJNA352737) | marine metagenome | biome: ENVO:00000447; feature: ENVO:00000209|ENVO:00000569|ENVO:01000036; material: ENVO:00002151; isolation source: viral sequences binned using virsorter ...
ATATTCAGATCTCAAAGCCTCGATATTTATTGCTAAAATATCTAACTTTTGAGAGGATGCACCTTCTTGAGATAATCTATAATAATTTTCTTCCATAGAAACTAGCTCTGATTTTAATCGTGCTATTTTTTCATCGTTTGTTTCTTCTTCTGGAATTATAAATTTATATTCCGATAAAGGCATTATTCACCTCCTAATTCATATATTTGAGCTTCTAATACTTTTATCTTAGCTGATAATTGTTGTATTGATTTAACTAAAACAGGAACTAATTGTTGCATATCAACATGGCCTAACTCATCATCTTTATAATCCTTTTGTTCTTTATCAGTAAAGTTCTTTTTATAAACAGCACCTAAGGCGTTATTACTACCTGTATATTCATAAACAGCTTTTTGTAAATCTTGTGCGATAAAACCTTGTTGTAAATTACTTAGAACCTCTGTACGATTTTTCTTCCAACTATTTTCAATATTATTATTTTCAATTGATTCATCTAAATACGAAGACTTCCATTTAAAATCCACAGGTTCTAATTTTTCAACAAAATCAAGACCAAGTGATATTGGTTGTATATCTTCTTTTAATCTAATATCTGAGTGATGTACTGCATTGTGTACTGCGATAGCTGAGTTTACTTGAGCATTTGTGGCAAATGAAGCATTATGCTCATTATTACCATGTGGATCTTCAGCCAAAGTAAAATTGTGTGTATGTATTGCATTAACATTATGTGAGTGATTATTGGTTGTTAGAACTGTGCCAGAGTGATTGTGATGAGAAGCATGGTCTCCAGCAGCTGCTGTATTAGAGCTATTACCTAGAGATAAGTTTGAATTACCATTACCAGTTCCAAACCCTCTTGAATTTACATAATTTTGAGTAGCTAAAGTACCAGAGTTTGGAAATGTAATGCCAGAGTGAGTATGCCCAGATGTGCTTATCCACTCAACACCATTTCCAGTTGATGCTAAAACTTGACCAGAAGTACCAGTACCACCACCAGCTTGTAATGTCCCACCTAATGTCAGTTTATTAGGTACAGAAAAACTATCATCAGCAGTCGACCAACTAGCTACATTATCGTCACCATTTGTAAGTTGCATTTGAGTTATACCAGATAATGGGTCATTAACAAAAAATCCCATTCTTGCGTTTGTGCCTTGTATTGCTATTGAAGGATTATCTTCATCACCGTCTGGCAAAACCAAAAAAGATTTTGTCGTGGTCAAATAGTTTGTACCACCAGTATCTCTATTAAAAAGAACTGTATCACCAATTTTTAATCTATCACTCGCAGCAGTAGTAGGAACATTAGAACCTGTGTTTTTAGATAAAGTTATAGCTGGATCAGTTACAGTAGTTGTATTCAAAGTACCACCAGTAAGTGTGTAGTTTGTAGCTGTTACAACACCAGCATTTGTGACTTTAAATGGTGCAGAACCAAGTGTTGTAGCACCTAAAAACATATTACCAGAACTGTCAACATGAAAACTTGTTGAACCAGATCCAATATCGAGAGCAGAACCAATAGTTACAACATTTGAAAAATTTACTCTATTTGCATTTATTGTTAAACCTTCTGTAGAAGCATTAATACTTGCAACAACATTAGATGAACTTAAAGGTGTAAAATTTAACTTAGATGTAGAAATACTACCTGAAGCAATACGATCTGCACTAATAGTTCCAGCATTAATTTTGTCAGCTGATAAATCATTTATCTTTGCATTTGTTATTGCAGCGTCATCTATTTTTGCTGTGCCAACTGCTAAGTTAGCTATTTTAGCTGTAGTAACTGCAGCATTCCCTATAATCGCTTCTGTAACAGCTAAGTTTGCTATATGAGCTGTATCAACTAGATCTGCGTTACCACTTTGCTCATCTGATGGTTCTGACTCATTACCAGAACTATCTACAGCAGTACATCTAAAAAAATGAGTTGTCGCATTATCAAGATCAATGTAGCCGACAGTTGCAATACCATTTGTTATATGAGCGTGTGAAGCTTTCAGTTCACCTATTTTAAAACCAGAGTTTGTTACTTTTTTAGTTGTAGAGTTATAACCTAAATCAAAACCACTTGTAGTAGAAGCATATATGTTTAGATGATCAATGTCCTTAGCTAAAGTAAAATTGACAACTGGACTAACAGCATTACCAGCATCATTTTTTGCTTGTCCTAAATTATGTATAAATTGAACTCTTAGTGGATTGCTAGCGATTGTAGAAAAGCCAGCTGGCTTATTAGGTGCGCTTGCGTCTCTTGGTGTTTGTACAGAACTTATACTTGCAAAAGCACTATCAAAACCTGATTGATCTACAGCTTGAACTCCTACTTCATAGAAAGTATTTGGTGATAAATCGTATATAACAAAATCTGTATCAGAGAACTGAACAGTTTGAAATGTATAATCTGTTACTTGCGCACCAGCAGAAGTATTTATATTATTACTTCCAGAGTCTGCAATAGCTTTATATCTTACCCTGTAATACGCACCATCAGTAATAGTAGATCCATCTGTATTTGTAGGAGCTGTCCAGGACAACTTTATAAATGCTTTTGAAACACCGTTACCATCTGAGTATGTACCTGCTACTTGTGAAAGATTTGATGGTGAGTTAGGAACTGTTTTATCTTCTCCACCTACAGCGTCTAATGTGTAACCACTAAATCCTAAACTCTCTGTAAGCGATGGTGCAACATCACCTATCTCTAGTTGTACATCACCTGTTTCCCATAAAATATAGTCAGTAAGTTCTATATAACTTCCGTCAGATTTTCTATAGAACACACCATAACCATTTTTGATAGGCCAGGTAAGTCCTAATATTCTAATTTTTGTTGGATTAAGTATTTGACCTTGATATACAGTTTCAAACAAATTATTTCTACTTTCTGATATACGATCTGCTTCTGTGTCAACAAAACCAATATCTGGATCGTGAATAAATATTTTATCACCTACTGAAAAATCACCTGCTATGTCGTACTCTTCTAAAGACACATTTAGAGTTTTCTTTATTTCGTTGAGTTCATTTAGATAAGCAGTAGCTCTAGTAGTTTTACTAGTAGCTGGTGTTTGAGGATCAGAAATATATTGTGTTCTTTTTAGTGCATTACCAAATATATCTTTATAAGGATTAGATGATGCAGTTGCTTGTCCATAGTTAGCTTCAAAACCATATTTACTTGCAACAAGTTCTACTTTGTTTACAAACTCTGAAGCGTCATACTGGGCGACAAGACTCGTTGTAGTAAGACCTGTTATATTTGGATCTTCACCGCTTTGATTTCTAACAATAATAGATGTTGGGTCTGTACCATGTCCAGCAAATAAAGATGAGCTTGGACCAGCAGAAAGTAACCCAGTTGTGCTTATTTTAAATTCTGCACCTACCTCTTGACATACATATTTAATAGCTTTTAATGCAGACTCTGTGTAATGTGTACCTGTGTAATTTGTTCCAGTTTCAGTAATAGTACCTTTTCTTATAGGACCTTGACTGCCACTTTCATCTCGTAAAAGACCTTTAGGTGTACCAGTAGTATCTAAAACATTTTCAAGTGTTTCATTTGTATATGATCTAACACCAGTAGGACCACCAGTTTCAGCTATAGGCATACCTGTAGAGTCACTACTACCAAGATATGCAACCATACCTTGTCCGTTGAGAACTACATTTTCTTCATCACCTATTTCCAAAGCATATAAGATACCAACATAACTTGCAGCACCTAAAAGTGTTGCGTCTGAAAACTCTGTAACATTTAAATCTGCTGGGACAATAACTATGTTTCCCCAAGCGTCTAGCTGATTAATTATTGTATTTGGAGTAATAGTTTTATCTAACTGGACATTAAATTGTCCAGGAGCCATTAACTTTTCAGTAACACTCATGACTTAACTAATCGGACAACCTCAAAGATATTATCAAGATACTGATCTCTAACTTTTGTAGCTTGATCTTCAGAAGTAGCCGAACTCCCATTAAATTCATATCCTATAAAAGCTTTTAGTGTGGCAGTATTTGCAGTTGAATTTATACCACCATTTGATGTATCAACATCAAAGTTTTGCGGTGATCCTAGAATTATTTTATTACCATCAATGTCGTTACTTGTTGTAATAGCAAAACTTGTATTATCAGTATAAGCAGTAGTAGTAGTTGGTCTTATATTAAATTGTGCTGATGAATATTGTGTAGCAACAATAGAAAAATGCCTAGCACCTCTTCTAAGTGTTACATCAAAAGTAAGTCTTTTATCTTTTGCTGTTGCATCGTAATAACTACCTAACCTAACAGTGCAAACTTCTGGATCATTTTTTAATATTTGTATAGATCTCCAACCTTGCCACTCAGTAGCACTTGCACCACGAGAAACTGCAAACTCTGTAGATGATTTATAACCATCAGTATCATAAGACTTTATAATAAATCTTGATTGTGCAGTATTATTTACAAAAGTCATTTGAACTAAACCATTTTGTATTTTTGTAGAGGATGGTGATCTATTAGGTGATTCCATACCACACCTTAATCTGTTTACATCACCAACATCATCAGTAAACACTTCACAAGCATTTTTATAGTAATCTGCTGGATCTGTCAGATATTTTGCATTATGATTTTTTAAACTTGATGAGAACCTAATAAATGTCGTCCCATCTTCACCTACTCTTGCAAAAGTACTTGGTAAAGATCCGTGTTCATGAGAAAAAGAATCAACAGGTCCAGCATAAAATTGACTTGTTGTTGAAGTTATACTGTGATCATTTTGTATAAGACCACCAGAAAACTGACTTTCAAATTCTACCTCACCCATGTTTCCTAGAAACTCTAATTCTATTGAATACTGATAACCACCGATTATTACTTTATTGGTGTTAACTGAAGCTCCTAGTACTTTTACATAACCAGAAACCGATGTGTCACCTTGCCAAATAAAAGGGACAGTATAGTAACCATTAGCACAAGCAATCAATTCATCTCTGATGTACTTTGCCTCTGCTAATGTATCTGGAGCTAATACACCATTGATATTCATTGTATGTGTATTTCCAGATCTGCTATCAGATAAAGAAGCTGGTGATGTAAATGTTAATCTACCTATAGTTATTGTATTTGACATTAACACCAATCCTTTGCTCTACATGTTTCACAATATCTGTATTTAGTGTGATAAAAATAATTACCACAATTAAAATCTGATTGACAAGCTTTTAAATAATTTTTTTCTTTATTGTCTATCATTCTTCTTCCCATTCAACATATTCGTTATCGTGAGTAGCTTTGTGATATTCACCATGATAATTTGCGTGCATTATCTTCCTCTAATTCCTGTGCCTATATTTCCTTCGCTATCAAGCCTTGCAAGTTCTTTTTTAATTTGTATTGCTGCTTTTCTGGCTTGCATTGGATCACTTGGTACACCAGTTACATTTACATTTAATTCGTTAACTACAACACTAGATGGATTTTTATTTCCAATTGGTGTTATATCCACACCACCACCAGGTATTGCTCTAATTAATTCTGGTCCTGCTTCACCAACAATTCCATATCCAGAACCAAGAGTTCCGCCTTTTGCATACATTGGTATTCTACCTCCACCTGCATAACCACCTAAAAGCGCTCTTTGTTGAGGGGTTAAGGTTACACCACTCTGAACAACAGCTGGTGTACTTGCTTGTACTTTAAATTCTGTATCTCTATTGGTTAAGATGTCATAAGAAGTCAAAGCCTGGTCAATATTCACTCTAAGTATTATTTCTTCCTCTCTTACTTTTGCGTTAAAGTCAAAATACTGTTTAGCAATAGTATCTACTACACCGCTAAATTTAGTACCAAGCGTATCAGCAAGTTCTCCAGATTTAGTTGTGACTTTTGCAATTAGTTTTTCATCTATTCCTAAAACTCTTGCGACTTCTTTAAACTGTTCTACTGCTTCAGGTCCTGCTTGAAGCAAACCAAAACCCTGCTGACCTGCTCTAAATGTACCTTGAGCAATTCTTACTTGTATATCTTCTATTTCTTGAGCAATTTTTATTTGCTCATCTGCGTTAGCTCTTTTTGCTTTTGCTAAATCTTCTTCTGCAATTTGCAATTCGTATAGTGGAGCTGTACCTTCAGCAACAGCTAAAGTTAAGAAATCTACTCTATCTTGAGCTTCTGCAATAGCTTTAGTTTGAGCTGCGCTATTACCACCTAATAGAATATTTTGCTCTTCTAAAAGAATATTTAATTCTCTATTCATTTTCGTTAAGTTGTTCATAGTACCAAAAGCACCGAACTGATCACCAAAAGCTCCTGATATAGCATTAACTGCGTCACCCACACTTGTTTCTATCATATCTACTAGATCAATCATCTGTCCCTCAAACTCTCTTTCAAGAGTTGGGTATCCTGACTTTATACCTTGAACAAAACCAAGCATTATAAATTCACCAAGTTTTTTCATACGCTTAGATGGTGATCCAGTATCAAATATTAATTCAGCAATTTGGGCTAGTCCTTCAAGCCTAGCTTCCAGCTCATCTTCTGTCTGAGGAATACCAGCTCTAAATCCTTCAGTAAGACCAGCCATATAATCAATACCTGTTTCCTTACCTCTTAATCCGAACTCATCACCTAATATTTCAGCTATTCTTGTAGATTGTTCTTTTAACCCTTCTACTAATGTATTTTCTGTAGCTTCCAACCCTGCTTCTAATTCTCTTAAAGCTTCTGGATCTTGCAATAAGTTTTGTAAACTAACTGCAAACTCTGGTCCTTGTTGTGCCGCAAATATTGCTAGGTCGTCTAGTTCCATTGCTTTTAATTGTTCTATTTGATCTTTAAATATTTCTGCAACAACAAATCTTTCTCTAAAATTTTGTACCATTTCATCTGATGTCATTACAACTGCTTCTGGTAAAGCATTGAAACTTCTTACAAAACTTTCTGTTGAATCTTTTACTGCTTCATCTATAGCTTGAAATAAAGATGTCAATCCAGACATTTCTTCATCAAGCTCAGCCATTGCTTTTGTTTCTTTTTCTATAGCTGCCTCTAGTGCTATATGACCTACTATAGCTTTTTCTTGATAATCTCTAAGAATGGTGCCTTTTTCTGCAAGCCTTGTAATTCCTAAAGCTTCCATAGCTGATTGCCTGATAGCTTGTTTTTGTTTTGCTTCTCTTTCTTCCATTGCTTTATTAATTTGATTTACAATTTCTAATACATCTTCTGCACTTGCTTTTGCCATAGCTGCTTGGATCAAAGCATCTTGATTACCATACATTTGCTCTTGTTCAATAATCACTTCATTTGCCTCAATAACACCTTGTAAGTGATCCTCTAGTGCTTTCATTTCACCTGGTCCACCAACTAAAGCTTTTGCAATCATATTTTCAGTATTAAATCTATCTGTTTCACTAAGATTATCTAAAACTTTATCAAATTCGTGAGTAGTACCTAATAAAGCTTTGATTGTATTTTCTGTTATTTCACCATCTTGTGAAAAAGCATCTAAATTTCTGCGGATCTGTATTAGGTGACCTTCACCACTAGCAACTGCTGTAGTAAAAGTTGTAAATGCTGCTGCCATAGCTGTTAAAGTTAAAATTACAGGATGCTTACTTAGTGTTGCAAGAACACCATTTAATCTCATAATTTGTATTACAGCACCTGCTGCTATCGTTGTTAAGATTATAAAACCTTGCGCTAATACTTGCGATGCTTTTTCACTTTCTGTTAAAAAAAGTATTGTTTCTTGTATAGCATCTAAAAAGCCTCTAAAACTAGGTATAAGATTTTGACCTATTTGTATTCCAAGTTCATTAAAAGCATTTTTAGTAATTTCTATTTGAGAAGCAGTGGTAGTATATCTCTTGACTGCTTCTTCCAAAGCAGCATTATTTTCATCAAAAGCATTTCTCGCTGTACCAACGGCATCTGCCAAAAGACCCTCTGCTTCTGCAAGACCTAAAATAGAAAGCATTGTTCTTCGTTGTTTTAGATCCAAATCATCTAAGAATTGAATTATGTTAACGCCTTCTTTATTTAATTCATTTAGTCCTTCTATAAAAGCAACTACTGCCATGGCTGGATCTTCACCAAAAGAATCAGCAAATGTATCAGCAGTAACTCTTCCAGAAGCTTCTGCTATTATTGCAAATTTTTGTAAACTTTCACCACCAGTTATAACGGCTTCATTTATAGCCTGAAAGACACGAGCTACAGCTGTACCACCAGCTTGTGCTGGTACACCAATAGCTTGTAACGCAGCTGCAAATGCAAGAGCATCTTGGGTTGTCGCACCTACTTGAGCTGCAGCCTGTGCAATACGAAGCACTGTAGTCATAATTTCTGACTCAGTAGCTGCAAAGTTGTTTCCAAGATCAACTATTACAGATGACATATTTTCAAATGTTTCGCCATTTGTCTGTGCAATAGCATCCAACCTTGCAAGACCTAATGCAGCATTATCTACTGTCAAGTTTGTAGTTGTAGCTAAAGTAGAAACTGTTTTTATGAATTCTGGTAAGTTTTCAATTGCTATACCTAATTGACCACCAAGCTCACCGATACGGTTTAGTTCGTCAGTACTTACTGGTATGACTGTGCTTAATTTTATGATTTCGTCAGCAAGACGAGCAAAACTAGCTTCAGATCCTTCTACAGTTTTTCTAATACCTGCAAAAGATTCTTCAAAAGCTATTGCAGATTGTGCTGCTTTTATTAGACCTACGGAAATAGTACCCATACCAATTAATGCACCAGCTGCAACTGAAGCGTGCATTGCTGTCATCCTTTTAATTTGTTGGGCTGCGTCACCTATACCTTTTTCGGCATCGATTTTAAGTTGAGATAGATCAGGCGAAGCACCGATCATTAATTTTACTACACCCTGTAATGGATTTCCGAAAGCCATTTATTCCTTACCTATTCCATGCTTTTGATCTTGCATCATTTCATCTATAGTTGTTGCAGTTCTTTGTTTAGGAGTTCTGCCCATTCTCCTGTCAAGTTCTTCTTTATACCAATTATGATCATCATCTTGGTTTTCTTGTTGCTCAGCATACTCTTTTGAATATGGGGCAAAAAATAAAGAACTCTCTAATGGCATTGTACTAAGTAATCTGTAAAATTTGCGCCATTCCAAATCTAAAGGTTCTAGGATAGAATATATTTTGTTGAAGTCGGACTCTACATAAGACCACCGTTCAACGATATCGGTGACCTTAAAAGTTATTTTGGGTTATCACCGTCATCCTCAGCAAGTCCACCTGCTAATTCTTGGTTTGTGTCTGAAAGTCCATATTGTTCCATAAGCCAAGATGAAATTTCTTGTAGTTTGTTAAAATCTACTTCTTGTGAAATTTTTGTATAATTTTCTTTTCCAAAAACGGTTACAAACCATCTTGGAAGATTTGAAGCTGCAACAGCACCGTCTTCCCCAATCCAAGTCAGTTGTTCTAAAACTACTGACGCTGATAAAAATGGTGGAAACTCATATTCATTTCCATTTACTTTTATCTTGATCGGCTCAGGGTTTTTAGAGTCCTGTGCAGCATCAAAATCTTTAAATCGTTTACTCATTATTCCTCCAATCGTTATGAGTTAATTTAGTTTACACTTCCTTCAGTTGTTGCATTTGTGTTATCCACAATTCTAAAAATGTTCTTTTTACCATCAGTTGTTCCTACTGAAGCAGCAGTTGCATCTGGTACAAGAAGTTTGAACTCAGTGGCTAAAAGCACTTTTTGAGGTGCTTTTTGTTGTGCCATTGAGAAAGCTCCAACATTAATAGCTCTAGGGATTTGTAAATGCCTGATAGCACCGCTTGGTCCTTCAGTTATCAACAAAAGTGATTTCTCAGTAAAGCCGTCTGTTGCTGGTGGTACTAACGAATCAAAACCAGACGCAAAGTCTGTATCATTTTCTGTGATTGTACCGCCACCAAAGGCTTCTTTAATATTGGTCAAACTTGCTTGTGCAAGAGTACCAGTAAGTCTTATCTCTTGAGCAGATTTAACTGACTTAATAGGATCAATCTCTTCTGCAACCATGATATCTTCGAAAGTTTTATCATATTCTAGAGTCCAACCGTCTTCTGAGAAACCAACATCAGTCCATCCAGATGGATTAGCAGCCCATTGGGTTGCAGTACTAGAGTCCTGTGCAGGAAATGCAGTACCTTTTGCAGCTACATAAAGAACACCTGTTCCTATGAGTACATCTGATACTGTACCTGATGTATTATATGTTGTTGGCATATATTTCTCCTAACTTATTAATTAGTTGTACAACTAATCTTTTGACTAGTTTATTCTTCTTCAGTTCCATACCAATCTTCAGAAGAGTCGTCAGCTTCCTCATCGCCGTCTATAACTGAATTGTCTTCATTTATATCGGTCTGAACGACTGGTTTTATCTCCCAATCTGATCCTTCTTCGATAAGCATTGGTATAGAATACTCACCGTTCCACATACGACCAGTTGATTCTTGGAGTCTTTTCCAGTCACTCCCATTAACTTCCGTCCATTCGTTTTTGGTAAATGTTACACCCAATATTTCATCGCCGACTGCGTCAGCTTCATACACTGGGTTAACTTTTATTTTTACTTTAGCCATAATTTACCTCTGAGATAATACTAGATGATAATTTTGCAAATTAGTGTTATTCAGATTTAAGCAGAAGCTCTAAATGTCATTAATGCAACAATTTCGAAGTTTGCAATAAGTGTTTCTGGTTCTTCTATTCTTGTTGGTGTGCTTTGTATTTCAAAACCATAAATCCAGCCTTTTACACCACTAGCTGTAGTAACTTGATTGTTTGATTCAATAAATAGTTCCTTAAATACGGCTTGAGCTAGATTACTTGCAGTTGTATAGTCAGGTTCAGCTTTAGATCCTGATCCACCCCATCTTCCTGCATAACAATTAAAAATCATAGAGTGACTACTTATTGCACTTTGTGAACTTGTTTCAAGTAAAGTACCACCACCATTTGTAATAACTAAAAAAGGCAAAGTAGGATTTTGCGGTAATCTTGTTGCGATCCTTGTACCAACAATGTCAGTAATACCTGTTTTTTCTAAACACCAAGCCCTTGTCAAAATTTCAGGATCAGGTGGTAAATTTGAGTTACTTGCTATTCCTGTCATAATCTATCTTCTCCAAAATTATCTAATTTATTATCAGCACTTAATTCAAAAGACTTACCTGATGGTCTTGGTGGCTGAAAGTTTTCATAAGGCATATTACCAGCCCTAACTGTTACTATTTGGTTAAATTGTCCATTATCTACAAATATTCTTGCTCCTTTAAGTTCTTTTGTAAGTGTCAAACCTTTTGATACAGAAAATCCAAACCAACCATAATTTCTTGGTGGTATAAAATTTGGACTAAAATCATAATAACCACCATAAACTGTCTTCCACCAATAAGGCGCTTTATCAGCTTTACCACCAATAGGTGAGGAAGCAGATCCACCAATTGTTAAGTTACCTTCAATTATTGCTTCATCACTACCATAAAATTTAAAACCTCTACTTATAATAGAATCTCTTAAATTACCAGTTGCAACAGGTGCTGGATTACTTCCTGCTGCACCCATCATTTGTCTTTGAATTTTAGAAAGAATAATTTGTGGATTGAAGTGTGATATATTTACACCCATACTTTTTAAATCACTTCTACCTTTTTTGGCCTGAGTGCTTATTTGATTGTTTATATTTCTTGAAAGCTGAGCTTTAGTTGTTTGTGTCATTTTATTACCATCAAGTCTTACAGTGTATTTAACTTTTTGATTGTAATAATTATTTAAAGATTTTGTAAGAAACCTACCATAAAATTTATTCATTAGACGAGAAGCAAAACCCATACCTTGAGGAATTAATATATGTCCTAACCTACCAGCCAACCTACCAGATACTCTTCGTCTAACACGCATAGGTAAGCCTTGACCACCAGGTCTGATTGATCTCAAGTCACCAAATAATCTTGCTGTTGCTAAGGCTGGAATACGAATATTTTGAGCTGGTGTTTTTGCAATATCTAAAGATATTAAGTCACCAGTTGCAAATGTACGAGCAGATGATGAGTATAAAATGTTTCTAAAACGATTTCCCATCGAAGCACGCATTAGAAACTCTTTCTAAGTGTCAATTTTTTTATAGGAACTGATCCAAATCTGTCTTTAAGTTCTTCTATACCTATGACATCAAAATATTCATTACCTTTAGCTACTCTATCAGAAGTTTTTATAGTTGTTGATCCTGGAATATATAAGAAAAATTCTCCAACTTGTAAATCTGTAACTCCTTCTTCTTCCAAATCACTTTTAGAAACAAGACGACCTTTAACAGTACTATTAGTACTCCAATCAGAACTATATAAGCCACGATCATCAACAGATCCAGTTGACATTGTTTGTACGCTTATATCTTCTTTAAGATAAGCTTGATAATCATAAGACATACTTACACTTTAGTAGAAATTTTTTTGAGTTCAGTTATCTAATTTGTTCTTTAACTCTTGTAATTTTTTTTGTTTTTCTTTAATTTTAGATAATTTTTCTGATGGATTTTTAACACATAGTTTACAAATTTTTTGTAATCCATCTTTATACTTTTGTGTTTTACCAAAAAATACAGCTTTTAAAACCTCACCACATTTTCTACATTGTTTAGTTTCTGGTGACCAGGACTGTTTTTCTACCCACTGTTGTGCTTCTAATATTCCAAGATAGATTGATGGATCTTCTTTCATCCAGGTTAAAAACTTTTCTAGGCCTATTGGTAAATCTTCATATAATTCTCGTACAGTTAAAGAATATTCGCCGTTTCTAACACGATCAATAACTGTCCTAGCAATGTCTCTATCTATACTTGATATAGGATCAAAACCAGCTTGTTCTCTAAGTTGCCTAACTCTTTCGTGTGAGCAGTCCCATTCTTTAGCCCACTCAGATAATGGTCGCCAAGGATCTTCACTAAATAATTCGAAAGCTTGTTCTACAGACGGAATACTTCTACTAGGCACTGTTTCTCTTTCTTGTTAAGCCTCGATCTTTTCTTATTTTTCTACGCTCTCTTTCAGAAAGGCCACCCCATATTCCAAATTTTTCTGCGTTTACTATAGCATACTCTAAACAATGCTCCTGAACTGTACATTCCGAACAAATTTGTTTTGCTTTTCTTGTTGAAGCTCCACGATTAGGGAAAAAGAGGTCAGGATCTTTATCTTTACAATTTGCGTCTACTTGCCACCATAATTCTTGTAGTCTTAATAAATTGTTTAGGGATTCCTCTTTGTATTCCAATTCTCACCTGCAATGATTTCGCTGAACTTCGCATTTACTAGTTCCTCTTGATATACACTTTCTCGTGCATACTCATTTAGGTGTACAGATAATAGACCGTGGTAATTTAGAAAACCGATCAAGTAAACATAAGTTACGAGATCGATCATACCAGCACCTGTTTCTTGTAAGGTGATAGCAGTAATTTGTCTGATTGTTTTAATAACTCGCCATCGAAGTACGCAAGTGGATCAGCAAACTGAACAGTAAGATCTCCTATTCTCTCTTGCAATACTATTGACATATCAGCCCCATTTGTTGAGTCTGCTAAATGTGTGTCAACCGCACCAGCTTTGGCTTGGCTTCCCAAATTTAAAGCAGACAGAACCATTCTTGCAGATATTCTTGCACTTGTAAATCTTATGTCGTCAGGAATTGTTGAGTATCCAGCGTTATAAACTACTGTAATATTTCTTGGTTTAGCACCTGACCATCTAATACCAACTCTTTCTAGTCGTCCATTTGAGTGAAAAACAAAATCATTTTCATTACCCTCTGTAAGTGTTTGACCATCTTCAGTAATTGATGTAATTGAGTTTACTGGTATGTGCTTCAAACTTAGTTCACGCATGTTGTTACCAAAAAGAACTTCTGTTTGATTTGCTTGTTCTATGTCATAACCTAAATAGGTTTTGATGATCTTATCAGAATATGATATAAAATTGTTTGTTATTGATGTCTGTACTGTAGAACTAAAGTCGATACCAACAATAGCTTCGACATCGGAAAAAGAGCAAAGAGCCATTTAAACTCCTTACTTATTATCAGATGGTTTTACTGCTTTTGTTTCTACTTTTTTCTTTGGTGCTGCTTTTTTTGCAGGAGCTTTTTTAGCAGGAGCTTTCTTACCCCAACCTTGCTCTTTTAAGAAGGACTCTGGGTATTCCCATCCTGCTTTTGCAATTAAATCAGCATTTGCTTTTGGCAACTCAGATGCAGGACCTTCCCAAATAGTTCCATCTTGTAATTTCCAAATAGCTTTTTCTGGTTTTATAAATTTTTCACTCATAGTTAATTATCCTAATCTACTATTTCTTTTTCTTTGGTTTTTTCTTTTTCTTTGGTTTTCTCATTCCGTAATGAGCTGGCATAATTTTCTCCTAACTTATTTAAAAAATATGGGGGCTATTACTAACCCCCATATTCCAAATGTAAATTTATTACATATTGAGTACTTTGTGGAAAGCTGCTTGTCTGTAAACAGGGAATCCAACACGCATTGTAGCTCTGATCACCATGATGTTCTTTGTAAAGTTCTCACCGTGACTATCACTTACTGCGATATCCATTCCTTGTCTCATGACAACATGTGCTGCTTCACCGCCACCGAACTTACCAATTAACACTGTGTTATTTGGTATAGCTGTTGTAGGTATAACAGTTAGACCCCAAAGTTGGTTAGCGACACCGCCACCATAACCTCCAGCAGTTGTAAATACGCCTCTTTTAGCTGCGTATCCTGCTGATGATGTTCCTTCGAAATCTGAGTCAACCTGTGTAACAACTTGAGCCCAGTCATTTGGGTTCATAATAATTGCGTCTGGCTCTGTAAAGGCGTTTACTCTAATATCAGTAATACCATTATAGATTGCACCAATTCTTCCTAAGTTACCACTGTAACTGTTGAAGTCTGATGATCCAACGCTTGATTTACCAGCATCCAATAAACCTTCAAGATTAGGTGATGAACCGTCACCAGAAAGTAATTGACTGTCTAATCTTAATCTGACCATTGTTTGTAGTCTAGAGTTCAAATATCCCTCTAAACCTGCAACATCTTGCATAAGTTCATCAGTCACTGGTATGTTTACACCAATTTTTGATATGGTTGCTGTTTTTTCGGTGAAAGCGAGTGCTGCTTCACCAACTGCTGCTGCCTCTGCGGCTTCTGCTGCGTTGTTGGTGAAAGTAGTTTCCTCAAGGTACACGAAAGCGTTTTGATCAGTTTGAAGCTGATCAAACAAATTAATAACAGTATTTGGATCTCTTAAAGCTGTCTCTAAGATACCTGGTTGTCTTAATGACTCAGGTGGATATCCAGTTGTTGTTAAGTTTGTTTTCATTTCAAAAGGAATTGTGCTTTGAATATTCTTGGCACCATTCTCTGTGTAAGCTTTGTAAGCTGCTGACTTTAGTACTTCTGCACCAAAAGATCCAGCTTGTGGCTGTTCTGATGGGGTAGGGATACTTGCAACTGCTCCGTCAGAAGCGTCTAATTTAGACTTTGCTTCTGCAACTTTAAGATCATCTCTTAAAGAAGCTAACTCTTCATTTCTATCAATGACAGCGTTTTTTTGCTCTGGAGTAGATGGTCCTTCTTGCTCACCAATCTCTGTAAAGAGACCTTTGAGTTCTTCGGACTTTGCAACTATTTGCTCACGAATTTTTTTGACTTCCATTCGTTTCTCCTAATTAAATTACTCGTCTTCTTCTATTTCTATGTCGGTTAATATTGCATCAGTAACAATCTGTTGACTTTCAAGCCATAGATCGTCAAGTTCACTATCAACTTCTACTTCGGAAACTTCATCTTCTACTACAGCCTCTGCTTCGGCCTCAACTTCTGTTTCTGCTTCTGCTGGAGCTTCAACTTCTTCAGCAGGTGTTTCTGTAGCTTCAGCTTGCGCTTCTTCTACTTCAACTGCTTCTTCTGTTTGTACTTCAGCTTCAGCTTCTACTTCTGTTTCTGCTTCAACTTGTTCTGTAGCTTCTGATTCAATAATCTCTTCTACTTCTGTTTCCAATGCACCCTCCGTTCCAAATTCGTCTACGAATTTATCTAGTTCATCAAAAGCATCTGCGACACTTTCTTGAACTGCTCTGAGAGCCTCTGTTGCTGACGCCCCCAACTTCCTTCCATTTTTTTTCCTGAGTTCGCCTATAGATTGAACTCTGGCAACGAGGTTATTTAATGCTGCAAGCACATCTTTTACCTCATCAGAAAAGCGTTTACCTTGCACGCTGGCACTCTTTTCTGAAACCTTTTCTTGATCCTCTGCTTTAGGTTTTGGATCAATTAATAAATCTCTTATTTCATTTACTTCTTTTGCTACATCTGTTAATTTGTCAACCCACCAACTCGGTAGTTGTGCATTTTCGTCTGTAGGCATATTGGCTAAGATCTCTTTCATATCTTCAGCTATTTGCCCTAATGCTTGCATTGATGTGTGTTGTGGTGTGTGACCTTTATTATCTTTTATAGCTTCTTCATATTCTGCATGTGTCTTACAAGGCATAAATACTGTATTACCATTGTATTCACTTGTATGTATTCCAGTAGGGCAACTCATTTCTTTTGCTCTTTCCATTGCCTCACCTGGATTGTCAAACATATCTTTTGCTAATGCTTCTTTTTGCTCTTGATCAAACTCAATAGATTGAACTATTTTTGCTTCTGTTTCTTTATCACTCTTAATAGCCATTGTAAAAGTATCTTGATTTGCACCGACTAATACTGGGCTTACTTCATAAACAGATAAATCTTTTAGATATCGAACATCTGTTTCATCGTCTGATCCATCTTTTTTATATTTACCATATTCTGAATCATTTACTTTAAAACCAAAAGACCATTGTTGTAGATCTCCCATACTTTTAACAAGGTTGTACGCTTCTTTACCAGACTCTGTGTCCATAAAGAAATTACCTTCAAAAGTTGCTTTATCTTTGTCTTTATTTATTTTACCTTTACCGATAGGCATATCCCATTTGTGTGACCACACCATTGGAACATCACCTGATTTAAAACCTGATCTAACAGCGTCTGGTAATACAACATCACCATCACTGTCTAATGTATTGAAAACTGAAAATACAGCTTTAACTTGACCTTTTGTTTCACCATCACCTTTGAGTTCGAACTCAATATTTTTTACTTCTTTTTCTTCAGACATATAGCGCTACCTACTCCTCATAATAATATTATTTAATTCGATGCGCACAATTCAATAATAACGAACTTTAAAAAAAATTAGCGTATTTACGATTGCCAATAAAGAAAACATTTTTGCATATCTGTGGTATACTTTTTATATGGAAAAAGATGTGGTGATGATTTCGACTTTGCATATCTCATCTGGAAGTTTTACTCTAGAAAAGTATGTAGACAAATCAGGTGAGGTAGAAATTTTTGGCAAATCTTTTCTCATACAGCTACAAAACAATAAACTTAATATATCAGAGAAACTACCTGCAAAAAGTTTTAAGGGTGGTGCTGAAGAAAGAGATTATTTATATAAATGGTTGAAAGAAGAACTACAAGAGTAGACAAAGAATTTGTCGCTTTTATGGATCATATTGCCAAGTCAGATAGACCAAACAGAAATAAAATAATTACTGATTGGTTAGCATTTTTAGACGACGAAGGTCAAGCAAGACTAATTAACAAATTAAAAGTAAGGGGTATTGATTATATCCCTAGCGAAAATCGGCGATTTTTCGAAGTTTAGATACAGGCTGAATTACTGATCTATCAGTTTTAGTATGTGATCCATCTTCGTTTATTGCCCAAACAGCTATCTTAGCAACAGGTTTTTCTGCTGTTGCTTCAATTGACTCTTGACCAGCGGTTGCTTTACCACTTGTCTTAACACTAGTAACAATACCATTTGCAGTTGATGGTGGATCTGGATCTTTATTTATTTTCCAAGAAACAGCGTCACCAGCTTTTATTGAACCAGCTGGTGCTTTTTCTTCTGGACTGTAAAGATCGTCACCTCTCTCATTCATAGTTTCTGCTTCTTCTGTAGAAACTTTAAGTTCATCAATTATTTCTGTCGAATTTTTTTTAGAACTTAATGGATGGTTGCTAGGCAATAGATCTCGATCATAAGGTGTTCTCTTAAATTTACCTGTTCTTAAAGCTCTTAATAGGCCATTCACCCTGGCCATTGCCCACTGGGATGGTCCAGCTACATTACCTCTTACCGATCCAGGGTTATTTCTGTAAGCAGCCAAGCCTCTGTTATAACAAGCAGTAAGCATTCTCAGTGTTGCTCTATATCTTGGGTTTTTTGAATTATGAGCTTCTACTTTTTTCTGAAGTGCTTTTTTAGTTGCTGCACTTAAAGCCTTTGCTTCAATATCAGCTAACAATTCATCTTGTATTTTTCTTCTCTCTCTAATAACTTTTTTGTAATCGTTTACAAGACTTTTCATTTTAGATACACCAATATTTGCTACGCCACCCCACTTCATAACAGCTATAGCACCATTTAATCTATTGTCACCTTTGTGCCTACTCATAAAACTTTCACGCCTCTTGACCCAATTAAGTACAGTCTCTGATCTATCACCAGCTCTATATTTTGTCCACCTGTTAAAAGCATCGTTACCAGTAAATGATGTTGGTGGGTTACCACCTGTTCCTGCTCTTCGCCATATCTCAGGCCAATTCTCTTTTAGATCTTTAACATAGTTGTAATCTGGGAATTGTTTAAATTTTGAATTTGAAATAGATATTGTTTGATTATCACCAGAAGATGGAAAGTTTGTAATCTTAGGAGCTTTAGCATCCTTTTTCATATTTGCTAATGCTCTTTCTGCTTCTTCACGAGTTTTAAAACATTCTATTACTTTATTGTCGTCGTGATCAAGAATACAAAATGCACCATTAGGCATTTCAGCAACATACTTTTCTTCGTTCATTGCTGTTGGTGTTGGTTTTATAATACTTTCTCTTACAGAATCTACAGCTGCTGCCGTTGATGTTAATACTTTTTCTTGAAGATCTTTTATCATATTTTTAAGATCCTCTATTTCATTATTCTTTTCGTCCTCTTCTTCTACTGGTGCGCTAGAACCATCGACTGGGCGTTCAACCATATTCATTGGTCTTAAATATAAATCATGTGTTTCGTCAGTATTTAGGCCTGCTTGTTTCCTAGCTTCAGCTATTGTAATCCAACCACCTTGTACAGCTGTATTCATTCTCTTGTAAACATCATCTTTGTCTTGTGATAACGCTCTTACATCTTCAAGATTATATTGAACAAAAAAATCATCAGCTGGAAAATCTACTTTTAATAATTGATGTGTTAACTCAGAAGCAACTGCTTTCCATAAAGGCACAAGCTTTTGTTCTGTAAAAAATTCTCTAAGTTCTCTCGTATTGTTATAAGTTGCAGCGTCAAGACCAGCTCCAAGGCCTGCTAGTATAGCTGGTACACCTAATACAGCAGATACTCTTTCTTCAGGTATTTTTCTTAGTTCACTCAAGTTCATTTGATCTGGTGAAAAAGATACAACTTCTACATTCATTGCGCCAGACAAGATCATAGGCGCACCACGATTTTTACCACCAAACTTCTGCTTGTACATAGCAGAGATTGCTTCTGCTTCTTCTTTCGAAGGACCACCCATTGCATCATCTTTAGGTGAGAGGATGACACCTGGTACAGCCATGTTATGTAAGAGTGCTGCTGCATATTGTCCTGCGGCCTCATCACCTAAGATTTCTCTTAGTACTGATTTTAGAGGAGCGAACCCACGCCTATGGTTATTAGGGTCAATACCGTTTCTAATATGCACAACATCTTCTGTTTTAAGTGTTATACTATTACCTCCGAGTCCACCATAAGGACTATATTTAAAATTATTGATCAACTGATTTTCATCACCTTTTGGTTCTACCATATCAGGCATTAGAGGTACTAGCTCTACCACACTTCCATCCCCATTACGGTTTTTATATAAGAAAGCATCACCATGTGCCGATAAGGCCGTAACAATGTAATGTGCTAATAAGTTACCTGATGTAAATGGATTAGGTCTGTCAAGTAGTTGTGTAACAGGATGTTTTTTTACTGTTTCAACATCACCATCATCTGTTTCAAAACAGACCTTTACTTTTGGCTCTGCAAAAGATGTTGCTAAAACATTTAAACAAGCTACAACTGCTGAGTTGTTAGATCCATCTCCAACATCATCAAGCATACTTGTAGGAAAATAGCCAGACTCAGTATTGTAACCATATACAGCACGATCAAGACTAGTTTGTTGATTATATCTAGAAATTTTTTGTTGTTGTCTTTGTGTTGGTGCGTTTAAAAAATCTAACGCTCTTTGAAACCTTGATTTATTCTCTGCCATTTAGTAAGCTGTCCATTCTCTTTTAGCTTGTGCGCTCAAAACTCCATAACCGATTGCGTCCACAATGTCATCATGATGACCTACTGGAAAACTCATAAGTTCTCGCTCTACTTCTACTAACCAAGGTGCGCCTTGTCTAAAAAAGATATCACCTGCTTCCATGCGAGCAGCGAGTGGCATAGCTCGTGAAACTTTATCTTTATCTGCTCTAAGCTCTTTCACAGCTAGGCCATCCCTTTTAGCAAATTGTATGAGCGAAAGCTGGAAACCAGCTCGTTCCATACCTACCCATTGTAAATCATATTGTGCCATTTTTTGTCTTATTTTAGGTATTATATCTGGTGCTTCCATGCGTTCACGAACAACATCTAACACCAATACTTTACCTTTTGGCGTTATTGCAAAACTTGCTATTACAGTATAGTCAGCTCCTTCTTGAATTGAGGTAGCGAGGTCAACGGTACAAAATCTGGTGCAATCATATAAATTTACATTTTCGCCACTAGCAAATAAAGTGCCACCTTTTTCTTTAAAATATTTTATCCACTCTGGTTTAAGCAATCCTTGACCTGCCTCAACAAATTCTGCTAAGTACTCTTGTGCAAACACAATAGAGCCAACTTCATTTTTTGCTTGATCTACTTCTTCTTTGTCAATAGCTGGATTATCATATGTTGCAAATTGGAACTTTTCCCAATCATCTTTATCTTGTGCAAACTCCCATAATTCGTAAAACCAATTATTCATACCCATAGGTGTAGATATAAATAAAGCTCCACCTTTTCTTTCTGTCAGTGTAGGCCTTAATACTTGGTGCCATACATCTTCTTTAACAAAAGCAGCTTCGTCCATAACTAAGAAATCAAGACCTTCACCACGAAGCCTATGAGGACTATCTGCTGATCTTACAGCGATTGATCCCCCAGACCAGGGAAATTTTACTTCCATGTTTACTAACGATATTGTTGGTTCCAAACTTTCAGGAAAAGATCTTGCTGCTTCTTGTATATCTCGCCAACCAACTCTTGCAATTGTATATGTAGGTGCAACCCACCAAGCTCTTTTACCATTTAGTGCCATTTCAAGACACATTTGTACACCAAGTCTTGTTTTACCGAAACGCCTACCTGCACATAGAATTTTCCAACGAGCTTCAGAATTAGCTACTTTTAATTGTGCTGGGTGTAGATCAGGAAAAAAAGTTTCTACAGGTTTTTTTATATTATTTGCCATCACCTAAAGTGTAGCAAGGATATTACCTATTCTGTTTCGTTTTCTAGAACTAATATATAAGCTAGTTTATTTAGAAGTATTTTTTCTTTTATAAATAAAGCTTCTTGATCTTTATCATACACTTGTTTATTTGTTGTAGATATAAACTCATTTAAGGCAAAATCCTCTTCACCATAAATTAAAGAGAACAAGTTTTCAATTTTCATATCTTCTAAATCTTGAGTAATGACAAAAAGCTTAGAACCTCTCTTCATCATTACACCTAAGTCAATAATCATCTGTCTTTGAAAACTAGCTGGATCTAGATCTTCTGGATCATCTAAGAAGTCAAGCATATTTAAAATAACAATATCTGCTTCTGTAAGTTCTTTAGGCAACTTACCAACAGACAGATCTTGAGGCATAACCTTGTTAGTTCCTCTTTCTGGTATCAAATCAAAACTTGTAACTTCATAACCTAGCTCTGTTCCTAAATCATATGTAACTTGGTACTTATCTGTAAGATCTACAATTTTGCTTTCATTTCCATCTGTAAACCAATAAAGTAAATTAGCTATCATTTGCGGTGGTGTTTTGAATGGAACATCTAAACCATACTTTTCATCTGGTTTACCAAAAGACCAAACATTAGAAGTTTTTAAATTTACACCAGCTTTTTCTACTAAGTTAAAACTTTCATTATCAAAATTTAATTCTTTTATTTTATTTTTCTTGACTGTTGCTCTTAAATCTCTTACAGAATAATTATTGTCATAGGCTTCTTTTAACAAAGAATCTATCTTTTTATCATCTTCTAAATATGCAACTTCGTGATGATGTGTCCAGGACAATTCTGGAACTCTTCTTTCTAAAGGTATCTTGTTAGCAACATAAGCTGCATTACTAAATGTAGAATATGGTATTCCAAAGTCTAAGGCCTGAGAGGCTAGTTCCCCATACTTACGATCTCCATAGTTCCACCAATCACCAAGCCACCACATAATATGTTTTGCTTGATTTGTTAAAGCTTCACCGATTTCAACCCACTCTTCGTATTCAAGATCATCTCTCAAATCCAAACTAATAGATTGTACTTTTGATAATTCTATCTCTCCCATATCCATATTCTACTATATTAAGGTTTACATGTGACAAAAAATAAAAAAGCTCCAGGAAAAACTACAAACCTAGAGCTTCTTTATTTGCGTTATCGTATATGCTTTTCGAAAGTCTTTCTTATGTTTGGTTCATTAATTTGTGAACGCACTTCAGAAACTGGTTGACCATTTCTGTAAGCTATAAAAGTCGGCACAGAATATATGCTGTATGTAGTTGCTATATTAGTTGCCTGATCTACATCTAATGAAACAAACTCGACTTCTTTATCAGACCACTCATCTGAGATTTTTTCTACTGATGGCATAATCGCTTTGCATGGACCACACCAATCAGCTTCAAACTTGACTATTGTTGTAATGTCTCGATTGATTGCCTCCGAAAACTCATTTTGTTGAATTTGTCTTATCATAGTTCTAATACAATATCATAAAACAAAACTTATAAGTTGCAATAAGATATATAAAATTAAAAAATGGATAAAATATTTACAGTAAAAAAAGAACACGCAAAAAATTTAAATAGAAAACAAAGAAGGCAGTTAGCTAAAAAAATAAGAAAAGATTTGGCTTTTGAAAAAAGAAAGATTAATAAATAAGCTTAGAAAGTATGTTGCATACTCTCTAACAATAGGTGGGCTTGCTCACTTTATTGAATTTGGTTTTGCACTTTACGAAAAGGCCTATATAACTTCCGTCATTACAATTGTCTTTGGAATACTTGATCTACTTGCTGCTTATATTGTAAAAGAAAAGGCTGAACCTTTCGATTCAGCCGATGATGGGAGGAAGTCGGTTTAGTAGCCGACCTTTATACTATAAAGCATCAAAGTTTGATTTAAGGTTTTTCATACACATAAAAAAAAGGACTTACCTGTCCCAGTAAATCCTTTTTCTATTCTTGCTATGGTTTTACCATAGACGATTACAAATTAATTTTAACCTTCGTCAAAAGCTTTGCAAATCTTTAAATATAAATTAACAAGATCATCAGCGTCTTGAACTAAGTTAACACCTTTGATCCTCATGTAGTTGAATTGTTTTAAAACAACTTCTTTTAGATCGCCATCAGATATTAACTCGTCAATAGCGTCTTCTCTTTTCGTTCCTGGTGGAAACGCAAATTCATCTGCCATTACTCTGTCCCTTCTGGTTTTATGCCTGTGTATGATTCATAATTTAAATCACGAATAACTCTTATTGTTGGTGTTATATAGTCAGTAGTTCCTAACATCATATCTTGGAATTTTTCAAAAGCTTCATCTTCGTCTTTTGCTGTAATTTCAAATATTACTTGATAATCAAATTCTTCGTCCAACTCAATCCTTAATTTCTTCTACTGGTTTGTATTTTAATATATCTGTATGTAAATCAATGTTATATTGTAAAATAAGATCACTAATAGAACTATCTTTATAATTAACTATTTGATTGAATATTTTTAAAGCCTCTTTTTCATTATCTGCTGGAATTATATAATCTTCTGTTAGTTCTCTTGTTACTAGATATTTTTTCATTTTTCTCCTTTAGTTCTCTAGTCTACTCTACTCTACTCTAGTCTTATCTACTCTACTCTTCTCTACTCTACTCTAGGGCGTGACAGTCACAAATGTCACATGTGACATAAAAAAATATAAAGTCAATAAAAGTAGGCTTTTATCTCTTTTCTTGGCGACTAGTATCGTGTTTTTGATCATTTGGATATCCGCATTTTGTTAAAATTTTCAACAATTTCATCATTAAAAACAAGTTTATCTTCTATTAATGATCTAATAATTAACCTACCAACAAGCTCCATAAACTGTGGTACAACTGCATTTCCAAGTGCTTTTAGTCGATCAATATCATTATCTTGTCTAATTCTTACTCTAGATATACCATCTTCCCATTGATTATCTACACCCCAAGAATTAGATAGGCCTAATTCAGCCACCCATCTGGGAAGCCCATAAGTCTGTTTACCCATTCTGGATTCAGCCTTTGACCAATCAACTCTGGATTCCGTTCCCCAACATCCATTTCCAGAGTAGATCCGTGAGATCCACTCGCTGCCGATGGTGCTTTCTTGTTCACTGGTTTTGTTGCTTGACTTGCTCTTGGGGTTGACCAACTCTCTTTCGCAGATGACCACTCTATCACTTCCACTGTCGTCAGCTCCTTGTCGTATTTTATTTCCGTCAAGTGAGGTTTGATCTTGCTCCAATCTTCTAGGCTCGGATAACTGAAACCCTTGTCGTCCCTTCTGAACCAATGATCCACTGTTGACTTCTTTATCTTCGTTAATTTTGCTAGCTCTGTCGCTGTTGTCTGGCTCCTTAGATATTTCACCCAATCCTGTTGATCTGGTAGTAGAGGCCTGTTTACCATTTCGTGATCTTGATAAAATCTCATCAGTGTCGGATCCTCCTCTATCATTTCCATCCACACTTGATCTGATAAAGTCCTCTGTACTCTCTGGCCTGAACTTCTTATTGTTTTCCCCTGCATTAGTTTTGTTGCGTGTTTCAGTGAGTCGTCCTTCTTGTCCATCGTTGTCGGTGTCAACCAAAGTTTTGGATTTTCTCTCAAGTTCCCAGTGCTTTTTCTTTTGCTCTTCCTCTCTGGATCTCCACGATACAAGGCTCTCTCCAAAGCTTCGCCTGATCTCGGTTCTAAGTAGTCCATAGTGTTTGGGGTCTCCCACGATTCCAACTCCCACCCATCTTTGTCTTTTGTGCCTTGCTCCAACGAATTTTGCTGATATAAGTTGCCATTCAAATCGATAATACCGCATTTCGGCCACACCTTTGAGGACACGGTTAATGGCTTCTCCGTTGCTTGCTCTGAGGATGTTTGGGACATTTTCCAAGACGAAGATTGGGGGTCGTATTTCATTAATAAATCTTTCGACTTCATCCCATAACCATCTTTCATCTAAAACTCCTTTCTGATTTCCAGCAACACTTACTGGTTGACAAGGAAACCCTGCTGTAATGATATCTACCTTTGGTAAATATTTAGTGTTTATGTTTTCTACTTTTTTATTTAATACCAAAGAATTAGGAAATCTACTCTCTATGATTTGTGTACAGAATTCATCCGTGTCAATTTGCCAGGCAACATCTGTGACCAGGCCTGATTTCATAAGTCCTAACTCTATACCTCCAATACCTGAAAACATACTTCCTAACTTCATCCGAAAATGTTTTCACCTATTCTTTGATTTGCCAACTCTATATAGTCTGGCACAAGTTCTATACCGATAAAATCTCTTTTTAATTTTAAGCAACTTAATGCAGTAGTGCCTGATCCCATAAATGGATCTAATATAAGATCTTTTTCTTGTGTAAAGTTTTCTATAAAAAAATCTGCAACATCATCGTGCATTACTGCGTGAAAACCTTTTGCTCTACCACCTATTGGTGTGTGTAATGTATTTGTAGTAAATTGATTGTTACTTTTAATTCTTGTGTCGTTTGAAAAGGCAAATATATATTCATAGAAGTTGCTTATTGCACCTGGCTCAGAAGCTGGACTTGAGTGTCCTTTAGTCCAAACAAAAGTCTGTATAATGTCCTTGTGATAATGACCAATCAATTTGTAGATATCTTTTTTGTTATAGTAGTTGGCTTGAACATTATAAAATACATGGCCTCTTGAAACTCTTAATAACTCATCTATAACTTTTACCGACCATTCAAAATAATTTTTATTCTTGTCATCAAAACCAATATATTTAGCTACTTGTTTTGATTTAGATTTTTTAGGCCTACCAACATTGTAAGGTGGACTCGTTAGAACATGATCAACACAGTTATCATCCCAGACTTTAAAATGTTCTAAGCAATCACCTTCTTTAATTACTATCAATCGTCACCAGCCCAGTTTGGATTTCCTCTATACTCATCAAAAAATCTTTTGTCGTATAAATCAGCCATTGTTAAATATATTTTTTCAGATATATCCATTACTGTTATCAAGCCTTTTTTTAATAACCATCTGTAAGGAGCTGTAAATAATTTATCTTCTACTTTTTTAAATTTTTCCCACATAAAATTAGTTTACAATATGTTTGCATATAAGTCAATAGATGCTAATATTTCTATATACATAAAAAGAGTCCTACTTCGGTCTTTCTAGATCAAGGGACGACTCCTTTTGTTTGTTTAATACTAAGTACAGCCCCTACTGGCAACAGCAGGGGTTTTACTTTTTCCAGATCAAAAGAAAAAACCGCATTGTCTTGGCAACACGGTTTAATCTTTTCAGTGTTCTCACAGAAAGGCATATTTCCTATGAATATCTAAAGAATACTATGAACTGTATCTTATGTAAACCTTGATAGTGTCTTCATCATCCCCACCATCGTCAAGAACATTTCTTTCTCTTTTTGACCATTCTTCTGGATTAGATCTCTCTAAATACCAAGCAGAAGCTTGCCAAACACCATTACTGGCTGCTTTATTGATCACTGCCAAATGTCCAAGCTCCCCCTCAATCTTTGCTTTTTTTATAGACTGCCAAAACTCCCATAAGTCCAAATCATCGGCGTTTTTTATAGCGTCTGGGTTACCCCCACACTCCTCGTCTATCTTTTTATAGGCTCTCTGCCATCTATAAAAGGTAGTTTCACCTATCCCTGCATAAACAGAAGCCTTTTTCTGTGATAATCCACCTTTTAAACTAGTAACAAGTTTTTCAACTGTTGCTTCATCTAATTTACTAGGTCGTCCTAATTCATTAGGATCTTGTACTAATTCGACTTCTACTTCATCAATATTCTCGTCAACCAGTATGTCTGCGGCAGGAACTTCATTATTCCCGCTTCCATCGATCTCTTGATCATCCTCGAATAAGATCTCCTCTACTTCTGGATCTCTTTCCTCATCTAGATCTATCTCTGGCTCTATACCTGGATCCTTTTGCTGATCAGCTCCGTCTATCTGTTGCTTTGATACTATGTATCCATAACTTTCTATATCCATAACCAAGATTATAACTAACGATTGTGATCTTTGGTGCATATCACTGGTTATATACAAATTCCATTATTAAGGCGTGGGGAAGTATACATTTGAACAAATGTTCGATAAATACCTGTCAAAGACGCCCTAGGGGGGTGTAAGGGGCTAGTAAAGGGACTTTTGGCAGTCCTTACCGTAAAAAGGGGCTAGACCTGAGGTAAAGGAGGCGAAACCCCCAGATCTAGCCGATTTTGGTCGCAAGATACCCCTATTGTAATAGGGGAGATCAACAGATCAGGGATTGGATTCCTTTGCATATCTGCCGTTACAATCAAAATCCATTATTAGCTCGCGAGGAGAT
>VTLG01002509.1_pt1 | contig 28070 bp, 54 predicted proteins | sample 4694571 | NCBI WGS metagenome assembly VTLG01 (sample SAMN12604809, study PRJNA352737) | marine metagenome | biome: ENVO:00000447; feature: ENVO:00000209|ENVO:00000569|ENVO:01000036; material: ENVO:00002151; isolation source: viral sequences binned using virsorter ...
CAAGGCATCGCGAATCAAACCAACGGCCAAGTGGTTGAGGAATGAGGAGCGGGTACGAGTAGGATATTATAAAACAGGATTTGTGTTTCTGAAAGTCGTTGGTAACCCTGAGTCCAACAGCCCATTTATTTAAAGGGGGTCTGCTACCATAGAGACTCCCTTTTTTTCTTTACATACAACTATAAATATGGTATATTATATAACATGAACAATTACGTGAACTTCTATACTAATGTTAGTCGATACGGAAACAATATTCTTTATCGAGGCTATGATACTGATGGTAAGCCAGACTTACGAAAGATAAAGTTTAAGCCAACTATGTTTGCCGAGAGCAAGAATCCTAATGCTGAATGGCGAGGACTTGATGGCACTCCGGTCGAAAAAGTTAATCTCTCATCTATGCGAGAGTGTAAGGACTTCGTTCAATCTTACGGAGACATTCCCAATTACAAAATCTTTGGTAACACTCGACACGTTCACGCATGTATTCAATCGATATTTCCAAATACTATTCCGGCAGATACTTCTCTTATCAATGTAGTAACTATTGATATTGAGACTGCATACTCTGATGGTTTCCCGCATCCACGTGATGCTGCTGAAGAGATACTTGCGATTACAGTCAAGTCATCTAGGAATGATAAGTATGTAGTCTTTGGCCTTAAAGATTGGTCGGCTGAAGATTCAGATGTTGGTTTGAATATCGAATACCATCAGTTCTATACAGAGAAACTTTTACTATCTGCCTTTCTTGATTGGTGGAAAGAACCATACAATATGCCAGATGTTATTACTGGTTGGAATACTAGATTCTTTGATATTCCATACATAGTCAATCGAATGGCTCGCATTCTTGGTGAATCAGATACTAAACATTTGTCACCTTGGGGAATGATAGAACAACGAAAGATTGGTGTTCGCGGAAAAGAAGAACTTACCTTTGAGATAGTTGGTATATCGTCACTTGACTATATGGATTTGTTTAAGAAGTTTGCATATACTTATGGTAACCAAGAATCATATTCACTCAATCACATTTCACATGTAGTACTTGGTGAGAAGAAGGTTGACTATTCTGATGTTGGTGACTTAATGGATTTGTTTGAAAGAGACCACCAACGATTTATTGATTACAATGCTAAGGACGTTGCATTGGTTTCGAGGATTGATGAGAAACTCGGATTGATTGATTTGGTTATGACTATGGCATACATGGCTGGTGTAAACTTTAATGATACTCTTGGCACAACTGCTATATGGGATTCTATTATCTTTCGTGAACTGATGAGGCAAAAGATTGCAATACCACAAGGAAAAGAACATGCATCATCTACTTTTGTTGGTGGCTATGTTAAAGAACCACATGTTGGTATGCATGACTGGGTGATGTCATTTGACTTAAACTCTCTTTATCCTAATATTATTATTCAGTATAATATGTCGCCGGAGACTTTGATTCGTCACGATAAGGCTGAAGGCGCTAAAGCTGCCAATGGTGCAACATTTAGAAAAGATAAGAAAGGTATCATTCCGCAGATCGTTGAGAAGATGTACGAGACTCGAGTTGTCACTAAGAAACAGATGTTGGAAGTTAAACAGAAGATTGAGAATGAAGGTAAATCAGATTCTCTTATTCGTGAAGCAACTATTCTTGAGAATAAACAGATGGCAACCAAGATTCTTCTTAACTCACTTTATGGTGCTATGGGCAATAAATATTTCCGATACTTTGACTTATTGGTAGCCGAAGGTGTAACTACTACAGGTCAGAAAGTTATTCAACATGGTGAAGACGCAGTGAATAAATATTTACAAAAAGTAATGGCTGACGATAAGGACAGAGTGATTGCGATGGATACCGATTCTCTTTATGTTGGTGTTGGTGATATAGTAAATAAGTTCTGTAAAAACGACCCAGTAGATTTTCTAGATAAGTTTGCCACTGAGGCAATCGAACCTGTATTAGAGAAAGCATACGAACAGTTTGCTAAGGACTCAAATGCGTTTACTAATCGAATGGTTATGGGACGAGAAGTTATTGCGGATCGTGGTATATGGACAGCCAAGAAAAGATACATACTCAATGTTCACGATAATGAAGGTGTTCGATATGCTAAGCCTAAACTAAAAGTTATGGGTATCGAGGCGGTCAAATCATCTACACCAATGATCTGTCGTGATGCAATGAAAGAGATGTTTAAGATTATTGTGCAGGGTGACGAAAAGAAAACTCAAGAAGCAATCAAAGTATTTAAAGACACCTTTAAGAAATTACCACCTCAGCAGATTGGTTTTCCTAGAGGAGTTAGTTCAGTTTCTGATTATGTTGATAAAACTCAAATCTATCGTAAAGGTACACCAATACATTCTCGTGGTTCTATTCTTTATAATTACTACGTCAAAAAACATGGCTTAGATAAGAAGTACCAATACATCACTAATGGCGATAAGATTAAGTTTCTATATCTTCGTAAGAACAACCCAATCCGCGAGAATGTAATTGCTTTCCCCAATGAACACTTACCAGAAGAACTTGGTCTGAATGATTACATTGATACAGATTTACAATTTCAAAAAACATTTCTCGACCCGCTAGAGATTATACTTAAAGCAATTGATTGGAATGCGGAACCAGTCGCAACACTAGAAGACTTTTTTGCATGATAGAGAATCTATTAGGATTTGTATATAACGCGTGTTTTATTAGTTGTTATTGGCCACAGATTATAAAGTCGCTAAGAACAAAAAGCGTTGAAGACGTTAGCATCGCCCTTTTTATTATATCAATAATTGGATATATGTCGGCAACTGCATATGCTATTATGAGGTTTGGTTTTGACTTTTGGTTATTGGCAAACTATGTATTAAGTGGTTTTTCATCTGCATTCATGGTATGGGTGTACTATAAATATAAAAATTAAAAAAGATAACAATGGGTAAATGCACATGTGGAAAAACAAAAGACCCTAATGGAAATTGTGATGGGTCACACAATGATAAAAGTAACGGAACATATAGTTATAGTGCTCGACATCGAATGCACGAAATTAAAAATAAAGAAGTAAAAGATTATGGGCAAAGGAATGACACCAAAGAAAGGCTATAACGATAAGAAGTATAAATCTAATTATGACTCTATCGATTGGTCTGGCGTAAGAAAAAATAAACAAGGATTAATGGGTTCGAAAACACGAGTGCATGAAGATAGAAAACATAAGCACTTAAAGAAAATACATCAAGATGAGATTGACAATCGTGATGAAATATAGTATAATAGTCAACATAAAAAGAGATAATATATGAGTATAAACTGGGCAGAAGATATGAACCGAATGCATAAAAAGTATGGGGTTCACGAAGCAATAGAAAAATTAGATAAGAAAGAACTTAGAGCATATCTAAGTTTTAGAGTTAGATTTTTACAAGAAGAACTTGATGAACTAAAGGAGGCAACTAAGCCTATGGTTCCTATTGATGCAGAAGAAACAGTTGATGCATTGATTGATTTATGTGTTGTAGCAATTGGAACTCTAGATGCTTTTGGTATTAATGCATACGAGGCATGGAATCAAGTATTGGCCGCAAATCTAAACAAAGAAGTTGGCATCAAAGAATCTAGACCAAATCCGTACGGATTACCAGACCTAATAAAACCAGAAGGTTGGACACCACCAGATCACTCCGGCAATTATGGAAAGATTGAAAATTTATGAAAATAGAAATTACAGAAACACCTGAAATTACATATAATAAAATTATCTATATTTTTAAAGTAAAAATAGAAGGCATAGAATATAAACTATCTCGCCACGAAGATGATAATGGCGCAGAATTATATATTGAGCCAGAGCCAGAAAAAGATGAAGTTTATAATGCAATTGAAAATCTATTTTTTCACGATCATTTTCATTATAATACAACACAGGCTGGTGAAGAATTTTTTACAGACGACGAAGAAGATGAAATGATATTTAAATTATAATATGGAGAAAGAATAATGGGTACGCCTATGATAGGACAACATGACAAAGCTCAAGTAAGTATGATACTATTTTTATCTTGGGCTAACTTTGCATTAATGTTAATGGTAGTAACATTTTTAGTGATATGGACGAAGGTACATTAATATTTCTAGGAACAATTGGTATCGCCATTGCTTTTATAGTAATGTCCGTTTGGCCTATTGCAGATGAATGGTTCAAAGATTTAGAAGAAGGTGATGATAATAGGATAGATAAATGGTAATAGAGTTTACAGCATTTCCAAGTATATTTGATAATAAAACGCATAGACGATTTTCCTTTGAAGATTGGAATCGTTTCTCTGCCGCTTTATTGAATATGGCAAGGAAACCTGGTTATAAACCAAAGAAAGGTGAGAAGTCTCATCTTAAACCATCTCCGTTAATCACTCCAGCAGTTTATGAAAAAGGTACAACTCGAGCAAATGCTAACGTGATCAAATGGGCAGGGTGGTGTGCATTAGATATTGATGAATATGATTCAACATTTGAAGAAGCAGTCGAACAATTTAAACCATTTGAATATGTATGTTACTCAACTGCATCATCTACAAAAGAAAAACCAAAGTTTAGAATCGTATTCAGATTAGAAAATGACGTTGAAGCAGATAAGATAAAACATTTTTGGTATGCATTAAATAAAGAGTTTAATTCTATCGGTGACCCACAGACTAAAGATTTATCTCGTATGTATTATATACCTGCTCAATATCCAAATGCATATAACTTCGCATTTTGGAATGATGGTATGGAACTAAGTCCTAAAGTATTAATGGACAAGTATGATTATGTAGATAATAGTGGTACCTTCTTATCTAAATTACCAGTTGAAATGCAAAGACAAATTCTTCAGCATAGGAAAGATAGTCTTACTAATGATGATTATACTTGGACATCATACCACGATTGTAAGTTTGTTCATAAAAGATTGGTAGAAGAGTATAGAGGTATTACAGAAACTGGTTGGTATCATAAGATGTATCAGATAATGATTTCTATTGCAGGCTCTGCAATAAAGTATAAATATCCTATAACAGCAACTGACATTTCTATTCTATGTAGACAAATAGATTTAGAAACTGGAGGTTGGTATAAGAATAGACCAATAGAGAAAGAAGCACAACGCGCATTAGAATATGTATTAAGCAGTGAGTTATAATATGAGAAAAGAATTATTAAGTAGTTATCATAAACAAGGATACTGGGAAAACACCACTAAATTCGAAAAAAGCACCCACGGAAAAAAATATCCATTGATAGTTTTAGACGTAAATGATATATGGGTGTCAGTTCCTAAAGCAGAGGTTCACCAAGGAAAAGTATTTTATAAACCTTTAAAAGAAGATATAGCAAAAAATGGATTACACAATCCAGTCTTAACCGTTCATTGTACTCGAGATGAATTAAAAGGTCAAAAAGCAAAATGGGGGAAACACATTAATGAATTACCATTTTGGCTTGCAGAAGATATGTCAGAGAAGGTGTATGTAGCATGGGGTGGTTCTAATCGAGTACTTATTGCAAGAGAATTAGGGTATACTCATATTGAATGTACAATTATTCCAACATTTATTGAAGCAAGAAATTTACAGAAAACTCATCGACATACACATCCGCAATATTACCCTACCAAATATTGGTTATAATGAAGATAGCGACAATCACAACTTTTAATAATAATATTTTAAAGTCTTATGCGTATAAGTTCATTAATTCATATAACTGGCAATTTCCTTTATATGTATATTCAGAAGATACCCTAGATAATAAAGCTGGTATAGATAAAGTATATTCTACCTTTGATAAGATACCTCAGTGTAAAGAATTTATAGAAAGAAACAAAAAGCGCCCTATACCTAGAAATGCTTGGGGATTATTAAGAGGTGGTCGACCAACATCACATGATTCAATTAGTTTTTCTTATAAAGTATATAGTTATACTGATTGGATACTTAATGAGTCTAATGGATATGATGGCGTAATTTGTATCGATGCTGATAGTGTATTTTATAAAAAGTGTAATTCAGATTGGATAAGAGAACATATCCACCGAGACAATTCAATGATGACTTACTTAGGTAGAGGTAAACCAATTATAGGTGATAGTTTATATTCAGAATGTGGTTATCTTTATTTTAATTTAAAACACCCAAAAACAAAAGAGTATGCTCAAGCAATGCAAGATATGTATAATAAAGATACTTTATTCAATCTAAAGGAATGGCATGATAGTTATATATGGGATAATGTCAGAATAAAATTTGAAAAGGAATTTAAAATAAATAATCATAACATTGGTGATAATGGTGGTGGCCACGTTCAAGCAAGATCAGTGGTCGGTCAACTTTATGATCATTGTAAAGGAAATAGAAAAAAGACTGGATTCAGCCAAGAAAATACATTATACGATGGACTTCATAGATGAAAAAATAAAAGAAACCGAAGATTGGTTAAAGGCCAATGAGAAACAAGCTACTCTTCCAATGATGACAATTGAAGATGAGCTTTTAAAACAACAGGTAAAACATAAGAAAGAAATACTTGACTTATGTAATCAGTTTAAACATCACCCGCTAAGAAAGTCTTTTGCTAAACAAGAGAGTTTTGGTGATGACCCTTATAGAGAACTTTTCTTAAAAGCAATTGAAAATGGAGCATTGAATCAAAAATGATTAATATATTCGTAGGATACGACTCAAAAGAAAAGGTAGCATTCAATACGTTATCTTATTCTATACTAAAAAATAGTACTCAGCCGATTGCTATTACACCAATATATCTTGAAAACATTAAAGATACTTTTGTTAGAGAAAGAAATAATCTTTCATCTACTGAGTTTTCTTTTAGTAGATTCATCATACCACACTTAATGAACTATCAAGGGTGGGCATTATTTATGGATTGTGATATGTTAATGAAAGCAGACATCGCAGAACTCTGGAGACTCAGAGATGATAAGTATGCAGTGCAGGTTTGCAAACATGATTATATTCCAAAGAGCGCAACTAAATTTTTAGGACAAGTACAAACAGTTTATCCTAAAAAGAATTGGTCTTCGTTCATGTTAATGAATTGTAAGAAGTGTTCTACCTTGACACCTGATTATGTAAATAAGGCAAGTGGATTAGAACTTCATCAATTCAAATGGTTAGAATCAGAAGACTTAATTGGAGATTTACCTCTTGAGTGGAATTGGTTAGCCGAAGAATATGAGCCAAAAGAAGATGTAAAGAATATTCATTATACTGAAGGTGGGCCATACTTTAAAGGATATGAAGAAATTGATTATGCAAAGGATTGGTTTGAGTATCATAAGGAATGTAATGAGTTGGAATTAGGTAAGTGATAGTAACTCATAAAATTAACTGGGCCGATTGTTTATCAAGTAAAATATTTGATGCAATTGAAAAAGGCTGGAAACAAAGATGGTCTAATGATAAAAAGATTCATTTCTTTTGGGGTCTAGGCTCATTTAATATTGCTGAGATACGCGATTGTGTAAAGAAAGGTGAAGACTATTATATATGTGACATAGGATATATAGGTGCTCAAATAAATCGTTATCCTAAACCAGAAATAGCTCACCCCGAAAAAACATATTTTAGAATATGCAAAAATCTTTTACACAATGATTTATCTGATGTATCAACAGACGAAACTAGATTCAACAAATTATTAGAACAAGATGTTTGGTATGCTAACCTTATTAATCAATACGAAGAAAAGCCAGTTTCTAAAGATGGCCACATCTTATTAACACCTTCTTCTCAAGGTGTTTGTAAGTATATGTATAATATATCTCAAGATGAATGGATTGGTAAATCTATGTTTGAGATTAAAAGAAATACTAATAAAGAAATACTTTTTAGAAATAAGCCAAGGCCTGGTAATAAGTGGTATAATACATGTATTGAAGACTCTTTTCCTAATTGTTCAGCCTTAGTAACTAATATGAGTTTATCTGCAATCGATGCAATATGTCATGGTATTCCTGTGATAACAGATAAAGAAAATATATGTTCTTCAATAGGTGAAACTGATTATGCAAAGATAGATAAACTTAAACCCATAAAGAAAGATGATTTAAAAACATGGGGTGTTAAAGTAGCTAATCAACAATTTACTCTTGGTGAAATGCGGAAAGGAGTTATGAATGACTACATCAACTGAGTATAATTCTTTTGTAACAGGTGTCGATGCAAATCAACAATGGTTGTTACCATGGTGGTTAGAAAATATTCAAGCATATCATTCAGAGGAAAAAATTACTATATGTGATTTTGGAATGAGAGAAGACTGGGCTGAATGGGCAAAAAAACATTGTGATGAATTCATTACCTTTCCACCAATAAAAGAATGCGCATGGTTTTATAAACCTATGGCCTTAGCTAAAACAAAAGGAAATAAAAAGTGTTGGATTGATCTTGATTGTGAAATAATGGAAAACATTTCTGACATATTTGAATACACTAGAACTGATAAAATAGCATGTGCAAATGACCCCTATCATTCTTGGGGATGCAGATGGCAAACTGGAGTCTTTGCAGTAGAAAATAATTCTAAGCTATTAGAACTATGGTCACATAAATGTATCAATCTAACAAATCGTGGTGACCAAGAGGTATTATGGGATATTGTAAAAGATTTACCAAATCTTATTGTTCAGTTGCCAGATGAGTATAATTGGTTAAGGCGGGATGTTGAAACAAAAAGAAAATGGACTATTCCACCAAAAGTCATTCATTGGACTGGTCCTGCTGGAAAAGATATCATTCGTGAAAAAATTGAGAAATAAGTCTTTACATTTATCCGTTTTTATTGTATAGTATATACAACAAAATCGAGAAAATTATATTATGAGTAAATCAGCAAAATGTCAAGTCGTATCTAATCGGATGCGCAATATTCAACGTGGTTCTTATACTGATATATTTCAGAAAGAAGCAGAAGCAGAACGTAGGAAAAAAGCTAATATGCATATTCAAATCTATCGTCTAGGAGGTGGTAGAAAATGGTAACTCAAGGAATGATAGACCTAGAAACTCTAGGTACTTCTTATGATTCTGTAGTTCTTACTATTGGAGCTGCAAAGTTCAATCCATTCAATACCACCGAACCACATTCTAAACTATATCTTAAGTTAGATACTTCTGACCAAATAGAAAAAGGTAGAGTTACAGATGAAGGTACTTTAAAATGGTGGGGTACACAATCAGAAGAAGTTCGTAATGATACCTTTTCTGAACATGATAGAGTTGGGGTAGAAGAAGCGCTAGATGTATTAACGGAATGGTTTAGCGATGTATCAAAGATTTGGTGTCAAGGCCCATCTTTTGACTTTCCTATTTTGCAGAATCTTTATCGGAATTATGAAAAAGAACAACCATGGAAATTTTGGACTGAACGTGATGCTAGAACAGTTACTGGGTTAGTACCAGAAGATATTAAATCCAAGATTGATTTTAAAGCTCACTCTGCAATAGAAGATGTGATTGCACAATGTAAATGTGTTCAGTATGTATTTAACGTTTTAGATATTCAAAGGACTTTTTAATATGAGTTTACCAGAAGAAGAATGGAAAAGAAGAGCCGAAGAGGCTATGAAAAAATCAAAGAATGGTGGTATTAAGTTTGATGATGGCAAACCTGATTATTCACTGGTGCCACCCAATGCATTAGATGATGTGGTAAAAGTATTAACAATTGGCGCTAAGAAATATGCTAGACATAATTGGAAGAAACTTGATCACATTGACGATCGATACTTTGCTGCCGCTCAACGACATATGTGGGCTCTTATGAAAGATGAAGAGCACGACCCTGAAACAGGTATCCACCATGCAGCACATGCCATTGCTTGTATGATGTTTTTATTAGAATTTTATTATTTACAACGAGAGAAAGATAGTGTATAATGGCTAACATGACAATTGATAAAGAATCACTCAAGGTACTCAAAGAATGTGCCGAACTACAACTTAGAAAATCAAAAGATTACCAAAATGAAAACTCACGTATTAGACAAGCTGATTATTACCCTCGTGGTGTACTTACTATATTGGACATTATCTATGCGAAAGTTCTTCGAATGTATTCCGTTATTGAGGCGATGGAAAATGACCCCGAGTATGAACAAAATTTTGAATCGATTGAAGACTCAGCGAAAGACTTAATCAACTATTCATCTTTTATTGCATCTTATTGTCGAGGTGGCATTGATGGTCAAGACCCTAATAAAGATTTTCTAAACCGAGAAATAAAGCATGACATTAAAGATTGAACCATTTAAGAGATTATATTTTTATCATTTTAATTGCTCACCTAACATTGAGCAATATGAAAAAATAGTTACGTGGGAGCGCAATGAAAAGATAATGGTTACAGATGGTGAGGGAATAGAAACCGATTATCATTTTGCATGCAGAAGTTCATGCGATGTTCCACATTTAATACAACAGAGACACTACCTATGGAATGATTATATTGATATATGTTGTGGAGATAAAATGCAAGAAATGTTAAAAGAAACTAATTTTCAAAATCTTAATCTTCAAACAATATGGACTCAAATCACTTCAGGTAAAACTTGGCATGGTCCGCATGACCATGGTGCAGGTAATGATGGTACCAATTGGTCTTTTGTTTATTTTGTAGATGTAGATAAAGAATCTGGCCATGAAGGTACAATGTTTTCAAATCCAGCTGATAGTGGTGATTGCTTTCAAGCAGAGCCTAAAGCTGGTAATATGTATCTTTGGCCATCAAATATTTTACATTATCAACCACCGAGCTTTTGTGAAAAGCCAAGAAAAATTATATCAGGTAATATTACTCTTAGTTAATTATGAATATTGTTAAAGACATAAAAGAATACTTTTGTAGTGCACTTCGCAATAAAGAGTTCACCACCGATAAGACTGGTGTAAGAACTATCGAGATGATCAATGCATGCTTTAAAGCAGATGAGCCTTACATTATTAGAAAACCAAATGAAGATTATATTAAACGAGAAATCGAGTGGTATGAAAAACAATCATTATTTGTTCAAGATATACCTGGTGAAACTCCTACTATATGGAAATCAGTAGCATCTAATCTCGGTGTAATCAATTCTAATTATGGCTTTCTTGTATATCATAATGATAATTGGAATCAATATGAGAATGTACTAAAAGAACTAAATAACAACCCCGACTCTCGTCGTGCTAATATGATTTACACGCGGCCAGCTATATGGCAAGATTATAAGATAGATGGTATGTCCGACTTTATTTGCACTAATAATGTTCAATACTTTATTAGAAATAATAAACTAATTACTTCAGTTTACATGAGGTCTAATGATGCGGTGTTTGGTTATAATAATGATCTAGCCTGGCAGACTCATGTAAGAAATAAATTACTAGACGACTTAGATGTTGTCTATGAAGCTGGCCCTATCTATTGGAATGTTGGTTCATTGCATGTTTATGAAAGACACTTTAAGTTTATTGAAAGTTTACAAAAGAATTATATAACTGGAGAGTATACTCAATTAGAGCCAGATGACTATAGAACCGGTAATTGGGAAATGCCTGCTCAAAATATGATTCACGCTGGTACAGAACACCAAAAAGAAGAATCTTATGAGGTTTTAGAACCTAAATCTCTTTTTGATCTTAAACAACAAATAATAGACGAAGAATGCAAATAGGAAAATATACTATAAGTAAAACAAAATTTACATGGCGCCCTTGGTTAAAAGTCGAGTGTGAGTATGAAGGTGAGAAAGAAGAACGAGGATATGTATATGTCTACCGAGGCTGGTTATGGTTTACTTGGACATATACAATATCTTTTGGCTGGGATAATTTTCAGCAATGTGTAGAAAAGGGTATGTCTGCTTTAGAGTCTGACTATGATGGTATGGGAAATTTTTCTAGGTATGGTAACCCGCCAAAAAATACATAATGAATAAATGGGATACTAGATTTTTAAAGTTAGCGAAAGAAATTGCAACATGGTCAAAAGACCCTTCGACTCAAGTAGGTGCTATAGCAGTAAAGGATAGGAGAATCCTTGCAACCGGTTATAATGGTTTTCCTAAAGGAATTGAAGATAAAGAACAAACTCTTAATAATAGAGAATCTAAATTAAGACTAATGGTTCACGGTGAAATGAATATGATATTTAATGCCGTTGAGCATGGTGTTAATTTGAAAGATTCAACAGTTTATGTTTGGGGTCTTCCTGTCTGCGAAGATTGTTTTAAAGGATTGATTCAAGTTGGTGTAGTAAGAGTAGTTATGCCGGATATTGAAATACATGCTAAAAAATGGAAACATGGTTGTGAGTTTGGTAAATGTAAAATGAAAGATGTAGGTATTCAAGTTGATGAATACAATATGTATCACTCTTGGTCTTGGGAAGAACTTGATAGAAATAATTTCGGCCCGGGTGGAGTTAGAGAAGCAATCAAAAATGCTCAAGCAAAAAGTAGTGGTTTTACATCGCATAAATAAAGATAATGGCAAATTGGAAACAAAGAGAAAGAATACCAGGTCAAATAGTTGACCGACAAAATAAAAGAATAAAAAGTAGTTTAACACAATCTGCTTCTTATGGTTCAATGGACTTTTGGAAAAACAAAGACTTTTGGCAGGCAATGTTATTATACGCATGTGGCGGAATTATTTTATCATGCTTTCTAAGCTTTTGTGTAAAAACAATGTAAATTATGAATGTAGCAATTGGAAAGATAGGTAAGTCAATATTATTTGACTCAACTAAATGGGGTGCACACGGTGGAGACATCGATGCTCCTGTGTATTATGAAAACCTATTCCATAATAATCCGACATATAACTTTTATATAGTTGGAGCATCTGATTATTGTCGACTTCAACCGGCGCATCGAGCTCGAATCAATAAACATGGTAATGTGTATGACTTAATGGACGGATTCTCTGAATGGAATGCGGCTAATCCAAAGTATAAAGAAAATTGTTCACATCGTATTACATTTATGAATGAGAACATTCTTCCTAATCTTCCACATATTGATTGTGGTCTGTTTATGGTTGGATTCGCAGGACAACATAATGTAGTTGGAAAGACATATAAGTCAGAAGATGTATTAGCAAAACCATTATGTTGTCATAATACATACACTGGTCCGTATATGGAATTTTTAAATAAGACAAAGATACCTCATGCGTTTATTCTAAATGACCCAAGACTCTGGCCTGGTTCGATGTATGATTTATTTAATCCGCCAAAGTTTGTTTTATCTCAATACAATGAGACTATAGAATTTAAACATCAAGTATCTTATACAGATACAACAAAAGTAATCGATAAGATTCCTGCAACATATGCAGAAGTAGAAACTACATTTCTAATTGGTAGAAACGACCCTAGCATTAGTGAACTTACTAGATTTTTAGATAAGCCAGAAAAAGATATTAAGATGATGATTGTTTGTAATGAAGGCAACCCATCTAGATATAAAGATTTAAAGCATTATGTACTTGACCATGTTGAAGATGTTGATATCTATGGTAAGTGGAGTAAAGCAAAGAGAATTACCGACGATTCTAGATTCAAAGGGCCAAAGAAGTTCAATGAATTACAAAGTATGTTAGAAAGAGTTAAGTATACTTTCTGTATTCCTATTAAGAAAGGTTGGGTAACTGCTAAGTTTTGGGAAATGGCACATTATGGAATCATTCCGTTTCTTCACCCCGACTATGATACTCAAAACAATTTAGGAATACCAGACTTCTTTAGGATTAAAGATTCTAAAGACCTTTATGATAAGATTGAATTATTAGAAAATGATCACGCTGAGTATTGCCATAAGCAAAATCTTCTTGACAATATGCTTGGAATGGATTATTATAATGGCTATAAATTAAACAGATTGGCAGTGAATGCAATAGAGGAGTTAGTGAATGAGTAAACACCATAAAAGAATAGTATTAGATTTTGATGATACATTAGCATTTCCAGTCAATAGAGACTTTAAGAATGCCAAACCAAATACTCCATTAATCCGAAAGATAAACCAACTTTCTCGTGATGGTTGGCAGATTGATATATACACTGCTCGTGGTTCTATCTCTTGCAAGACTCGTGAAGAAGCAGAAGCTAAGTATGGAGAAGAAATACGACAATGGTTATTTGAAAAACAAGTTAATTATAATAACCTTTCTTTCGATAAACCATTAGCTGCTTATTATATAGATGATAAAGGTATATCACCTGAAGAGTTTATTGATACTGATATACGAAATCTAAAAGGTGGACTTTCTGGTTCTGATATCTATACTGATGGTCGATTAGTTCATAAGACAGACCCTAAGTCTCACGAGGTGAATGAATGGTTTGAGGTAGTAAAGAAAGCTGGTATTAGTGTTCCTAATGTAGAAAGAGTTGTAGGTGAAACTATGACTATGGAATATATTGACCATGATAATACTTACTTCTACAGAATGCCTCATAGAGCATTGGCTTTGGTTCAAGAGAATTTAGAAAAGTTAAAGAAAATAGAATACGCTGGAACTTCACGAAAGTTTACTACATATATGGAAAGAATCCGTGAGCACATTAATAATTGCAAAATAGAGCAAGATGTATTATGGGCATTGGTGTGGGACGAACTAAAATTATCTTTCTGGCCAGAAGAATCATTTTCTCACGGAGACTTTGGAATTACTAATATGTTATTCGAAGAAGACCACTTAACTTTGATTGACCCAATACCAGATGTATTTGGTTGCCTTGAGTTGGATATTGCTAAATTTATAGCAAGTCTTTATATCAACGAAGCAGGAGACGAATTAATTGACCTTGCAAAGAGAACACTTTGTACTTATAACAAACTTCGTGTTGATGATATAAATATTTTAGTACGGTGTGAATTGACTCGAGTGATAAAATACCATCACGATAAAGAATTTATTATAGGATTAATACAGGATGTTTATTGATAAGAAAGAACTAGCAAAGAGGCTAGACAAACCAATCGACCAAGTGGTTGTTGGATTCACTGCATCGTCATTTGACTTAATGCATGCAGGTCACATAGTTATGCTACAAGAAAGTAAAACATTGTGTGACTATTTGATCGTAGGATTATTGACAGACCCAACTCTGGACCGGCCCGACACGAAGAACAAACCTATTCAATCTATCTTTGAACGGTACGTCCAGGTTGCGTCTTGTCAATATGTCGATGAGGTAATACCATTTGAAAGTGAAAAAGATTTAGAAGATATGATTCGAACTATCAACCCTGATATTAGAATCGTAGGTGAAGAATATAAAGGCAAAGAACATACAGGAAAAGGATTATGCCATATCCATTATAATAAAAGAAGGCATTCTTTTTCCACCAGTGAATTGAGAGAAAGAGTTACTAATGGAAAATAATTATACATACGCAAGTATCATACCACTAATTGGTGGAGAAACAATCGCAATGCAAAATGCATTTGGAAAAAGACCTGAATACATTATGTCTTATAGTGGATTCAATGCAAATGATTCTCAACTATTGAATCATTATAAACACGAAGTTCCTTATCATGTATTAGATGAAGGTGGTAGTCATGGTGGTAAAGTAGATGTGGTCAATTCAGTTTGCCCTTGTGCTGGTTTATCAATGTTAAATACTTCTGCTTCTGCTGATAATGCTGCAAATGATTGGATGGTTGAGTCGGCTGATTATGTTCTAAGTAAAGTACAACCAAAAGTATTTTGGGGAGAGAATGCACCAGGTCTTTATGGTAATATGGGAAAACCAGTAGTTGAAAAGTTAAGGGCAGTCGGAGATAAGTATGGTTATACAATGACTCTTTATAAGACTAAGTCAACACTACATGGATTAGGACAAGTACGCAATCGTTCTTTCTATTTCTTTTGGAAAGATGATTCTGTTCCTTATATGCCATACTTTAGTAAAAAGAAAGAGCCAATCGAAGAATGTATTCGAAATGCATTTGTATCAGAAGATGACCCAATGAATGAAGTCGTCAATAAGAATAAGCCGAGCGAAGACCCTTGGTATAAGTATGTTCTAGAAGAACTAGAAGGTGGTATCACTCACCAAGAATTTTATAAGAAACTAGAAAAGTCAACTAATCCTATTAACTGGGTAGAAGATACTCAAGGTGTTGAAGGTTTCAAAGTTGCATCTGAATGGTTCGCCGAAAAAGGAATGGAGAAACCATCAGCTTCTGCGATGAGAATGTATAACAAACTAAAAGGTGGTGGTAATATAATGAGACGTTGTGTTGAATTAGGAAAAGGTCATACCTCTGCGTTTGTTGGTCACTTTGCTAAACAACTTGCACACCCCGACGAAGATAGATATATCACAATACGTGAGGCATTATCAATTATGAAGATGCCATCTGACTTCGAACTTGTCGGAGGTATAAAGAATCTAAATATGATTTGTCAGAATGTTCCAGTAACAACTGCGCAAGATATGGCTCAGTCAGTTAAAGATTATTTAGATGGCAAACTTGACATTATGCGAACAAGATTCATAAGACAGAATAATACAAATCAGTCGCATGAGCTTGAAGAAAATACGCTCGAAGAGTTTCTAGCATAAATGTCTTTACATGATAACGGAAATGGTGTATAATAGTACACAATTAAAAGGATAAAATATGTCTCTATTAGATAAATTAAAGAAAAACTCAAAGATAGACGGAGCTGATATTCTATCGAAGTCTTCGCTCTATTCTAAAAAGGATGTTTGTCAAACATCTGTTCCTATGATTAATGTAGCACTATCAGGTTCGATTGATGGTGGTCTTACATCTGGTCTTACGGTTCTCGCTGGACCATCTAAACATTTCAAAACTTCTTTTGGTTTGTTGATGGCTGCAGCTTATCTGAAGAAACATGAAGATGCAGTGTTGCTCTTCTATGATTCAGAATTTGGTTCACCTCAATCATACTTCGAAGCATTCGGTATTGATACATCAAGAGTATTACATACTCCGATTCCTAATGTTGAAGAATTAAAATTTGATTTAGTTAATCAGCTAGAACAAATCGAACGTGGTGATAAAGTGATTGTTATGATTGATTCGGTTGGTAACCTTGCATCAAAGAAAGAATTAGAAGATGCATTAAGCCAGAAGTCGGTTGCTGATATGACTCGAGCTAAAGCTCTTAAAGGATTATTTCGTATGGTAACTCCATACTTAACTATGAAGAATATTCCATTACTTGCAGTGAATCATACATATCAAGAAATTGGTTTATTTCCTAAAGCAATTGTTTCTGGTGGTACAGGTATTATGTATTCAGCAGATAATGTTTGGATTATTGGAAGACAACAAGAAAAAGAAGGTACAGAAATCAAAGGTTACAATTTCGTAATCAATGTTGAGAAATCTCGCTTTGTGAAAGAGAAGTCAAAGATTCCTATCTCAGTAACTTGGGAAGGTGGTATTGCTCAATGGTCTGGTCTTACAGATGTTGCTATTCAATTAGGATATGTGAAGAAACCAAAGGTTGGTTGGTACCAAGCAATTAATCCTGCTACAGGTGAAGAACTAACCGGTAATAAGAGAATGAAAGAAACATTAACTGAAGAGTTTTGGACTGAAGTATTTTCAAAGACAGACTTTGCCAAAGCAGTTAAAGAAAAGTTCTCAGTGGGCCATGTTTCAATGATAACCGAAGAAGTAGAAGATGCAGAAGAAGATAACGAATAAATCATTCGGTTATGTCGAAAGAGATAGCTCAGAGTTATATGCTATAAAGATTAAAGAAGGCAGATTTAAAAATGTTATCTTTACTTATGGTAAAGTTAACTTAAATGAAGATAAAGAAAATGGTCAACTTGGAATTAACTTTAACTTTATTGTCAATGAACCGAATAATCGATATAGCAGAGAAGATTTAAACGATAGTGTAAAGTTTAAAAACTACATTAGTGAAATATTAAAATACGTATTGGAAGAAGAATTTACAGATGACAAATATTCAAAGACTGATTTTAAAGAAGATATGTAATGACGAACAATTTGCTCGTAAAGCTCTTCCTTTTGTAAAACCAGATTACTTTGAAGGCCATGAACGAATTGCTTATAATCTAATATTAGATTTTATTACGAAGTATAATTCATTACCATCTAAATCAACATTACAATTAGAGTTTGTAAACTCTGCAAAGAATACAGAGAATAATCAAGAAGTACTTGATATCATTTCGGATTGTATAGTCGATGAAAAGATAGATGAAAAGTGGATGCTAGAACATACCGAGAAGTGGTGTAAAGACAGAGCCATCTTTCTCGGCATTATGAAATCGATTGGCATTATTGATGGTAAAGAACAAGAGTTAGATACAGGCGCAATACCTGATATATTACAAAAGGCTCTTTCTGTCTCATTCGATAGGAATGTGGGTCACGATTATATCGAAGACTTCTCAAATCGATTTGACTTCTATCATAAGATTGAAGAAAAGATTCCATTTGATATTCCTATGTTGAATACAATTACTAATGGTGGAATTACAAACAAGACATTAAATATAATACTTGCTGGAACTGGTGTTGGTAAATCATTAGCTATGTGTCACTTTGCTTCTGCCGCTCTGGATCAAGGTCTAAATGTTTTATACATTACTTTAGAAATGGCTGAAGAAAGAATCGCAGAAAGAATCGATGCTAATCTTATGGATGTTGAGATTGACCAACTAAATGCTCTAAGTAAGAATCAGTTCGAATCTCATATTGATAAAATCAAATCAAAGACTCGAGGTCGATTAATTATTAAAGAATATCCGACTGCTTCTGCTCACACTGGTCATTTTAGAGCTCTATTAAATGAGATAGAATTAAAGAAAGACTTTAAGCCGGATGTAATCTATATTGATTATCTAAACATCTGCGCTAGCTCAAGAATCAAAGGGCTTGGTGGTTCAGTGAATACTTATCACATGGTAAAAGCAATTGCTGAAGAAGTTCGTGGTTTGGCCGCTGAATACAATGTTCCTATTTGGTCAGCTACACAAGTAACTCGAGGTGGCTTTAATTCTTCTGATGTCGAACTAACAGATACTTCAGAATCATTTGGTCTTCCAGCAACCGCAGATTTGATGTTAGCAATGATATCGACTGAACAACTTGAAGGTATGAATCAAGTGATGTTCAAACAATTAAAGAACAGATACAATGACCCAACAAAGAATAAAAGATTTGTGGTTGGAATTGACCGACCTAAAATGAGATTATATGAATTAGATGAAAGTGCTCAAGATGATATAATGCCAGATGTTCACGAATATACAATTGGTGAGTCTGCTAATAATCAAGACTTTAGTACTTTTACAGTATAGGAAAAATAAATTAAAATGAATATAAGCGTAATACAAAATGTAAAAGAAATAGTTGATTTACCATACCCTCATGTATGCGTAGAGAACGCATTACCAGAAAAGATATATAAAGAACTTTGTGAATCTTTTCCTGAGTCTTTAGTTACTTCTACTCGACCTTATGATAAAGGAATATGTTATAGGTATCAATGTAATCCAGCATTGGTTGAAAAAAAGATACCACAGATTTGGCAAGACTTTTTTGAATATCATACTTCACCTGAATATTATAGAGCATGTATAGCATTGTTTGAAAAGAATATTATTCACCACTACGGAGAAGTAGCATACGAAAAATTATTAAACTATAAACCATCAATTAGGAATATTGATAGAAGTGGTGAAGTAGTTCAAGATTGTCAGTTTGTAATTCACGAACCCGTTGACCAATCTGGTACAAGTAGAACACCACATTTAGATAATCCAGTTGAAATCTTTGCAGGTTTATTATATATGAAGAAACCAAATGATAAAGCTGAAGGTGGTAACTTTACTATTCACGAATCAAAAGATATAACTCAAGTTCACATGGGACATGATGGCCAATCAGGCAGAGAGATTGATAATGATTTGCATAAGGCGGTTTTTGAAGTTCCTTATAAAGCAAATACCTTTTGTATGTTTTTAAATACAAAGAACTCAGTACATAGTGTATCACCAAGAATAAATCCAACTGAAAGACGAAGAAGTATTAATATCATTGGTGAGTTCAATGGAAATGGTAAGATGTGGAATCTTAATCACGTTAAATGATTGATTTGAGTTCCATAGAAACCTTTAAAGTAATCGACGATTTTATTCCAAAGAAAAATCAAGATTTTATAGACAACCTATTAAATGGTCGAGTAGAACCATTTCCGTGGTATCCTGGTAAAAATACTTCTGTTGAAAATAATGATTATATAATGAAACACATCTTCGTATGGGATGGCCAAGTAGAGTCTTTTGACTTTATAGATGATATAGGTATGAATTTTATACAAAATTCAAATATAACAAATGGTATAATAAGATTACGCGCAGTACTTTCGACTAGAAGTGGTAAAAAAGAATATAATGATACAACTCCACATATTGATATAATAGATCAAAAACATTATAATTGTGTTTACTACGTAAATGATTCTGATGGTGATACTATATTATATAATGAAGATAAAAGTATAATGACTACAGTGTCACCTAAAAAAGGAAGAGCAGTTTTATTTAATGGTAATATATTGCATGAAGCAACAAGGCCGAAAGATTATTCAAAACGAATAATATTAAATATTAATTATGAAGATAAACCTTAAAGATAATAATTATCAAATATTTGATGATGCAATATCTGAAGAAAAACAGAATGCTATACTTGATCTTTTACTTTCAAGTGAATTTCCGTGGTATCATAATTCTAGCACTATTCTGAATCAAACCGAAAAAAAATCTAATAAAGATTGGTTAGATGATTTTCAATTTACTCATAATTTTATACGAGAGGGGCAAGTTCACTCTAACGACTTTCATGTAATCTTTGAAAATTTATTAAAACAGATTCCACCTACTGAAGAAGGTATTGAAAGAATAAAAGCAAATCTTCAGATTAATAATGGGTTTAAAATTCAAGATGGTATACCTCATACCGATACTGACTCTATTCATTATGTTGCTTTATATTACGTAAATGACTCTGATGGTGATACTATATTATATAATGAAGATAAAACAGAAATGGTTCGAATATCACCAAAGAAAGGAAGACTAATATTTTTTAGAGGTAATATTACTCATACATCTTCGGTACCAAAAAAATATCGAATGAGAATGGTAATAAACATTAATATCTTATCTAATAGAGATGACCTAGGTATGTCATAAAACTACCTATATTTTTTATTTGACAATTATATATAAGATGGTGTAATATAATACTATGAATAAAATTAAATTAGGAAATCTAATCATTAAAGGATTGTTAGCATGGATAACTTTTTTAGGTATATGTTTAATTACTATACTTATATCACTTATGTCAGCAAATGCTGCGGCTATTCCAAAGGCTGACTATATTATATATGACCCTTGCCCCTATGCAAATGATATTGTTGTAGCAACTATCATTATGGAAGCAGGTGGAGAATATTATGTAGGTGCTCTTGAAGCAATTTATGAAGTAATAATGACTAGAGCTAAAAAAAGAAATATGACTCCTGCAGAAGTATGTTTACAAAGAAAACAATTTAGTTGTTGGAATGATAAAGCAGATGGATTAAAGGCATTAGAAGATACGATTGCTAAAGTAAAGAAACACCCGCGTTGGAGAATTGCTCAAAACATTTTAGGAAAAGAAACCAACTATACAAAGGGCGCAGACCACTATCATGCAGATTATGTAAATCCATATTGGGCTAAAAGTATGAAAAAAACTGTAGTGATTGGACGGCATATCTTTTATAAATAAAATATACAACAATAACAAAAGGTAAATTATGATTACATCAATATTAATATTCCTAGGTGGTTTTATTGTCGGAGTACTTGTTGCTCGCAATAATATCAAAAAGGTTAATAAAATAGTGGCTGAAGCAAAAGAAACTGCAGCAGAGCTAGACGAAAAAATCGAAAAGCTACCAGCTAAATATAAGAAACTTCTCGGCAAAGATTAGTGAGGTATTATGTTTGGATTGGTCACAATGTTACTATCGACTCTCGGTGCCACAGGCATGGGGTCGATTTTAAAAATACTAGGTGGATTAGTTCAAAGTATAAGTGATGGTAATGAAGCAAAACAAAAACGTGAAATGGCTAGAGACTTGGCTATGTCTCAATCAGACATCGAATTTCAAAAAGCTGTATTCGGTAATAACTCTGATCCAGAGTCTAACCTTTTTACTCGTGCTACTCGTCGTCTTATCGCTCTTATCGGCATGCTCAACTTTGCGACCATCTCAATCATCTGTACAATCTGGCCAAACGTTGAACTCGTCACTTTTACTCCACCCGAAAACAAAGAATCAATCTCAATCTTATGGGGACTTGCCAAGTTCCCAAGTGGAGCCGAAGTTACCACATCAATCACAACGGGCCACATCTCTTTGGTCTCAATCGCCACTTTGGGAGCGATCATTGGGTTCTATTTCACACCAGGCGGGAAAAGATAAGTAATAAACTTTATCTCTAAAGGTCTCTTTATATAAATATACGTATGACCGGAGATATTTTAAATTTTATTCAATCGGTAGGAGTACCAATCACAGTAGCATTAGCAACTGGTGGATTCTTGTTCTTAATTCTTAAGTTTATATTAGCTCAAGTTAAAGACCAAATCAAAGGTATATCAGGTGCACTACTTTCACTAGAAAATAAATGTGATGTAATGAACAATGATATCGTAAAGATTGATTGCTTATTCTCATCAGCATTTAATGTAGAGCCAAATCTCGAAAGAGTGGCAGCTTCTGAAGGTAAAGAAGACGCAAGGGACGATTAATATGAGCGGAAGAGATTTTACATTTTGGGCAGACACAATCCAAACATTTGGATTTCCTGTTATTGCTCTATTATTAACCGCGTATTTTATTTGGTATATTTGGGGCTGGGTAACAAAGGAAGTAAAACCTGCGCTAAGTCAAGCAGGAGCTTCGTTAGGTAAACTAAAGAAACAAATACAAGCACTAGATAACGATATGATTCGTCTAGATATGAAACTAAAGATTCTTATACAAGAAAGACATATCACAGATAAACATAGAGCTAATCTAGATTTGGACAAATAATATGTCAGACGAATTTTGGACAATTGAGGATTTTGGATTCACTGCAGTCAACGAGAATGAGCTAGAAGTAGCTCAGAAGGCATCTGCAGCAACTTCAACTGCGAGTGAGAACGAAGAGAAATTAAAGAAGCTACATAATGCTATAAAGCCTTTATTGGCTAATCTAAAGCAGAACCCCGAAAAGGAATATATTCTATGGCCAAATAGGGTTCAGGTGATCGAAAAATTCGAAAGCCATCTGGCCGACATCGTGTATAAGTAGATAAAAAGTCGCAAGTATCTGCGGCCGTATCACTTATACATTTTTTATGTATTTTTTTATCAAAATCGCAAATAGCACAACCGCAACGGTTTACATATGCATTTTTTTAAATGAACTATATACACGAAGCTCATTTTTTGGTATAATATGAGTATGAAAAAGGGAAATGATATGAGTTCAGTAAATTGGGTGGCGACCAACGCCAAAGAAACTACTAAAGTTCTTTCAGCCGAGCTTCCTAATGACCACTTCTTGGTTAAGGAAAATCGTGATATATTAGACGGTGTTGATTTATTAAAAAGTCTGGCTTCTGAAGATTACATCACCTGGTCTGGTTTGAATGTTGACGATCTTGGCCCTGATTGGGGAAACTCTGAGGTTATCAAAGAACGGATGGCACATGAATATGTCACCAAGTTAAGCCACAAAGTAGGCTCCAAATATATCAAGATTTTATCTGGTGGCGGAGTTTGGGGATTTATCGTTAATACCAAGAACGATAACAAATTTAAATATGGCGACATTCTGAAAGCGGCCGGTTACGCGGCTCCTGCTCGAAACTTCGCTCGAGGAAATGTTATTACGGATTCCGTTGAGAGTCTACGAAAGAATTCAGTTCGTTGGACTGGCGTTAAATATTAATTTTATGACAACACGATATCACAGTCGATTAGTTCGCAAAGCGAGTATTATTAACAAAATCCTTTATTACTTAGGATTGATTAAATTGGGGAATAAAAAGAATTATGGAAACTAAATATTACTTAGATTATGCCGTCGGTATTTGGGTGCTGGTAGAAATAGCAACAAAGACCGAAAATATTATCTCAGTCGATGAAGCTATCAAGTGGTCAAAGCGGAATGACGTTGAGATGTCACTTGATGCTCGAGGACTTATGGATTCTATTTTAGAAGATTACGAAGAATTGAATTATGGATACTAAACAAAGAATGAAAATATGGGCGGAGATGGATTCGCCAAAACCAAGTTGGGAGGCATTCAAGCGAATGATGCCAATGTTTGAAAATAATCCTTTAGTTGTACGAACTATATGGCTTAATAAAAATAGTGGCACTGTCGTAAAGATAAAATGAAATTAAGTATAGACGACGAACAAACTTGGATGGTGAAAGGCTATCAGGCCTTCACTGAAGTAAACTTTATAACAAATAATATGATGTATTTCATCATAACACCTACAGGAGTACCAAATTATTTAGGTGTAAATTTAGATAAACAAGTCGTAAATGATGCGATTGAGCATCACATTTTACATGGTGAATTTATTTGACAAATATAAAAACATTTTGTAATATTAATTAATAAAGATTGGAGAATATATATTATGAGTATAACAGTTGAACTACCAAAAACCAAAGCAGAGGCCGATGACCTAGTCGACTTCTTAACGCAGACTAATTATAATTATAATCGTAAAGCGATTAAAATGTCAGCAGAAGATTTAGCCACCATATTCGGAGCGGAGTATGGCGCAAAATTAGAACATAACTATCAAAGGAGTATTAGCAATGGTAGCATTTAACCCTACAGAAAAATCAGCAGACATCGAATCGGCATTAACTGATATCAATGGTGGAAAAAACAGGAGGTCATACATATTGGCTGGCAAATGTATTATTACTGGTGAAGACGCAGGCCCTTTTAGAGACGAACTCTCGGAAAGAGAATATCAAATTTCCGGTATGGGTCAGAAGGCTCAGGACGAAATTTGGGGAAATTAATTATGGCAAATAAATATAAAACACAGACTGAGGCAATCCTAGAAATACTAGGTGGTAATACCTCAAGTACAAAACCGGCGGATATTATAGATGACCGCGCGAAGGTTGCTAAAATAGCAATCGAAAGATTAGACGAGGCTATGGGTCATTACTCATCGCATCGTGATGATGTACGTAATGAATTAAAATCAGTTACGGAAACTATAAATGAAATTATTAATAAATGAAACTAAGAGAATATTTTATATGGCTAGATGCCAGTATTACGGCTAGTTTTAAAGAATTAATTCGCATGTCAATCGAATATCTACTTGTAATGATTACTATACCATTTCACATTGGATATTTATTTTTCAGAGTGGCATTCCCATTCTTTAATCCATTTATTGATAAATTTAATTTGACAAATAAAGATGATTAGTGTATACTATCATTATAACAAGTAAAGAGAAAAATATATTATGGCAATAAAAACATATACGGCAGCGGAAGTCCGTGAACTAAATATTTCGCAAAGTTATAGGGGCGGAGCATCTAAGTATCCGTGGAGTCAGATTGAAAAGGGTGGCGCATTCTTTGTACCACGGACAAATACTACAAGAGAAGATTATCGACCTTCAGTACCAATTACTCTTAAAAAGACAGGTTACAAAATTTCCACTAGGAAATATGTAGATGATGGTGTGGTTGGAATGTTAATTAAACGAATAGCTTAAGGGGTATTATATATGGCAAGACCAAGAAAAGCAAGAATCTTATATGACCCAGACTTGGGTTACTATAATGAAAAAACTGGTGAACCAGTTGAAGGGCCGAAAGGCGGACAAGTAAATATCGACGAGGGTGTGATTGCATTTGATGCATTACCACCAACAGATGACGATATTCAAGATGAACTATCACTAATGGGGACATTTATATAATGGCAGTATTTACAAGAACAGGAGAAGTTAGCGCATTTGATTCTAAGTATACGGGTGAAGAGCCTACATGGGATAATGCCGATACTTTAACTAACGAAGAAATAAAGAAGAAGTTTTCAGCAGCTTTAAATTTCTATGCATATTATGTATCAGCAAAAGATTTGATACCTGACTTGATTCTTTATATGACTAATAATGGTTATAAAAAAGACCAGATTAAATTAATTAAAAAGTATGGAGAAAAGGTTGGTGTAACTACTATCGGTAAGATAGCTAGAATGATTAATCGAGGTATGCCTTATTCTAAAGAGTGGCTAGATAATACACTTAGGAGTTCTGTATGTAAGGCTCAAGAGCTCAAGGCATTTGACTTTGGAGATAGCACAATAGTGAAGAAACCAAAGGCCCCTGTTATTTCACCAATGAAAAGATTGGAGAATAAAGTAGACGAAGAAGTTATTTCTCATATTGATTATGCCTTTGATGATTGGACTGAAGATACTAAAAACATTACGATGGTACCAGTTGGTTCATTATTAGCTGGAGCTAATATTCCTGTTAAAGGTTGTCAGTTTGTTCATAACTTTTTAGATAGATATATCACAGAATCTAAAGAAGCATATGATAAGACATGCGATCAAATGGTGGAAGGCTATTCTTTTCTTACTCGAAGTGAACTAAGGAAATGGGTCAAGACTCTTGAGAAGATGAAAGACGAAGTATCGAAATATGAAAAAGCTAATAAGAAGGCAATAGTTCGTACTAAGAAAGTCAAACCCGCAGGAGCTCAAGTTGTAAATATGAAATACAATAAAGATGATTCTAAAGTATCGGCGGTTAAGATACCAGGTTCAGTCGAAACAATTATTTGGAATCCTAAAAATAGAAAGCTTCAGGTTTACAAATCACTAACTCGAAATGGATTCTCTGTGAAAGGTACAACTATAAAAGACTTTGATACTGATACAAGTTATCAGATTACAATTAGAGCTCAATGGATTAAGGATGTAGTTGGTAAAGACTCTAAAGGAATCGATGCCTTCTTTAAGAAAAAGAATTCAAAGAAAACAAAAGTTAATGGAAGAGTTAACGAACATTGTGAAATTATATTAAGTAAGTAGGAAAATTATGATTACAGCATTTACAAATTATCCAAAAGATAGAAATCCGCAGATACCATTGCCAAAACGTGGCGGATTCTTATCAGTACAGGCAAGTCAATATAATTATTGCACGCCTAGGGAAGACACTGGACCATATACTTCTTACGAAGTTGCATACTTTGATAAGAATGATAATTGGGGCAAGCTACCTGAGTTAGGTGAAAGTAGTGATGGCCAAGTGTATGGTTGGGTCGATAAAGATATTATAGTTAATTTATTAAAGACAGAAGGGTTTTCATCTTCTCAAATTAAACAACTTTTACCAAAGGAATAAATATGGAATATATGTTAGTTAAGTTGGGATATGCAGCACAGGTTATTGTAGCTGGAATTGGTGTATATCTTTTTTGTATGTTACTTTATAATTGGATTAATAAAGATTGACATTATGTACCAGAAATGGTATAATAATACTTATTAAATTTTAGGAGAATTATGGCAACAGAAAAACCTCAAGTGCCGGTGGCATTTACAAAAAAATCATTGGCAGAAAAAGTTTGTTTGTTAGTTTATCAAGACGGAATGAAATATTCAGAAGCATTATTAGAAGTATGTGAAGAAAATGATATTGACCCGCATGATATTGCGAAATTAGTAAAAGGACCACTTAAGGCTAAGTTAGAAGCAGAGGCAATGAGATATAATGTTATCCCAAATACAAACGGAAACGAGCTCCCACTTGGTTAAAGCAGACCCATATATGGCTTGGTGTATTTGCAATTCTGTAATACACCATTTTAAGTCTGATTATAATGCAGTCAAGTATCGATACAAGATGCCTTGGTTTAAACCAGAAAAATATCATGCTG
>VTLG01005277.1_pt1 | contig 28069 bp, 44 predicted proteins | sample 4694571 | NCBI WGS metagenome assembly VTLG01 (sample SAMN12604809, study PRJNA352737) | marine metagenome | biome: ENVO:00000447; feature: ENVO:00000209|ENVO:00000569|ENVO:01000036; material: ENVO:00002151; isolation source: viral sequences binned using virsorter ...
GTGAAGCCACTATAATACTTTCCACTGGTAACGCATTACCTGCAATGAAATTAGCACATAATGGTGATGCCACTTTTAGCGGTGATGTGAATATATTTAAATCTTCAGCATTACTAGCAATTGGTGAGAGTGGAAGTGGTGGAGATTTTGGTTTTATAAAATGGAATGATTCTTCAGATTATTTATTTTTAGGTAATTCTTATGGTGGTGCTTTTAATGAAAATATTGTTATCTCATCCAGTGGAAATGTGGGAATTGGAGATTCTTCGCCCAATCAATTATTTGAAGTTTCAGGTGGTTCTGCTCAATTTAATGGAGGGGGTATCGATGGCACTCTTGGAGATGCTATTTTATTTGGAAATACTTCATTTAGTACAGTACAAAAAAACAGAATACGTTCAACTATTTCTGCGGCACAAGCTAATAACAAATTATCTTTTGAAACAAGCACTGGAACAACAGGCTCATTTAATACTTCTCAGTTTGTTTTAAATGGTGATAATTCTGCTTCTTTTAGTGGTTCAGTATCAAAAGGAAGCGGTTCATTTAAAATAGACCACCCTTTAGAAGATAAAAAAGATACGCATCATTTAGTTCATTCATTTGTTGAATCGCCACAAGCCAACAATATTTATAGAGGTAATGTTAATTTAGAAAATGGAACTGCTCAAGTAAATTTAGATGAAGTTTCAACAATGACAGAAGGCACATTTATTTTATTAAATACTAATATTCATTGTTACACATCAAATGAAAGTGATTGGGATGCTGTAAAAGGTAGTGTTTCGGGAAATATATTAACTATAGAATGTCAAAACAATGAATCCAACGCATCTGTCAATTGGCTTGTTATTGGTGAAAGACATGATGAACATATGTTAAATACAAATTGGACAGATAAAAATGGCAAAGTAATAGTCGAACCAATTAAAGATTAAATTATTAAAATTAGAATTATGAAAAAAATACAATCAATAGACATTTGGCAGAATGGTACAACCAAAACTGCTACTCAATTATATGTACAAGGTACAAGTGTAAATTTAGGAGAAAGTGCATCTTTTTACTGGCAATTGCTAACTGAGGAAAAGCATCAAGTTGCAAGTGGTAATCTTGGAATTAGCGGTGAAGCCTATACTGCGTGGGGTGCTGATGATGATTATATCTATCAAATTGTTGCTAGTGATTTAAATTTAACTTTAGTTTCAGAAGAATAATTATCTTTAAGGCAAAAACTATGAAAATTACAGAGGAAGAACTAAGCAAACTTAAAGAGCAAGATAGTAAAATAAAACAAATAGCCTTAGAAATTGGTGCTTTAGATTATAAAAAGCATAAACTTTCCAAGCTAATAGATGATATAGTTGAATTGCAAGAGATGACACTAGAAGATTTGAATGAAAAATACGGTAATATTAATATTAATTTAGACGATGGTAGCTATGAAGAAAGAGAAGATAAGTAAACACATAACATATAATGAAGCTACAAGGAGCGAAACAGCAAAAGCTTTAGGTATTGATAACACACCAAATAAAAAAGAATTAGAGAATATTAAAAGAATAGCTGAAGAGATATTCGAACCGCTTCGAAAGTGGGCTGGTCACCCTATTAGAATTAATAGCTGCTTCAGAAATGAGGCAACAAATCGTGCTATAGGTGGCAGTAAATCGTCAGCCCATCGACATGGTTTCGCTTTTGATTTAGATTCACTTGGCAAAAAAAGCAATGCTGAATTATTTAAGTGGATGGAAAAAAACTTAAAATTTGACCAACTTATTTGGGAATTTGGCACAGAAGAAAATCCAGCCTGGATTCATGTTGGTATTTGTGAGGATGAAAAAAAATATAGAAATCAAAAGCTAACTGCAACCAAAAGCCGATCTAAAACTCGTTACTCTTTTAGATAATGCCAATACCAAAACCCAAACCGAAAGAAAAAATTAATGCTTTCATGAAAAGGTGCATTCCATTTATGAAAAAAGAAGTAAACGATAAACAAGCTGTAGCTATTTGTTACAAAGCATTCAAAGAGAAGAAATGACAAAATTAGGCGTAGATATTGACGGCGACAAAAAACCAGATTTTCACCTTGACATTAAGACTTTATTAATGGCAATTGGTATGATTGTATCAGTAGCCATGAGCTACAGTGTTCTTAAAAGCGAAATAGAGGTAGCAAAGACGCTGCCTAAGCCATTAATAGAACAAGATGATACTAGAGTAGTCAATCAGAAAATTGAGTGGCTTATAAAGGAGTTTGAAAGGCAAGATGAACGCTTAAAAGATATCGAAAAAAGAGTCTACAAAAAGTGAAAAAGTTTAAAGACACTAAACTTGGTGGTTTACTTTCTAAAATTGCACCTAAAATTTTGAATGTAGCTGGTGATTTGCTTCCAGATGCTGGTGTTTTGGGTATGGTAAGCAAAATGATTGCCGAGGATCCGGATATTTCACCAGAAGATAAGAAGGTTTTACAACAGCATCACAAAGAATTATATAAACTTGAAGTAGAAGATCGAGATTCAGCGAGAAAAAGAGAAATTGAAATTGCAAAAACCAACAGAAAAGATTACATGATGCAGCTAACTGGAATAGTAGGGCTGTTATCATTCGCTTTTATCATTTACGCTGTTGTATATGTGCCCTCTGTAACTGACAATGATCTCTTTGTTCACCTAATGGGCATGGTTGAGGGTGTGGTAATAAGTAATATATTTGCTTATTACTATGGCACATCTGCCAAAAAATAAAAAAGTTTATTATATTTGAGATGTCGTCAAGACCAAACTTGCATTTTACGAGGTGCTTGGATCAGGCAAATATTTTTATGCTCCCCCATGAAGGGGGGGTAAGGGGGGGTTGCATAAGCTGTTAAAGCCCCCCATAAAGGGGGGCGTATACTAAGAATATGGCTGAGAGAACTAAATTGATAAAGAAGCTTGATAAAATATTTAGCATTTGGGTAAGGCGAAAGAATTCAGTGAACGAAGAAGCCACTTGTTTCACTTGTGGATGCAAAAGAAACTTCAAAGAAATCCATGCTGGTCATTTTATGTCTAGGAAATATATGGCAACTAGATGGTCAGAGCTCAATGTGCAACCTCAATGTATCAAATGCAACATCTTCGACAATGGTCAACAGTATTTATTTGCAAAAAATCTAGATAAAAAGTTCGGTGATGGTACTGCTAATGAGTTACATTTAAAATCTCAGATGTTAACCAAGTTTACAAATGATGAACTTTTGGAAAAAATAAAATTATACACTAAATTAGTCAAAGAATTGTAAGCGTGGTGGTTTACTTGGGGCAGAGCTTGGTATTTTTACCGCCCCACTAATTCAAAAGGGTGATTAATTTCACCTTTTTTTTATTTAATTTTGATTTATTAAATATTTGTTTAATATATTTGAATTAAAAAATGGAAAATAAACCAAAAAAAAATATATCATCTCAAAATAAAGATGATCATATTAAAAAGCTAGAGCAAAAAATATTGATGCTTGAAGCTTTATTGTCTGTTAACTCTAAAAAACAAAACTTTTAAATATGAATATACACGATAAACTAACTCAAATACAAAATAGAATTAAAGTTGAAAAAAGACACTTTAATAAATTCGGAAAATACTCTTACAGAAAAGCTGAAGATATACTTCAAGAAGTAAAGCCTTTATGTCTGGAGTTTAAATGTTGCATTTTGATCAAAGAAAAATATATATCAGATTCTTTAATTCAAAGCACAGCTATTTTAAGAGATAATATACAAGAGGTAAAAGCAACAGCGATTATCGGTGTGGATTTAAACCAAAAGGGTATGTCAACACCACAACAATATGGGGCTGCTAGTAGTTATGGCAAAAAATATGCCCTTGGCAATTTGCTTGGTTTAGATGATTCAGCTGATGCAGATGCATTGAATAAGCATGAAAAACAAAAGCCAACACTACTGGCAAATACACCAGACTTTGACAAAGCCTTAAAAGCTTTAACCAAAGGGTATACTATTGCAGATATTGAAAAAAAATATACTGTAAACACAAGTGAATTAAAAATTTTAAATGAACAAATAAATAAACTAACTGATGAGCACATTAATTAATTTTTATATTGACATAAATAGTTTACCAAAAAATAAATTTAAAAAAGGCAAAAAGGGTAAAGTATTCTATAACTTTACTGCCAATATTGAAGATGTTACTAATGATTATGGTCAAAATGTTTCCATTTTCTCAGAGCAAAGCAAAGAAGATCGTGATAATAAAATTAAAAGAAGTTATCATGGAAATGGTGCGGTCGTTTGGACAGATGGCAGCATAGTAAAAGCTGAAAATAAAAATTCAAAAAATTCTGTTATTGATAATAATGACCTACCTTTTTAGGGTTAGGTTGATAGGGGTGGTTTAAAAGCCACCTTTTTTTTTAAACACACCACACTATGACACACAAAGAGGCTCTCAAACTCTGTTCAATCAATCCAGATGCTAAAATTATTTACCCCCCAATAGCCCTTTCACTGGGCTCAAAAGTATTAGATACTAGGCAAGGCAAAAAAGTTGTAGATATACCCATTGCTACTTATTCAAATATCAGTGCAATTGGCTCACCGCCTAAAACTAAAAAAACATTTTTAACATCACTTCTAGTAAGTGCTTACTTACATCATAATCAATTCTCAGGTAAAATAAAAACACACCGCAAAGATCATACGGTTTTGCATTTCGATACTGAGCAAGGTGAATATCATGCCTCTAGGGTTTTTAATAGGGTGCTAGATATGGCAAACCTAGATTTTAAAGAAGCTTACAAATGTTATGCTTTGAGGGTATTATCGCCAAAGCAACGAATCGATTTTATTGAAAAAGAAATAGCATATAATAAAAATGTGGGCTTGGTTATTATAGATGGTATTACTGACCTGGTCGCTGACATTAATAACATCGAAGAGAGTAATTTGGCAGTTCATAAATTAATGGAATGGAGTGGAAAATATAAATGCCATATTATGACAGTGATACACACCAACTATAATTCCGACAAAATTACCGGCCATTTAGGCTCTATTCTTCTAAAGAAGCTAGAAACATTAATCTCATTAGAACAAATTAATGATGAAGTCAAAGTAAATTGCAAATTAAGCCGAGGTTTTTCATTCGAATCATTTAACTTTAAGATTAATTCATTTGGTTACCCCGAAATTTGCGATAATTACTATGACCCCCTTAGAGAAGATTTTCCAAAAACACAAAAATTGGGTTAATGTAGTTAAATCTTTTGGGTGTAATGAGTATTTAGCCGATGATGTTGTTCAAGAAATGTACATAAAAGTTCAACAAAGGTTAAACAAAGGGCTAGATATTAGCTATGGTGATGATGATTATAACGAATTTTATATTTTTAAAGTGCTCAGAAGCCTATTTTATGACCTAAAGCGAAAACAATCAAAGGTTAAGCTTTATGATTTGCATGAAAATACTAAAACAACTGAAGAAGAAGTATGCTATGAGTGCTTTGAAGCCAAAGTAGACAAAGCAAAAGATGAATTATTTTGGTATGATAGCCAAGTTTTTGATATTATTGACGGGGGTTACTCCATAGCAAGGCTTTCACGAGAAAGCGACATAAGTTACTACAGCCTTTATAATACATATCGGAAGGTAAAAAAAATTTTGACTGATGAAATTGGGTGATTTGATATATTATTTTACTAAATACACTGGGATAAAGTTTATTGTGGATGGTTTGAGCAGCTATTTTGGCTTTGATTGTAAATGTGATGATCGCAGAAAGAAGCTAAACAATATAAAAAGATGGTAAAAGCTGATCGAATTAAGTGGGAGGCATTCAAAGCGGTTAAAAAAACTACCATTACCCATGAAGAATATGAAATGGTTTGTCAATTTCATGCGAAATATTTCAATCATAAGATAGATTACCCTTGCAAATGCAGCCCCAAACGAATCAATAGCTTCATTGCTGACCTAAATAATCTATAATATTTTTTATTAAAGATTTATTTGATATATTTGTCTGAACTAACTAATAGACAAATGGATTATCAATGGATTTTTCCGCCTAAAAACTCTGATTTAGAAGCTGCCAAGCAGAAATATCTATCAGAACGCAAACAAAATAAAAGTTCTTGGTTTTCAAGTTGGCTTGATTACTTGCATTTAAGAAATAAGTTTAATGAAAATACTTAATTTATACGCTTGTTTAGGAGGTAATAGATATAAGTGGGGTAATGATCACGATATTACAGCGATTGAATTGGATTCAGAAGCTGCTAGATTATATCAAGAGCGTTTTCCAGGTGATAAGGTTATTATTGCAGATGCTCACCAGTACCTTTTAAATCACTATAAAGAGTTTGATTTTATTTGGTCAAGCCCACCATGCCCAACACACAGCAGAATTCAACATGGTATGAAATATAAAAGAAAAATGGAATACCCAGATATGAGTTTATATCAAGAAATTTTATTATTAGATAATTATTTCAAAGGCAAATATTGTGTCGAGAATGTCATACCATTTTACACCCCATTAATTCCAGCTCAAAAAAGAGCTAGACATTTATATTGGTGTAATTTTAAATTACCAGGAATTCTATCAAAAAGAGAAGTTTTAGTTTGTAGTGGTAAGAATGAGGTTAAAAAATTATGTGAATTTCACGATTTTAATTTTTTTAAATATAAGGGTAAACAAAGAATTGATAAAATGGCTAGAAATTTGGTAGATTATGAAGCTGGTAAAACGATTTTGGATGCTGCCATTGGAATAATTAAGAAACAAAACGTAAACCAAACAGATTTATTTTCATGAAAATACTCGTAGACGCTGATTCTTTGATTTTTGCTAGTTGTTACCGGCCCAAAGAGGATCCGGAAACGTTTTATGATAATTTGGATGATGTTATTTTCAAGTTTGATGAAAGCTTTCAGAATATTATTAATGAATTAGATGATATTTATCAATTATCAGAGGTGGTTGTATTCAATGATTCTAGGGGTAACTTTAGAAAACTCATCACAAAGACTTATAAAGCCAATAGAAAAGACCAAATAAAGCCACCAATGCTTCCAGACATACACAAACACGTGCACGACACATATAATGGCGTGAGGGGCTTCGGAGTTGAAACTGATGATATGGTGGCTAGTTACTGGAAGAGGTATTCTGAAAAATATGGAAGATATAATGTAATGATTGTATCGATTGATAAAGATTATTTACAGCTCCCAGCCTTAATTTATAGGTATAATCGAAAAGAATTTTTAGATGTGTCTAAATTTGATGCTCTAAAAAACTTTTATATTCAAATGATCACTGGTGATTCAGCTGATAATGTCAATTTCTTTCATGGAAAAGGTATAAAATTTGCTAAAAAATATCTAGATGTTGACACACCCTATAAGTTAACCAAAAAAATATATCAATTATTTAAAGAAAAATACAAATCTAAGGCTAAAGAGAAGTATATAGAATGCTACCACCTTTTAAAGTTGAGAACAGATGTTAAATAAAAGCATATCGATTGAAAAAGCTACCTTAGAAGAGCTCATAAAGCTTAGACATGATAGTTTAAAGCTCATGATAAGCGATAAAACGCTCGATCCAAATGATTTAGCTAGATTATCTAAATACGTTAAAAGAATTAATAATAAAATCAAAAAATTAGATGAAAAAAACAAACAAATTAGTAAAGACAGTGATTATCTTGACTTGTTTTAGTACAAGCATACTAATTTATTCTGTAGCTAGTGGTTTGATTAAACACAAACCCCAAGTGTAAACTAAAAAGACAAAAAAATGACTGCACAGCAAATTTCAGATAAAATAATTAAGAAATCTGGCATAAATATCTTTGAAAACTCACGGAAAAGACACATTATTCAATATCGCTCATTGTTAATAAACATATTGAGAGATAAATTGAATATGAGGTGGGTATCTATAGCCATGTTTTTCAAAGCTAATGATAAAAACATGACTGAAGCTTCTATAATTCATAGTTATGATCACTTTCCGATCTACCAGGAGCAAGATAAAAACCTAAAACAGATGCTTGAAGAGTTTAATTTCAAGCCTATTGATATTGATGTGCTTGACAAAATACATTATCTTAACAATAAAATTAAAAATCTTACTCAAAAACTAGAGAAATATGAGAAAATTGCTTGATAAATTGATAAATTTCTTTTTCGACCCAGACCCAGAGCTTGATAATAACATAAATATTAGTGTTCCAAAGACATTTCAGAGCAAAAAAGAGCAGCAGATATTTCTACGTCAGACCAAAAACTTGATTTTGGAAAATACTACCATCGAAAAACCAGCTAAATAAAACGTTATTAAATTGATTACTAATGAAGATAATATGAATTTAATGGCTAGGTATGAAGATAATCATTTTGACTTAGCTATTGTTGATCCGCCCTATGGTATTGGTTTTGGCGAATTTAACAGAACAAACAAAGATAGTTTTGGGAATAGGTTTAAAGCAAACAAATACAAGCAAGGTGATTGGGATAATGAAATACCAAAAGATAAGTTTTTTCATGAGTTGATTCGAGTTAGTAAGAATCAAATTATTTGGGGTGGAAATTATTTTCCTTATCTATGGAAAAAGGGGTGTAAGGGTTTTATTTTTTGGTATAAAGGTAATCCTGTGCCAAATTTTTCTGATGGTGAATTAGCTTGGACTTCTTTTAACAAAGTTGCAAAACAATTTAATTATAGATATTACGGAGGTTTAGAGGGTAAAACAATCGCAAATAAAAAAACGCATCCTACACAAAAACCTATTAAACTTTATGAATGGCTTTTAATGAATTACGCAAAAGAAGGTGATAAAATATTAGACACCCATTTAGGAAGTGGATCAATAGCTATAGCTTGTCATAATTTAGGATATGATTTAACAGCTTGTGAACTTGACACAGAATATTATGAAAAAGCAATGAAAAGAATTAGCGATCACAAGAAACAAATAAGAATGTTTTAACCAGTTATATTTAAGTAATGTATAAAACAAAAGACATAATAGAGAAGTCAATTGAGGTAATTAAAGAGCAAAACTTGATTTTTATAGGTGATATTTTTGCTTATACGATGTTTTCTAAAGATGCTTTTTATGATCACAAATGCCATGAAAACGAAGAGATAAAAAAGGAGCTGCAAAATAATAGGGTATTGATGAAGCAGAATATGAGAAAGAAATGGTATAAATCAGATAATGCTGCCCTCCAGATATCTCTTATGAAATTGATTGGTGATGAGTCAGAGGTTCAAAGGCTCAACAATTCTAAGCACGAAATAAAGCACGATAATAAAGATAATAATATCAACGTTAAAATCATCAAGTAGTGAATTTAGCTGCTAACGTTGTTTTTGAACATCTGCTAGAATCCACAAATAAAATCACCATTGAGCAAGGCGGTACAAGATCCGGCAAGACATACAATATTTTGCTTTGGATAATCTTTTATTATTGTGCTAATAATACTGGTAAAATCGTTACTATTTGCAGACGTACCTACCCAGCTTTGAGGGCTACTGTGATGCGTGATTTCTTTTATATACTGACACACCATGAAAGGTATGAGGATAATATGCACAACAAGAGCAACAGCGAATATAAGCTCTTTGGTAATTTGGTTGAATTTATAAGCTTGGATCAGCCTATGAAAGTACGAGGTAGAAAGCGTGATTTATTGTTTTGTAATGAGATCAATGAAATAGACTATGAATCCTGGAATCAGTTAATATTTAGAACCAGTGAAAAAATTATATGTGATTATAACCCAAGTGAAGAATACCACTGGCTTTATGATAAAGTGCTTACTCGTTCCGATGTTGATTTTCACGTTACTAATTATACACATAACCCTTTCATTGAAGATTCGATCAAAGAAGAAATTACCAGATTAAAAGAAACAGATGCTCAATACTGGTCAATCTATGGGCTTGGTCAGAAAGCTAAATCTAGGGCTACCATATTTGAGTTTGTAGAATGTGACCAAATACCAACTAACGCAAAGATATTATCTTATGGCATGGATTTTGGCTACACCAATGATCCAACTGCATTTATTAGTACGTACATCCTAGATTTTAATTTGTATGTAAAAGAGCATCTATACAAGACACACCTTACCACAAATGACATATTTAATTTCTTGGTTGGTGAGGGCTTGGAAAATAAACCCATTTATGCAGACAGTGCCGAACCCAGATTAATCGAAGAACTAAGAAGGTTGGGCTCTGGGAGGTATACACTACTACCAAGCGTAAAAGGTAAAGATTCTATCAACGCTAGTATTGATTTGCTCAAAAGGTATAAAATACATATATTGAACACCAGTGATAATCTCATTCGTGAAATGCGAAGTTATAAGTGGATTGAAAAAGACAGAAAGCTTGAGAATGTGCCCAGACCTGGTAACGACCATTTGATTGATTCACTGAGATATTCAACTTACTCAATTTTGAGCAAACCAAACTTTGGCAAGTACCATGTCAGATAGCTTTCACCAAGATTTAAGCATTGGGCATGAAGCCGAGATTCATGTGCTTCACCAAATTAGAGCTAAATATCGTGGGGCTGTTCAAATCAAAGTCAAGTTTTCTGGCTATGACATTTGGATTCCTGAAACATCTCAAGGGGTAGAAGTTAAATTTGATAAGGCATCTAAACGAACTGGCAATTTTATTTTTGAACTAGAAGCCAATCACAAGCCCAGCGGAATCATGACTTCAAAGGCTTACTGGTGGGTTATATATGATGGTGATGAAACTTACTATATTGAGAAAGATAAAATGCTCAAATTGCTAATCATGGCAAATGTTAACTGGACAGATTTGAATAATTCATCTGGTGAATACCGCAAGGTTATTTTTCTACCTACCAAATATTATAAAAGATACTTCAAAAGTAATCTGTACTAGCCCCTAAATAAATATTTATTAAATTTTTGTTTGATAAGTTTTATTGTATTATCTTTGATTTATAATCAAACTAATAATAAAATGAAAAATATATTTATACAAAGTCACATGGAGCGTATGAGTGGCAAAAGTAAAACTTTCTTAGAAATAGGTTCTACTAAATGTGATAGTATTTTCTTTTCAGTTCCAACTAAATTTTCAGTGGATTCTGATGGAACTTGTTGGGTAAACATTACAAAACGTAATTTTCAAAAAATAAAATCTCTTGTTTTAAAGAAATTAAATTTTGAAATTACTAAAGATTTAGTTCAAAATGAATTACTCAAACAATGGAATCCTAAAGCAAAGTCGGTAAAATCTTTAAAATTTATAAAGAATATTGTTTTTTTTACAATTAGATAATTATGAAAATAACTAAAAAACTAATTAAAGATTATTTGGCACGAATGCCAAGGGCTGTAGTTCACCATGGAATTGATGGTGATGTTGACACCCAAACTCATGACTGGTACGATCCATTTACTGGCTTATCAGTATTCGCTGATGTTACAGTGGTTCGAAATGTAAAGGTAAAAGGCTATAGTAATTATCAATGGGAAGAACCTTGGGTGATTGATTATGAGGTTCACGTAAATAATATATCAGCTGACTTTGATAGGGTTGATGAAAATGGCAAAAGCCTATACTTTAAGAATGTGCCAAAAGAATATTATGGTATATTTGAGCAATATATAAAGCACAATGTGCACCCATACGAATGTTAGATGAAGTAAAAAGAATTAAATACTTTGGCAATGCTCAAATGGTAGTGTCTATTTTATCAGATTGGCAGAAGCAAAAGCCCAATAAAAAGCTAGAAGAATGTTTGGTGGCTCTTTACAATATGAATAAATACACTATTAATCTGCAAGATGACAGAGAGCTTTTGTTTGATCAGCTAGTTCATGTCAAAAATGAGCGGAGTGAATGGGCAAAAAAAGCCTTAGATTATGAAAGACAACTGGAATTATCCAAACTTTGAAGCGGTTTTACACCGCTTTTTTTATAAATTAAACTTTATAAACGTTATATAAACATGAAAGCTTCAATAACAATACCAACAGATTTATCTGAAATCACACTTTCTGACTATCAAAAATTTTTAACAGTGTCTGAATTATACCCAGATAATCATAATTTTATATCTCAAAAAATAATAGAGATATTTTGCCATGTCAAGCCAGAAAATGTAAGGCTAATAAAAGCGGTTGATGTTGATTCTATTGTCAAAAAAATAACCAAAGTGCTTGAATCAAAGCCAAAAGATTTGGTGGAAAACTTCAAGCTAAACGGTGTTGAATATTGGTTTCATCCTAATTTTGATGACATGAGCTTTGGAGAGTATATTGATGCTGACAGCTATTTAGCTGATATAAAAGAAATTCATGCTTCTATGAACGTATTTTACCGGCCCATAAAAACTAAAGTGGGTAACAAATACACACTTCAAGACTACGATCCTGGGAAAAAAGATAGGCTTTTGAATATGCCTATGGATGCGGTCATATCTAGCATGGAGTTTTTTTTTCTTTTAAGCAATCAGTTATCGAACGTTATGACAACTTATTTCAGCGATCCGCAGAATCGACAAGCCTTGAAGGAGGATTCAATTCTAGATGGGGATGGTATGGATCAATTTTCTTACTTGCTAGAGAAAACATTAACGAAATTGAAAATACAGTTGCCTTAAATATGCATACTTGTTTAAATGCTTTGAGCTATTTGAAAGACAAAAGCGAAGTTGAAATGAAAAAATTAAAAATTAAAATATGAGCACTAGCGAACGAAGGGGCATAAGAGCTTATTATGAAATTACTGACACACTAAAAAACCAGTTACTTCTTGACCCAAATGTCAAAACTGTAACCAGTGGTGACATCACTAGAATTAACTTAGAAAAAGCTGAGATATTTCCCCTTAGTCATGTTACGTTAAACTCAATGACACAGTCAGACAATGCTGGATCCGGTACGCTTACTTTTGATGTTACCATATTCTCAATGGATATAATTTCAAATGATCGCAAAACCGATACTGTAGACTTGTATATTGGCAACACTAATGAGCAAGATATTATTAATACCCAGCTTTCAGTCTCAAATTTAATAGTGCAAAGAATGAGGGGTGGTGATTTATTTAAAGATGAGTTCCAAGTTTTGGGTGATGTTTCATATGAATTCTTTACCGAGCGTTTTTCAAATCTAATTGCTGGGGTGGCAGCTAGTTTCTCAATCACTACCTATAATGATATCTGGATTTGTACATGAAATTTGAAGAGGTAAATATTGCATTAAATGCGTTTGGTAGATACGTCATTCAGCAGTCTAGATCAAACCTTACTAGGGGCAAAAAGAATGTCACTAAAGGCTTGTATAATAGCTTAAAATATAAAGTCTATGAAGATGATAACAACAACTTTATACTTGATTTTTTAGGGGCAGATTATCAAGATTTTGTAGATGAAGGGGTGAGAGGTAAAAATCCAAACGCACTTCCAAAAGGCTCTAAAAACTTTGGTAAACAACAAGCCCCAAATAGCCCATTTAAATTTGGCTCTGGTCGTGGTGGCTCTGGTTTAAGAAGAGCAATTAATAAATGGGTGACACAAAAGAAAGCTTTTAGTGGTCAAATAAGAGATAAGAAAGGGCGGTTCATACCTAGAAAAACTTTGCAGTTTTTAATTACTAGAAGCATTTGGTATAGTGGTATAAAGCCAAGTATGTTTTTTACTAAGCCCTTTACTAAGGCTTTTAAACGTTTACCAGCTGAGTTATTAGAAGCGTTTAAAATAGATGTTGAAAAAGGAATATTATTAGGAATTAAAAAGTAATGGCAAATATATTATTAAGAAGCCCAAGATATGAAGGTATTACAGTAAGCACTGGAAAAGCATCTGTAAAATTAGAAGCTTCATTTGCTGGAACACTTCGTTACACGTTAGTTAAAAATGCAACCGCTGGATCAGTGGTGACTTTTGAGATTGCAGAATTGGCTTTGGATTATTTATCTATTACTTATGCTGGTTCTTATAGTGCCCAAACATTAGCTATAAGTTTAACGTTTAAAGAATACACTGGTCAAAATGCTACTGGCACAGAGTCAACTAACAGCACAATCACTCACACTGGCTTTGATGGTTATGGCTTTTATATGCAAGGGGCAAATCCTACTGTTCCAAACACCCAATGGTTAATCCCACAAAAAGAAAGTGATAATACTTATGAAGTATTTTTACCCGATAACACTGCTGGAGTAGTGCCATATATGAGCGATGGAGGTGCTTTTAGTTATGTCAGCATTGGGGCAAGTGACACTTCTATTGCTGCAAATGATAGCGGTGTACCAGGTAGTAATAATCCAGCTTTAACCATTACCAGAAGGGGGTGTATATCTTACAGATACACACCCAAAAAGCTCACCTTTGTTAATAGATTTGGAGCACTTCAAGACTTGTATTTTTATTTAAAAGAGGTGCTAACAACCAACACAGAAAGAGAATCATATAACTCAAACACGATATCTTTAAATGGTAGCAGCACGACATACAGCGTAAATGCTCCGACCAAAAAGTTATTTGATAGAATAGCAAGTCAAAAAGTAAGCTTATCTAGTGGTTATTATCCAGAGTTTGCCACTCAATATTTTGAAGATTTGCTTTTATCAAATCAAATATTCATGACCCAACCGGATCCTTTAGACATATCATCAACTCAAATTGTGCCAGTCATAGCTACCACTTCTGAAATAATAAGAAAAACATCACTAAATGATAAGTTAATAAATTACGTTATAGATTTCGATTTTGCTTTTGATTACATTAACAATGTCAGATAATGCAAAAATTCCAAATATATATAGGTGATGATAGATTAGATTTATTTAAAGATGAGTCTATAACTGTCACACAATCTATTCAAAATGTAAAACAGATTGATAAAATTTTTACTGAATTTAGTCAAACTTTTTCAGTTCCAGCATCACCCACCAATAACAAAATTTTTAAGCATTATTATAATTATGATATTGTTAATGGTTACGATGCAAGAGTAAAATCAGCTGGAAGAATTGAGTTTAATTTTCTTACTTGGCGAAATGGCTTCATAACATTAAATGGAACTAGGCTAAAAAATCAAAAGCCTTATTCTTATAAAATTACTTTTTTCGGTGAAACTGTTAATCTTAAAGACATTTTAGCAGACGATCAATTATCAGTTTTAACCCCGCTCAATAATTTTAACTTAGATTATACTGCTACTGAAATAAATTCAAAATTAACTGGTTCAATTACCAGTGCAAAAGCTCGAAAAAATGGGGCAAGTTCTGCAAGTATTGATTTAGTTGTAGATAACAATTCTGGAACTATTGCGGTTGGTGATGTGGTAAATTGTGAGGGGGTTAGTGGAATAGTTACGATCATAAATGCAACAAATCAAAATAGTTTGATAATGTCAAGTGCTCAAACCATAGCGGATGACGTTCAAATTAGATTTTCAAAAAGCATTTGTACACCGTTAATTACTCACACTGAAAGGCTTTATTATAATTCTACTGCTGCATTTGATGCTGATAATAGTGGTAATTTATTTTATGCTTCGGCTAAACCCTTGCAAGGTGTTTTATTTTCAGAATTAAAATATGCCATTAGAGTGCATACTTTAGTGCAAGCAATTGAAAGTTATTATACAACTGCTAACGGATTTTCAAAAAATATAGTATTTTCTCAAGATTTTTTTAATTTTGATAATAGCGAATATTTTGAATTATTTATGTGGCTGCACCGTAAAAGTGGAGCAGTTGAAGAAAGCACACAGATACCAATTTACAACTCATTAGTAAATGTATTTACAATAAGCACATCAAATATCTATGCTCAAATGATAGCTGACGGTTCAAGCTCTGACTCGACTCAAACATCTACATTAAGGCTTTATGCTCCAGCAGTAACATCAAATACTTTAACTGTTACTGTTGAAGTTGGGAGTGCTTCATCTGAATTTCAAGTCGTAGTTTTAAAAAATGGAAGTGCTTTTTTTAACTCAACATTTTCAACAACTGGGGCATCAATACCCACAACTTCCAGAACATTTACCACTGCTGATTTGGGAATTATGCAACCTGGAACTTATACCATTCAAATTAACCAAACATCTACAGCTGCAATTAGCTTTACAAGTATTGAGTGGGATTTAGCTGGTAACGTTTCGGGAACTGCATGGAGTAAATCATATACAACTTCAGCTGTAACTTTTGCAACAACATCAACTTTTGAGTTTAATATTGCTGAACAAATACCAGAACAAACAGTAATAAACTTTTTGACTGGATTATTTAAGCTTTTTAATTTGACTGCCTTTGTGGAAGATGATGTAATTGTGGTGAAAACTTTAGATGAATATTATCAGCAAGAAGAAACCTGGAGCACAACTGACACTTTTTGGAATTTAACTGAAGCACTTTGGAATGAGGCTGGAACATCTGGGGCAACCACTTACTCAATAGATGAGTTCATGGATGTAGAATCTGGTGAGGTAGATGTTGCTTTACCATTTAAACAAATCAATTTTAAATATGAAGGGCTCGGCACATTTTTAGCAAAGCAATATGAAGAGCTTCAAAATATAGGTTGGGGTACAATTGATTATACTTTAGATTCAGAAGTTTATGATGCACCCACAGAGATTTTTGAAGTTACAGTACCGTTTGAGCATATGCAGTTTGAGAGGTTAATAGATGCCGCTACTACTACTGGGATTGATGGTGGTAAGACAGACATTCAAGTTGGATTTTTTGTTAATGAAAATCAGCAGCCTTTTATTGGTAAGCCTTTATTGTTTTACCCTATTCAGCAAACCTCTAGCACTTCATTAAGTTTTAGAAATACAACAACAACAAACCAAGAATTAACTAGCTATATTATCCCATCAAATAGTTTAAAACTAAGAAGTACGTTAGATGCTTCAAACCTAAATTTTAAATTAGAATTTAACGAGTTTACATTAGATGATTCTTTCACGGGAACATTATTTAAGACATATTATGAAACTTATGTATCAGAAATATTTCACACCCAAAGGCGAATAATTAAAGTTAGTGCTTTTTTACCTTTCAAAATCATATATCAAATTGAGTTATATGATAGTATTGAAATTAATGGAAGGCTTTTCAGAATCAATTCAATGACCACAAATTTTCAAACTGGAAAAACAGACTTTGAATTAATTAATTTATTATGATAAAACTAATTTTACAAATGTTAGAATTTGCTAATGGTGAAACTGAAGAGATTCAGAGGGCACAAGGCAAATATGCACACCCAGAAAGTTTTAAAGGTGCATGGCGTAAATTTAAAAAAGAGTTAAAATGGCAGAAAAAGTAAGTTTAGAATTAGAGGTAGAAGCAAAAAAAGCTACAAAAGGAGTTGAAGGCTTAACAAAAGAAGTAAAAGAACTCACAGAAGTAGTAAAAAATTCCAATGCAATAAATGAGCAAGGCTTTGATGCGATAAAAAAGACTAGCGAATCATCTGCCAAAGGCATTAAAAAAATAGGTGCTAGTATAAAAGCAGCTGGTATAGGTATTTTTATAATAGCTTTAGAAAAAGTAAAAGAATTATTTAGACAAAATCAGCAAGTCTTAGATATTGTCAATACTTCTTTTGAAGCTTTAGCTTTAGTTTTTAATGATGTGTTTGGGTTGCTTACTGGGGGTGTTGATTCAATTAAAAAGGTAGGTGAAGCTTTTGATAAATTCTTTGGTAAGCCTATTGAAACAGCTGTAGCATCTTTTCAAAAGTTTGGTAGTGCATTTAGTAAGATATTTGGAGGTGATTTTAGTGGGGCATTAGATGATGCAAAAGAAGGATTTAGCGGATTAGGTGATGCCATTAGTCAAACTGGTGATGGCTTTGTTGAAGCTGCTACTGATGCTGCTGACTACGTTGTAAATATAAAAGAGGCAGCGGTTGAAAATGTTGAATTAGCAAAAAGTGCTGAACTAGCTGAAGCTAAAAATGTTGGATTGCTAGAAAAGTTTGATAGGGCAGCTGAAAAGCAAAGACAAATCAGAGATGAAGAACGTAACAGCATTGAGAAACGAATTGAAGCAAATGAAAAACTAGGTCAAATATTAGAAGAGCAGAATAAAACAATGCTTGAAAATGCCAACATTGCTTTAAAAAGTGCTCAAGCTAACTTCGACCGCAATGCTTCAATTGAAAATGAGGTTGCTTTAATTCAAGCAAAAAATGAGGTTGCAGCAGTTGAAGCTACTGTGGAGGGTTTTAGGTCAGAACAAAAAGTAAATGATTTAGCTTTAGATAAAGAACGCCTAGAATTAAAAAACACTGAGAATGAAGCTGACACCAACCGAAGATTAGAACAGCAAAAATTTGAAGCAGATCAAGAGATAATCGAAACAAAAAGATTAGAGCGATTGATTGAAATAAATAAACAAGAAAAATTAATTCAAGAAGATAGACTTCAAGGCATAGTAAATCAGGCTAACTTAGGAACTCAAGCTAGGATAGATGCAGAGATTGCATTAAAAGATTTTACACAAGCCAACAATCAAGAACTCATTTCGCTTGAAAGACAATTGATAGACCAAAAAAGAGCTCTTAATAAAAAAGAAATAAATGAAAGAGTAAATGCTACAGCAGTAGCTTTGAATGCGGTTGCTGGATTAATAGACCAAGATTCAAAAGCGGGTAAAGCGATAGCTATTGCTCAAAGTTTAATTAATACCTACCTTGGTGTAACACGAGCATTAAGTTCCGCACCCGTTCCATTTAATTTTATTGCTGCTGCTGCCACAGCTGCTGCTGGTTTTAAAGCTGTTGCAGATATCAAAAGAACTAGGCTTCCATCTGCCGAGGCTTCAAGCCCATCAAGTGGTTCAACAACTGGAAGCTTTTCAGCTAGTGCCCCAGCAGAAGCGACACCCCCTGCATTTAATGTTGTTGGGGCTACGGCTACCAATCAAATTGCAAATCTTTTATCGAATCAAGAACCAATTAAAGCTTTTGTGGTGAGTCAAGATGTAACCACAGCCCAAAGCTTAGAGCGTAATATTGTAGAAGGTTCGACTTTGTAATGCAAAATTAACTTTAAAATTCGTTATTAGTTTATGAAAATCATTGAACTAATAATAGATGAAGGTGAAGATAATGGCGTGAATGCTATCTCACTTGTAAAAAATCCAGCAATAGAATCAGATTTTTTAGCTTTAAAATCAGATGAAGTTTTACTAAAAACTATTGACGATGATAAAAGGCTTTTAGTTGGTGCTCTTTTGATACCCAACAAGCCTATTATGCGGAAAAATGAAGAAGGTAATTACTACATATACTTCTCAAAAGATACCGTAGAGAAAGCTTCACAAAAATTCTTGATAAATAACAATCAACACAATGCCACCCTTGAGCATAAAATGCCATTAAGTGGGATGACATTGGTTGAAAGCTGGATTGTTGAAAATAAAAAGCAAGATAAATCAGCATATTATGGGCTTGATGTGCCAGTGGGCACTTGGATGGGCACAATGAAAGTGCAAAATGAAGAGACTTGGCAAGAAGTGAAGTCTGGAAAAATCAAAGGCTTTAGCATTGAGGGGTATTTTGCAGATAAAATAGAAGCTTCAAAATATGATCCAGAAAAAGAAGCTGAAAATTTATTGAATAAAATCAAAAATATACTTGCTTAAAATGTATGTTAACAAGCTAAATCAAAGAGTCTTAAAATACTTCTTTGAATCTTATTCAGATTACCCAGATGCTGTAAAAAATAACGCCAAAAAAGGCAGAGAGCTTAATGAAAAAGTTGGTAATAAATGTGCTACTAGGGTTGGCAGATTACGAAGTTCACAACTTGCTTCTGGTGCTTCAATTAGTGTGGATACTATTACAAGAATGTATTCATTTTTAAGTAGAGCACAAGAATATTATGATCCAAGAGATACCGAAGCTTGTGGCACTATTTCATATTTGTTATGGGGTGGTTTAGCTGGTTTGAGGTGGTCAAAATCTAAGCTCAAAGAATTGGGTGAATTAGATTTAGCTGAAATAGGTAAAAGGGGTGGAATAAAAACAAGTAAAAAAGCCCCAAAGTCTGACACAAAAAACCCCAACCCAAAAGGTAAAGGCACAGCCAAAGGTAGTGCAAAGAATACCAGATCCGCAAAGGTTTCAAAACGAGATGAAAAAACGCTTCAGAATAAATCTGATGAGTTTAATGAACGATATAAAAAGAAGCTTGGCTATGGTGTGACTGTAGGAATGCTTAAAACAGTTTTTCAAAGGGGTTTAGGTGCGTTTAATGTGTCACATTCACCCAGAGTTCGAAGCGCTTCACAGTGGGCACAAGCTAGGGTTAACGCTTTTCTGTATTTGGTCAAGAATGGCAGACCACAAAACAAAAAATATACTGGTGATTTTGATTTGTTACCAAGTAAACACCCCAAAAAACCTAAATAAAATGCAAGGTATCAATAGAAATAATGTCATTCCATCTAAATCTTCACCCAAAGGTGGAAACAGAGCTTGTTTGTGCCAGGATGGCAAGACTTATAAAAAAGAATGCTGTAAGGGTGGCATAAAAAATCAAGGTATCGGCAAAGTTTAAGTGGTATTTACAAAAAAAAATTATTTTAAAATGCAAATTTTTTTACATAAACCGTTAATTAATTATGAAATCTACCGAATTATTAAATAAAGTAAAGGAGATTTTGAACATTCCAGTAACATTGGAAGATTCAAAAAAGGTAAAGTTAGAAGTTATGACTTTACAAAATGGCACAGTAGTCGAAGCCGATCGTTTCGAAAAAGGTGCTGAAATATTTATCAAAAGCGATGATGAAAAAATTGCATTGCCAGTAGGTGAATATGTTATGAGTGATGGAAAGCTTTTGGTGGTTAAAGAGGAGGGTGTAATTGATGACTTTCGAGTTGTTGGTGATGATGTACCAGCCAAAGAAATTACTGAAGATTTAAAGTATCATGATAAAGATAAAAAGATGAAAAAAGATGATGAAAAAGAGATGAAGGAACACGAGGAGGATGAGAAGAAAAAGATGGCAGATCATGTAAATGTCGACAAAGAAGGCAATATGATTGTCAAAATTGATGACTGGAAGGCTATGGAAGAAAGAATAGCCAATTTAGAAGTCGCTATCAACAAATTAAAAGGTGAAAAAATGGAAGCTTCAAAGACAATTGAAGAACTGGAGCAGCAATTATCAGCTGAACCAGCTGTGGAAGCTATTCAGCATTCACCAGAAAATAATACTGAGGTTAAAAAAGAACCAAAGTATGGAAGGAACAGACCAATGACAATGTCTGAAAAAGTTTTAGAAAGAATTTCAAATATTAATTAAATTATGGCAACTTATATAGATACTTCAAATGATATAGTATTTAATCAAGTAAGACAAAATACTATCACAACATCAGTAAGCATTGCTGCTGGTGATGCTGGAATTGACCAGAATATTGCAACCGATGCTTTAGTAATTAGTTTACCTCAAATCCACTCTGGCAATCTAGGATTAACGTATTTGTTCAGAAATACAGGTGCTGACGGTAACAATATCGTCACACTTAGCCCACATTCTACTGATGGGTTTCATGGAACTATTGCAAATGCAGCTGCTGATTCAGTAGCTTCTGGAGTAGTTGACAAAGATTGGGTAAACACCAAAGCAACTGCCAACAAAGGTGACTATGTTATTATTAGAGCAGTAGCCCTTACACAGTGGTACATTGTTGGAGGGGTTGGAATATGGGCTTCAGAATCTTAATTATTAATTTTTAAAATATAAAACAATGAGAAACGTTGAATTAGCAACAACAACAAACATAACCACTACTTATAGCGGTCAAGCATCATCTGATTATATAGCAGCAGCACTTTTTTCAGCTACTACTATTGATGATGGTGGGATTACTGTTAAAAGTAATGTGCCTTATAAGGAGGTATTACAAAGGGGGGCTACTGGTTCAATTGTATCAGATGCAACTTGTGACTTTTCACCAAGTTCCACCGTTACATTAGATGAGAAAATTCTTGAACCAAAAGAGCTTCAGGTAAATCTGCAAGTTTGTAAGCAAGATTTTTACAAAGATTGGCAATCGGCTTCTATGGGCTATGGTTTAAATCAAACTTTACCAAGTAAATTTTCTGATTTCTTGATTGCTCACTGTGCTCAGAAGGTAGCACAAGCAACTGAGACCAGCATTTGGAGCGGTGCATCTGGTGTGAGTGGTGATTTTCAAGGCTTAGTCGCAAACATGACAGCCGATGCAACAGTCACTGACATTGCTGCTATCGGTGGGGGTTTAGCTGCTGGTAATATCATTGCTGAAATGTCTAAGGTGGTGGCAGCTTTGCCAAGTGCTATCTATGGGCAAGAAGATACTTATGTTTATGTCAATAGCAAAACAGCTAGACTTTATATTCAAGCATTAGGTGCATTGGGAAATGGTGTTCAAAATATGGGTTCAATGTGGTACAATAACGGAACGCTTACAATTGATGGAGTGAATGTATTTGTAACCCCAGGATTAGCCGATGACACAATGGTTGGAGCTCAAGCTAGTAATTTGTTTTTCGGAACTGGTATTCTAAATGACAATTCAGAAGCCTCGGTTCTAGATATGCAACCAATTAATGGTAGCCGCAATGTAAGAATAATCATGCGATATACTGCTGGAGTTCAAGTTGGCTTCGGTTCTGATTGCGTGTTATATAGTTAATTGTTAACTTAAAATTATAAAGATATGCCATGTGCTGTAAGCAAAGGGCGTAGCCTTCCATGTAAAGCTGCGTTCGGCGGAATAAAGACCGCCTATTTTTTCGATCTGGGAGGGCTTGGAACAGTTACTTACGGAACGGGTGATGATGCTGGTAAAATTACCGCCATCTCTGGTTCACCAACTGTTTACCCTTATGAGGTTAAAAATACTTCAAGCCTAGAAACCACGATAAATAGCTCACGTGAGACTGGCACTACATTTTATGAGCAAACGTTATCATTAACTTTTACTTATTTAGATGTTCAGACACAAGAGCAAATTAAACTACTCGCTTGGGGTAGAAATTCTGTCGCTGTATTAGATTACTATGATAACATAGTGATTTGTGGATTAGAACACGGAATGGAAATGACTGCTGGAACTATTGGAACTGGCACACAGCCAGGTGATTTGAGCGGTTTCACCTTGACTTTTACTGGTCAAGAAGAAGATCCGGCCACATTTATCACTAGCTCTTTAATAGCTGCAAGTGCAACTCAAGGAGCACAAATTGATCCAACTTCAGCGGTAACGCCTTAGTTTTGTTTTTTTTAGTTAGTTTAGAAGCCCTTTTATTAGGGCTTTTTTTTTACAAAATCATTAATAAATTACGTTATCTATTTATGATAATTGCTACAACGAGCACTGGGGCACAAAATTTTAAAGTAATTCCACGAGATTATTCATTAACTAGCTTCACGTTAAAAATAAGAGATGATCAAACAAATACAACGGTATCTTATTCAATCAATGGGGCTAGTGTTAGCACTAATTACGTTATATTTAGCAACACATTTAGCCCAGTTTTGGTTGATAATCATTATTATGATTTTACGCTTGTTAATGCTGCCAATTTAATTATCTATAAAGACCGATTATTTTGCACTGATCAAACGATAAATCAAGCTAATAATAATTATTACGATTTGAACGATGGTATTTATACAGAATATGATGGATTTGACAATGAATATATTGTAAGATGAGAAAAAAAAATAAAATAAACATTCAAGCCACCGTTCCAAAAGTCAAAAAACCAATAAATGTGGGCTTTGTAAATCTAAGTTCTTACGTTCTACCAGAGATTAAAGAAGAAACTGGCAAGTTTAACTATGTAAAATTTGGTGAAAACAACGATTATTTTCAAATTTTAATTGATAGATATGTTGGAAGCCCAACAAATCACGCGATTATAAATAGTATTTCACAACAAATATATGGTAAAGGCTTAAACGCTACAGATGCAAACAAAAAGCCCGAAGAATATGCCATGATGATCCGAATGTTTTCAAAAGAATGCGTTCGAAGATTATGCACAGATTTAAAAATGCTTGGTCAATGTTCAGCCCAGATAATATATTCTAAAAATAGAACTAAAATAGTGAAGGTTGAACACTTACCAGTGGAAACTTTGAGGGCAGAAAAGGCTGATGAGAATGGCAAGATACCAGCATACTATTATCATAAGAATTGGGCGGATTTAAAACAAGGTGAACAACCTAGAAGAATTCCAGCTTTTGGAATGAGTCAAGAACCTATCGAAATATTTTATATTAAACCCTATAAACCAAGCTTTTTTTATTATTCACCCCCAGATTATCAAGGCTGCGTTCAATATTGTATGCTTGAAGAAGAGATTAGCAATTATTTAATCAATTATGTACAGCAAGGGCTGTCGCCTTCTATGCTTTTAAACTTCAACAACGGTATTCCAAATCAAGAAGAGCGTGAATTAATTGAAAGTCGCATTGCACAAAAATTCACTGGCTCAAATAATGCTGGAAAATTTGTATTAAGTTTTAATGATTCTAAAGATACAGCTGCTGATTTGATTAGTGTGCCAGTTAATGACGCACACTTGCAATTTCAAACTTTATCTGATGAAGCTGCAAAGAAAATCATGGTGGGGCATAGGGTAACAAGCCCAATGTTGATGGGTATAAAAGATCAATCTGGATTAGGTAATAACGCTGATGAAATAAAAACAGCTAGTTTGCTGTTTGATAATGTAGTTATCAGAACATTTCAAGAATTACTAATAAGTTCATTTGACCAAATCCTTGCATATAATGACATATCATTAAACCTTTATTTTACTACTTTGCAACCTTTAGAATTTACTGAAGTTGATCCAACGATCCAAGATTCTGAACAAATCGAAGAAAAGACTGGGGTTGAAATGCAACTCAAAAAGATAGATGGGCAAACAGTATACGAAACAAAAGAAGAAGCTGAAGCTATTGCAAAAACAATTGGCTGCAAAGGCTCACATATTCATGAGGAAGATGGAAAAGAGTGGCATATGCCTTGTGAAAATCATGAAGATTTAATTAGGGGTGTCGATAAAGATCCGGATGACTTACAAGAATTTATAGACTTAGGCGAAGATGAAGAAGCTTTACTTGAAAATTATGATTTAATTGATGTGTCAGAAGTAGACTATGAAGCTGAAGAGGTATTCGATGCAAAAATTAAAGAGCTAAATGATAAACACAAACCAACCAACCTAGTAAAGACTGGTGATGCTTATGGCAGAAATAGAAAATCAGAGCAAGATGGCACATCAAAGCAAGATGAATCATTAAGATTTTTAGTTCGGTATCAATATGCACCACTAAAAAAACAAAAAAATACTAGAAAATTTTGCAACGCAATGGTAAACGCCAAAAAAATATATCGAAAAGAAGATATTATTAAAATGGGTGACAAAAGAGTAAATCCAGGGTTTGGAGTTAAAGGTGCTGCTACTTATTCAATCTGGTTATATAAAGGCGGAGCGAGATGTTTTCACAAATGGTTTAGAAAAACTTATGTAATAAATGAAGATAGAAATATTAACAAGAAACCTTTGAGAAAAACTGATGAAATAACATCAACAAAAGCGAAATCAATGGGTTTTAGAGCTCCAATTAATGATCAACTTGTGCCAGTCGCACCACGAGATATGAAATTTGAGGGTTACACAAAAGCCTACTGGGATAAAATGGGTTTTAAAAATACAGCAAAATAAATTATGGCAACTAAATTATTCATAAATCGCACTGATATGATTCGCAATTCTGTAATGGATGCGAATATTAACTCTGACAAATTTATTCAGTTTCTCAAGATAGCCCAAGAAATCACAATTCAAAGCTACCTTGGAACTGATTTGTACGATAAAATCACAAGCCTTTTACCAACTGCTATTGATGATGCTGCAAACAGTGACTATAAAACGCTTCTAAACGACTATATACAGCCAGCATTGATTCATTGGGCTCAAGTTGAGTATTACCCCTATGCAGCTATTGAAGTGCGTGCTGGGGGCGTATTTCGACACGTAGCAGAGAACGCTGAAACAGCAAGTAGATTGGATGTAGATTATCTCGTTGAGAAAGAGCGCACCCATGCGGAGTGGTACACTAGAAGAATGCTAGACTATTTGTCACAGAATAACTCAAAATATCCAGAATATTCCACGAATAGCGGTTCAGATGTGTTTCCGCAATATGATTCTTTATTTAATGGTTGGGTTTTATGAAAGTCAAAAAAATTAATATTCAAAAATTAAAAGCATTTTTAGCAAAAATCAAAGATAATGGCGAGTCTGACAAACCAAAAAATATCAAATAGTTACCTAGGTTTATTAAATACTACTAGCAATGGAGTATTAACAAGCTCATTGGCTCAAATAACTGACGGCAATGGCAACGGTTCACCCATTTATTTATCTACAGCTGCCTTAAATCTTTATAATAAATATACTTTTCCAGATGCAGTTCCAGCTTCTGGCACATTTTTAAAAGCCACAGATGGTTCTGGAACGTTGGCATGGGTTGCTGAGTCTGGAGGTGATGTTAAAAAGACTGGCACAATTACAATTAATACAATTGCGGTGTGGAATGATGCAACGGAAACTTTAAGAAGCGAACCAGCAATGACAATAAATCCAAATGGAACAATTTCATTAACACAACCAAATTCATCTGCTGCTGCCACTGGTTCTTTTAATATTGGAGGGGGTAATATTGCAACTGTAGCTGGTTCAAATAATGCTGGATTTGGAAACAATAATTTGGCTAATGTAACTTCGGGAGGTAATAATGTTGCTATTGGAAATTTTGCTTTACAAGATACAACTATTGGCTCAAATAATACAGCAGTGGGAACAAATGCTTTAGCTGACCATACCGAAGGTGATGGAAATGTTGCTGTTGGTGCTGAAGCTTTAACTGATGTAAGGGTTGGAGGTAATAACACCGCTGTCGGTCGTAGTGCTGGGGCTAATATAGATGGAACATCTGGTAATACTGTAATCGGTAAAAATGCTGGTTTTTCTTTAGATGGAACTGGCACACAAGCAACAAATAACACTTTTATTGGTGTTGATTCTGGAACATCTGTTACGAGTGGTTCAAAAAATGTAATACTTGGTTCTAATTCTGGTGGCACAATAGCCACATCTAGTAATAATATTATTATTTCTGACGGTGATGGAAATGCTAGGATTCAAGTTGATAGTAGTGGAAAGGTGGGAATTGCAAGCGGAACAACGTCTTTAGTTTATCCGCTTGAAGTTTATGGAGGGAATGGTGATGCAATTATTTTTAAAGACACTACAAACACAGTCACAACTTGGCTAGGAGCTTTTGGAGGGGCAGCAGTCGCAGGAGCATTAACTGCAAGTGATGATTTTGCATTATATGCGGGTGGTGCTGAAAAAGTTCGTATTACATCGGGGGGTAATGTAGGCATTGGAATAACATCTCCAACATCTTATAATTCAGCGGGTGATGATTTGGTTGTAGGTAGCACTACCAATAATAATAATGGTATTACAATAGTTTCACCAAGTGGAGGTAGTGCTAATGATAGTAGAGGTAATATTTATTTTGCTGATGCCACTAATGATACTAGTGGGTTTATAACTTATAAACACAGATCAGATGCTGAACAAATGCTTATTGGGGTTGCTGATTCTGTAGCTCTCACCATCTCATCGGGTGGTAATGTGGGTGTGGGAACTTCTTCACCTGATGGTTATTATGGAAAAAAATTAGTTGTGGCGTGCCCAGATGAGGGTGGTATTACGATTACAACTGAAGCAGAAAATGATGGCACAAAACAATACATTTGTTTTGCAGATAATGATAATGATTTTAATGGAACATTAGCTGGTTATATTTCTTTTGACCACGCAACGAATCAAATGTCAATAGGCAATGACGCTGGTAATGATAGAATACTTATATCGACTGGAGGTAATGTGGGAGTGGGTGTATCGCCCAATCAAAAATTTGAAGTTTCGGGGG